>Ga0164318_10002200_pt1 | contig 17938 bp, 19 predicted proteins | sample GuaBasSedimGuay9_FD_113734 | JGI IMG/M metagenome (GOLD analysis project Ga0164318, IMG submission 113734) | Subseafloor sediment microbial communities from Guaymas Basin, Gulf of California, Mexico - Guay9, Core 4571-4, 0-3 cm | ecosystem: Environmental > Aquatic > Marine > Hydrothermal vents... | reverse complement strand
GAATTAGTATTCATAACCATGGGACTTCGCCCATGGTTATTCGTATTTGACCCTTTCAGGGTCAGTGATATACGTAGTACTCTATAATTGTAATAATAAAGGCAATTTACACTGATTAGTTACCAACTTTTTAATATTTACTTTAATTTTTAACCTTTAGCTTTTTATTCATTTAATTGTGCAAGATACTAAAAAAATAATATTTATAATACTAAAAGATTGCAACCTCTAATATCAGAATTATCAAACCTACCAAGAATTTCAAAACTATTATCGTTATTAATATGCCCTAAATCTTGAGTGGCAATAAATGAACAGCTATATAGATTACAAAGGTCAATAACATTAACTCCACCCGACTTATTTTTTTGCTTCAAGCTCAATGGATCATTAGTGTCTCTTATTAAAATCTTCATCCAAGGAGGTGCATTAAAAACACTATTTCCTAGCGAGTATGCCTGAGAAAGCAATTCTGTCATTCCATATTCTGAGTGTATTTTGTCAACTCCAAAGGCATTACAAAGAATAGAATGTAATTCTGTTCTCAACAATTCCTTTCTTTTCCCTTTCATGCCACCAGTTTCCATTACTATCAGATCAGGGAAATCTAGTTTGTAATTCTCAGCAAATTCAAGCAGGGCAAAGCTTACACCAAGCAATAAAACCTTCTTATTATCCTTCTTCAATTCACTTAGAATTAAGAATAGCTCATCATAATTATAAAGGTAGAATCCGCTTTTTTCATTCGCAGAAAGTTGAATTAAATCTTCAGTCATATAAATTAATGAAGAACCTTCGCGCTCTAAATATGACGGCAAAAGGGCCAGAATAGTATATTCTTTAATATCACCATAGAAATATTCAAAAGCCTTACGATAAGACTTTCTATATAAATCTGTTTTAAACACATAATGTTTTGAGGTATTTATTCCTGTAGTTCCACTACTATTAAATATTATCTCCTCTTTCTCAAGAAAAGATTTTATTTGGTGTGTTTTAAATAATGAAATTGGTAAAAAAGGAATTTCACGATAATTAGCTATTTTCCTTGGTTCTATAGCAAGATAATCAACCCATTTTCTATAGATACTATTATTAGTATATTGAAAATAAAAAACTTCCAAAGCCGTTGTATTAAAGTCAGATTCATTTTTTATCGACCAAATATTATTCTCTATGGACTTTGATAAGGGCATAATTATTGTTAAAATTGATATTTATTCTGTAAGTTTGCAAATATACTAATATCATCAATGAATAAACTAGAAACACATAGATTTTCAAGTAAAAACATTTTGTTTTTCATGGGCTTATTTCTGCTTATTTGGGTAGTTTCATGTAAAAAACACGAGGTTTATCCAATTGAGCCAGTTATTGAATATAAGGATTTTATCAAGATAGATAATGGTACTAGTATTGATAATAAAGGATTTTTAATAATAAACTTCACAGATGGTGATGGCGATATTGGTTTAGAAACAGAAGACACCCTTCCTCCCTATAATATTAATGGAGACTATTATTACAACTGCCTAATTGATTATTTTGAATTAGAGAATGACAGTTTTGTAAAGATTGATTTGCCATTTACTTTTAATGTAAGAGTTCCTTATATTGAGGAAGATTTGGCAAATAGGGGAATAAAAGGAGAAGTTCAGGTTGAAGTCTATTTCAATAATATTAACTCTTCAAATGATAGTATTAGATTCGAGGTACAACTAATTGATAGAGCATTACATAAAAGCAATATTATTACTACGCCATCTATTTATGTGAAGAAACATTTGTAGTAAAGGATTAAGATTGTTTGCTTCGCTCACAATGTTTGCTACGAATGCACGAATAAGATTGTTCACGGCACTCACAATGAGGATAATATTTTTAACTACATTATAAACATAAGAATACATTAACTGACAGCCTATCTGTAACTCAGCCTCTCGGCAGGCAGGCCAACCTCTCGGCAGGCAGGCTCAACCTCTTGGCAAAACCACAGAAAAAACAAAAAAAACCATCTCCAAACAAATGAAGATGGTTTATTTTTTAATCAAACTAGACTAATTATAGTGTAAAAGTTTGTCCACTATTTATAAGATCAGTCATATTCTTTATTTTTGAGTTAGCTTTAACATGCTCAATCTGCTGTTCCATAAGTTGATCGTAAACAGGAGCTTTATATGCTCTAATTACTCCAACAGCAATTGGAAGTTCAGGTAAAGACATTCTAGCTAAAAGATAGGCCATTGTAGGATCTTCTTGTCCAGCATCGTGCACAAGAATATCGTCCAAAGTATATCCATCTTCACCAATAGTAACTGCTTTAAGTTTTAGTCCATCTAAAACTAAACCTTTATTCTTTTCTTTTCCGAAAATCATTTTCTCACCATCTTTTAAATAAATCTGATGATCATCACGAGTTTCCTTGGCAGTTATCTCTTTATGAGTACCATTATTAAAAATCACACAATTTTGAAGAATTTCTACTAAAGAAGCACCTTCATGTTTAGCACCCTCAAGGAAAATTTCTTTCATTTGCTTAGGATTGTTATCAACGCCACGAGCATAGAAAGTTCCCTCAGCACCCATTGCTAATTCGCCGGGCTTGAAAGGATGTTCAATAGTACCAAAAGGAGAAGTTTTAGTAACTTGGCCAAGTGGGGTAGTTGGAGAATATTGTCCTTTTGTTAAACCATAGATCTGGTTATTGAATAGCACATAGTTCACATTCATATTTCTTCTTAGAACATGAATAAAGTGGTTACCACCAATAGCCATGCTATCGCCATCACCTGACATAATCCACACATTAAGATCTGGATTTGCGGCTTTTACACCAGAAGCAATAGCTGCTGCACGTCCGTGAATACCATGAAAACCAAATGTATCAACATAGTAAGGGAAACGAGAAGAGCAACCAATACCTGAAATAAAAACTATCTTCTCTTTCTTAACACCTATTTCAGGAAGTATACTTTGCACTGAAGATAATATAGAGAAATCTCCACAACCTGCACACCATTTTACTTCTTGATCCGATACAAAATCTTTCTTTGTATAAACTGGAATATTTTTCATTATATCACTCATTATTTAGCCCCCAAAATTTCGTTAAACTTTTCTGTTAATTCTGAAACCATAAAAGGTTGTGCTTGAATCTTGTTAAATTGCATATATTTAAACTCTGGCAATGTACTACGCAAATGAAATGCAAATTGACCTGAATTTAATTCACAAACTAATATTCGTTTATAACGTTTAAATATATCAGCTGTTTCATTTGGAAGTGGAAATAAATAATTGAAGTTAGTAAAAGCAATATCTTTTCCTTCTTCTTCAAGCTCTTTAAAAGCAGAATAAGCAGAACCTTTGGTACTACCCCAACTAACAATTAATAAGTCACCTTCTTCTTTACCAAACACTTCTTGCTTAGGATAATTGTCAGCAATGCGCATAACTTTCTCTTCTCTAAGCTTTGTCATTTTCTCATGGTTAATAGGATCATGTGACACAGAACCTTTACCATCAGATTTTTCAAGACCTCCAACTCTATGCTCATGACCTGGAGTTCCTGGTTTTGTCCAATAACGTGCACCTGTTTTCTCATCACGATCGTAAGGTTGATAAGGTTTATTAACATCAGCCATTAAAGGAGTGATGCTATCCATATCATCCATATTAGGAATCTTCCATAAACCAGAGCCATTACCTAAGTAACTATCTGTTAGCAAAACTACTGGAGTCATATGCTCAATTGCGATTTTTTCAGCCATAAATGCATAATCAAAACAATCAGCAGGACTAGAAGCAGCAATAATAGGAATAGGAGCTTCTCCATTTCTTCCCCAAAGAGCTTGCATTAAATCTGTTTGCTCTGTTTTTGTTGGCAATCCTGTTGAAGGGCCACCACGCATAACATTAACTATAACAAGAGGTAATTCTGTAATAAATGCTAAGCCTATAGCTTCACTTTTCAAACTAAGACCTGGACCTGAAGTAGTAGTAGCAGCCATATGACCTGCATAAGAAGCACCAATAGCAGAATTAATACCTGCAATTTCGTCCTCAGCTTGGAAAGTTTTAATTCCTAAGGCTTTATGTTTTGACAATTCAGCAAGAATATCTGTTGCTGGAGTAATAGGATATGATCCTAAAAAGAATGGCAAACCAGATTTCTCAGCAGCAGCCATTAAGCCCCATGCGGTAGCTTGATTTCCAGTAATATTACGGAATTTTCCTTTCTTACTTAAGTTAGGGTTCACTATAAATGTTGAGTGAATTGCCTCAATATTACCGGCATATATATAACCCGCTTTTAATACTTTCGCATTAATATCTACCAATTTAGGTTTCTTAGCAAACTTATTCCTTAAGAATGCTATACCCATTTCAACATCTCTGTTAAATAAGTATGATAGAATTCCAGCAATAAACTGATTTCTTGTTTTATCAATAGTCTTAGAATCCATACCTGTTTCACGAAGTACTTCACGACATTGAGTAGTTACTGGAGGAGCTATAAGATTATAACCATCTAACGAACCGTCCTCTAATGGATTTGTTGCTAAGTGTGCTTTTTTAAAAGCTTTCTCATTAAATGCATCTAAATCAATAATAATAGTTGCATTTGCTTTACAATGCTTAAGGTTATAAGCTAAAGCTGCAGGATTCATTGCTACTAATACATCAGCTTTATCGCCCGAAGTTTCAATATCTGCATGTCCAATGTGAACTTGATATCCAGAAACACCAGCAATTGTACCTTGAGGTGCACGAATTTCTGAAGGAAAGTCAGGGAAAGTTGCAAGGTCGTTTCCTAAGATAGCTGAAGTATCAGTGAACTGTGTTCCTGTTAACTGCATTCCATCTCCAGAATCACCAGCGAACTTAATAACTATTCTATCTCGTTCAATAACATTTTTATTTGTTGCCATTTTATAATATTATGTATAGTTTATTTTATAATTATTGCAAAAATAGAGGAATTATCCTATAAAAGTGCTATGATTAGAGCACTTTTATTATGAATATTGTTTACAAAATAATATGTAATTAGGCATATTAACCATATTTATCAAAATTATATAAAAATACAGACAGTCAGACTTCGTTATTTATTTAACATTAACTATTTAACAGAAAATAAATATATCTTAACTACTTATTACCAGTTTTTTATAATTTTATTCTCTTAGCGCGAGATGCTATTTGTTATATTTTAATACTATGCCAAATTATTTCAATATTAGATATAACTACACTAATAGCTTATTTAGAAAGATTATAAATCTCACAAAACATAAAACTTTCTACAATCAAAACAAACATTGTATATATTTGCACTGTTTTAGAAATTAATTTTATTAACATAAAAATCATATTAATATGGCTTACGTAATTAATGAAGATTGTACTGCATGTGGTACTTGTATTGATGAATGCCCAGTAGAGGCTATTTCTGAAGGTGATATCTATGTAATTGATCCTGATTTATGTACTGACTGCGGTTCTTGTGCAGATGTTTGTCCAGTTGAAGCTATTTCTCCTGAATAAAACATAAAAACAATATTTTTTAAGCTCTATCTTTTCAAGATAGGGCTTTTTTTAATGTATAAAATCACCAAAATAGTATATATATTTACTTAAGTATAAGCTGAGATTCACTATTTTTGCACTTGATAAACATTATTCTAAAACAACAACAAAACAAACACTCTATACAAACCATGGACAACATTCCATCGACCTTATTGAAGAAATGCGTTGGAGAGCTCTCAAAACTACCAGGTATTGGCAAGAAAACAGCTCTTAGACTTGCAATTCATTTATTAAAACAGAAGCCTGAATACTCAATTTCGCTAGGAACATCAATAATTGAGATGAAAGAAAACATTAAATTTTGTAGTATTTGCCATAATATTAGTGAAGATGAAGAATGTGAAATTTGTAGAAATCATAAAAGAAATCATAAGCAAGTTTTAGTTGTAGAAAACATACAAGATGTATTTTCCATTGAAAACACTATGCAATACAACGGAACATATCACGTATTAAATGGGGTCATTTCACCTATGGACGGAATATCGCCATCAAATTTGAATATTGATAGCCTTGTAAGTAGAGTTAAAGAAAAAAGCATTACAGAAGTTATTCTTGCTTTACCAACAACAATGGAAGGTGATACTACAAATTTTTACATCTATAAAAAGCTTAATTCTATTATTAATTCTATTACAACTATTGCTAGGGGTATTTCTATTGGCGATGAACTTGAATATATAGATGAAGTTACACTTGGTCGTTCAATTTTAGACAGAATACCTTATGATGGTAAATAAGCTTGCTATTATTGGTTCTATCTATGAAAATACAAATATTAATACTGCATTTTAACATCATTAACGTAATTATTTAACATATTTAACTCATATTCAGTTAGTAATAAAAATATTAAAGAACACCTTTTTTAATGACATTAATCAGCTGTAATATTGAATTTTTTTATATTTTTACATTCTTGTAATACATAAACAAACTATATGTCTATTATTTCACAGATTAATCATTGCGAAGACGCTGACGAAACTGGTAACTGTTTCAAGATACTTTCTGAACAGGAAATGAACTTGCTCCAGAACAATCGTACTGAGATTCACTTTAGCAAAGGTGAAACCATAATTAAACAAGGAACTAAATCTTCAGATATCTTGTATCTTAAAGAAGGGCTTGTTAAAGTAGGAGTAAATAATGGAGATAACAATCTAATCCTATGCATTAAAACTAAAAATCACTTTATTGGAACTGAAAATATTTATGGTTATGAATATCATGCTTATACCGTAACTGCTCTTGAAGATTCTGTAATATGTTTTATAGATACAAGCGCAATTCGTCAATTAATAAAACAGAATAATAATTTCAACGCCGAACTATATAAAGTGATAACTAGCAACACTTTAATGACTTTTAATAGATTCTTCTCATTAACTCAAAAGCAGTTACATGGAAGATTTGCTGATATATTGCTTTGTTTGAGTAAGAAAATATATAAGTCGAAAAAATTTGATTTACCGTTAAGCAGAAAAGACTTAGCTGCATTAACAGGTATGGCTCCAGAGAGTGTAATAAGAATTATTAAAGACTTTAAAACTGATAAGATAATTTCTACTAAAGGGAAAAGAATTGAAATTCTTAACGAACCACTGTTAGAGAAAATTAGTAATGTTGGGTAAAATTAAAGTAGAATATTAAATGCATAAAAAAAAGGAAATCAAAAATGATTTCCTTTTTTTTATGCATTAATTCTAATTTCTATTTCTTAATCTCGGTGCTACCACCGCCTTTTTTAGAAATAGATTCTCTCATTTGCGTATCGGCTTTTATATTCTTAAACTTATAATAATCCATAATACCCATATTTCCATTACGGAAAGCATCGGCCATCGCTTTAGGAATTTCAGCTTCAGCCTCAATTACTTTAGCACGAGCTTCTTGAGCTTTAGCGATCATCTCTTGCTCAAGGGCAACGGCCATAGCTCTTCTCTCTTCCGCTCTAGCTTGTGCAATATTCTTATCTGCTTCTGCTTGATCCATCTGTAATACTGCTCCAATATTTTTTCCAATATCTATATCCGCAATATCAATGGAAAGTATTTCAAATGCAGTCCCTGAATCTAATCCTTTTTCCAAAACCAAACGAGAAATAACATCTGGATTCTCCAATACTTGCTTGTGATTCTTAGCAGAACCAATAGAGCTTACTACCCCTTCTCCAATTCTTGCCAAAACAGTATCTTCTCCTGCTCCACCAACCAATTGTTGAATATTAGCACGAACAGTAACTCTTGCTTTTGCAATAAGCTGAATACCATCCATTGCTACCGCAGTAACTGGAGGAGTATTTATTACTTTTGGATTTACCGACATTTGCACCGCTTCCAAAACATTTCTACCTGCCAAATCAATTGCAGTAGCAGTATTGAAAGATAAATCAATATTTGCTTTATCAGCAGAGATAAGTGAATTTACAACAGACTGCACATTTCCACCTGCCAAAAAGTGAGCTTCTAATTTATCACGATTTAATTCTATTCCTGCCTTTTTAGATGTAATCAACGCATTTACAATAGCTGATGGCGGAACTTTTCTAAAGCGCATAAATATTAATTGTACTAAAGAGATTCTAACATCAGAAACTAATGCTTGAAACCATAATCCAACTGGTATTAGATAGAATAACATCAATAATAGTACTATTGCTACAATAACAAATACTACTAAGCCTCCTGTACTTGCAGGAATTGCCAATAAATTCAATAATCCATTCATATTATTTTATTAAGGGTTTAACAATTATTTTATCTTTCTTTATTTCAACAACTTCTACCTCTGTTCCTTGATCTACAAATTCAGAGTATGACTTCACTTCTGCGTGCAATTCTCCAAACCTAACCTTCCCCATTGGAGATAGTCTCGAAACACAAACACCAGCATCACCTATTTTAATAGAATCAGCTGCATTCTTTTTTATTCGCGAATCAGAACTTTTAGATAGTTTTATTCTATTCCAAGTATTTGACCTTATCATTATATAAAGCGAAACAGACAATGCCAAAAGAATAACAACAACATTAATATGAGCTTCCATTTCATAACCTGCACCATAGGGCATATAAATAGCATACAAAAGAAGCAAGCCTCCTACTATTCCAAGAATTCCTCCAGGCACAAAAAGTATTTCAGCAAGTATAAAAACTAAACCTATTAATACAATTCCTGCAACTAGTAGCCAAAACATATCTTTTGTTTTATTTATGTAAATTAATACTCGTGAATAATATGGGCTAAGATAAATAAATTATCATTAATATAGGTTCAATTTTTTTGTATATTTACCATATATATAACATTAATATTCCAAATGGACAATAACTATTCAAATATAGTAAAATATGCCAAACTGAGATATGCAATTCTCATAATGACATTAATAACTCTTATGGGGATTACTGGATTTATGATTGTTGAAGACATGAATTTTATTGATGCTCTTTATCTAAGTGTTATCACAATTTCTACAGTTGGTTATGGAGCCCCTGAAGTTGACACCGTTCCAGGCAAACTATTTACAATTGTATTAATAATTACTAGTTGGGGTGCTTTTACATATAGTATATCCGTCATTACTGCTCATTTTGTTGAAGGAGGGCTAGGTAATTTCTTATATAGGTACAAACATAAAAACATTTTAAAGAAGATGAAAAATCATACAATTATAGTTGGCTTTGGCAGAAATGGAAAAAGTGCCAGTGAAGAATTATTACTTCATAAAAAAGATTTTATAATTTTAGAAAAGGACCATAATATCATAATGGAGAATCTGGATTCTAAGGTTAACTTTTTAGAAGGTGATGCCACTGAAGATAGTTTTCTAATAGAAGCAGGAATTGAAAAAGCTAAAGCACTTTTATTAACACTTCCTCTAGATGCTGATAATCTATTCATTACAATTACTGCAAGATATTTAAATCCTAAAATACAGATTATCACAAGGGCTACCAATGATTCTGCCGAAAGGAAACTAATAATAGCAGGCGCTGATGAGGTAGTTATGCCAGAATATATTGGGGGCTCACATATGGCTGCGATGGTTAGCTCTGTGGATGTAGTTCACTTCTTAGATAAAATATCAGTAAGTGGAAGCGCAGATACAAATCTTGTTGAAATTGTATGCAGTGATTTACCTGCTAATTTAATTAACCAATCTATTTTTGAGCTAGGAATTAGAGCTAATACTGGAGCTAATATTGTAGGGTTTAAAACCCCTGATGGTGAATTTGTAACTAATCCAACGCCTGATACTAAAATTATCCCAAATTCAAAATTATTTGTATTAGGCAATCCAGAACAAATTAGAAGCATGAAATCAATATTACATTTAAAGAACTAATAATGAAAAAAATATATAAGCCTTTTGAGGGTCATCCTGATTACCAATGTTTTGGTTGTAGCCCTTCAAATCCTATAGGGCTAAATCTACATTTCTACGAAGATGATGAATATGTAATGGCAGATTGGGAAACAAAAAGTGAATACCAAGGTTTTGTAAATGTTCTTCATGGTGGGATTCAATCTACTTTAATGGATGAGATTGCTGCTTGGTGCGTAAGTATAAAGATTGGGACTTCAGGAGTAACCCAAGAGCTTAATGTCAAATATTTAAAGCCTGTACGTACAGATGGACAAACCATAAAGTTAAGAGCAAAGCTAATTAATATGGTCAAGAATATAGCATATATTGAGGCTGAATTAATAAATGCCAATGGTGATGTCTGTGCAAAAGGAGAGCTTAAATATTTTACTTATCCAGAACCCATAGCAAAGAAAAGATTGCTATATCCTGGAAAAGAAGCTTTTTATAAGCCTTCTGTATATTTGAAAAAATGATTTACTATCCCTTAATCAACTGCAAACCTATAGCACACTGCAAACACTTCTGATACGTACAATAATTATTTTTTAGTTCTAATAATGCTTGACTCTGAGCTGCATTATGAGCGACAAGCCCTTCTTGGGCATATTTTCTAATAATTGAATTATTCTCAGCTTTTGTGTGTTGAAGAAACATTAATGCTCTTTGTTTTAACTTTTCATCACCACCATGATTTGCATAAACAAATAAAAACGGAACTATTGTATTGATAAGTAGTAAATCGAAACTTGAATCACCAAATGTTTTCTTAATATCTTTTGTCTTCTTCCCAAAAACATAGTGGTTATTCCAATAAATAGAAGGTGAAAGGTTAAATAATTCTCTTAATTCATCAAGCTTTTTAAGCTCAATAATTAAAGAAAACAGATGACTTGATTTATTAACTAAACTGGCAAATTGGGCAATCCTAATACTTGGAAAATTAACAGGCCGCATTCTTAAAAATTTCCATTGGTATGAATAAACACCTTCCAAGTTATGCTTTCTCTTTAAAAACCTATATTCATTGATTAATTCTTTTGAATATTCATCATTTAAACTAGGATTTAAAAGTGATGATTGACCAAATAATAAAGCTTCCAACTGAAAAATATCATCCTTATATCTAGCTAGTATTTCAATTGGGGTCTTCCTTGCTAATTGTTCGAAAGCATCAGAATTAGTATTAAACCCAAAATTACGGGCAAGGTGAACATAAAATGTCTGCTCCCAATTATTATTATTCTCTTTAAGACTATTCTCAATATCCTCGGTTTTTCTCTCTAAGCGCTCTATAAGTAATCTATCTAACCAAGAATAAAGAATCAAATCATTGACCTCCTTAATCTGATTAGCACAAGAAACCCAAAAGCGCCCTCCAAGTAAATCCTTATATCTAGCATATTGCCCTTCCTTTAGATTACCTTTAATTTCAACAGCTTCAAGATTGTTGCCACCAACAGTGGTAATATCTATATCATTCTCGTAAACAAAATGAAGTATTACTGAATCATAAGCCTCATCAGTATCATGGCCATGCTTAATCCAATCGGATGATTTAATATGCATCTCAACATTTCCATGCCACATTGTATTCCCAATTTTTACTTTTGCATCTGAGAAATCTGGCCCAGAATCAAAATTTCTAATTCCAGCACTAAGCACAACTATATCCTTGCCGTCTACAGTTTGTAGAGCATGTTTATAGTTTTTGTATTGCCATATATAATATAAGAAATCCTCCGTCATAGAAATGCTAAGGTATAAAAAAAGCCTTATATCATTATAAAATAATAATATAAGGCAATCTTAAATTGAAAGTATATTACTATACTCCAAAATCTACAATTCTATTGTGCCAAAAGTTTCTCTAAAACAGTTTCAACACCCATAGTAGGTCTGTCAGCACTTACTTCATAAATATTAGTTTCTGGGTCAATTATCATAAAACGAGGAATACCATTAACTCTATAAAAGTCTTTGATAATTTGATCTTGTCCTGCCCATAATTGAACACCCATCATTTCATTCTCGACAACCATTTTTTTCCATGGTTCTTGAGTTCTATCCACAGAAATACTCATAAAAACTATATCCCTACCATGGAATTTAGCTTCTAATTCTTTAAGTTTTGGAATTTCACCAACACAAGGATTACACCAAGTAGCCCAGATATCAATATACACCCATTTACCTTTAAAAGAGCTAAGACTTACTTTCTCTCCATCAATACTTTCAAAAGAGAAATCTTTAGCAGGCATTCCTTTTTTCAAGTATTCCCAGTCTTTTAGTTTTTCTTTTATTTTATTAATAAAAGTATCATTATTGCAAAGCTTAACAAAAGAATCCCAATAAAGATCATAATCCTTGATGCCATCATATTTTACTTGCTGGTTTACTGTATTATAAACCAATATTGATTTCAATTTCTCATTCTCAATATTCTTATCAATTACACTCAATTCAAATGTAATATGAGATTTGAATTCTTCTTTAATTTCCGGCTTTGCATATTCACTAAAGTCTGTTCTCAGATATGCTTCAAGAAACTTAATATAAATAGGTAAGTCAATCAAATTTTCATCATTAAGAGATGTTTCAGCTAAGTAAGTATCAAATTCTGGAGAAATAACAGCAGCCTCTCCTTTATTCAAATACTCATAATAATCTGGATATATTCTATGATATAAAGCCCATTCATAAATAATTCTAGCTTTTTCCATTTTTAAAAAAAACGGGTCCAAATCAGAAGAATTCTTTTGCATTAAAGCAATTTCATCAGCATGAACAGCACGCAAAGAATCTATACTTTTAGTAACTGTAACTTCATCTTTTGAGAATATATCAAAAAGCTTAGATTTGTAATTACCGCTAGTTTTTGTCATCTTAATGATATAGTCATTATAAACAGAGGCAGAACCACTATAAACAACAGTATTAAAAATACTACCTGACTTAGCATTAAATATTAAAGAATCACTTGGTCTAATAAAAAGCACCATATGTGTTCTACCCAGTTCAATTGTATAATACTTTGGGCTTTTAATATCCAAGTTTAATACAAATGTTCCATTTTCATCAAATTTTACTGTATCAATTGTTGGATTAAAAGGATTTTCATTAACTATTAGTGCAGTCTTACCAGCAGCGCCATCAACAATTCCTTTTATTACTGTATACTCGCTCTTCTTTTCAGTATTACATGAAAAAAAAACTACAATAAGGATAAGTATCCCTATTGTAGTTAGCTTATTAAATATTCTCATAATTACTTCACGTATTTGAAGTTTTCACCAAGGTAAATTGCATCATCTCCAAGGGCTTCTTCAATTCTCATTAGTTCATTATATTTAGCAATTCTATCAGAACGACTAGCAGAACCTGTTTTTATTAGCCCTGTATTCATAGCAACAGCAAGATGAGCAATAAACACATCTTCAGTTTCACCACTTCTATGCGAAATAACTGAGGTATACTGATTGCGAGTAGCAAGATTAATTGCATTTAGAGTCTCTGTTAGAGTCCCAATCTGATTTACTTTAATAAGAATAGAATTAGCAACTCCCATATCAATTCCCTTTTGCAATCTATCAGTATTAGTAACATATAAGTCATCTCCTACTATTTGAATTTTATCTCCCATTCTATCGTACATAAGTTTCCAACCGTCCCAATCATCTTCAGCCATACCATCTTCTATTGAAAGAATAGGATATTTATTAATCCACTCTTCCCAGAAATCAACCATTTGTGCTGGTGAAAGTTTTTCACCTGTTGACCATTTCAAATGGTATACATTCTCTTCTTCGATATAATACTCAGAACTTGCAGGATCTAAAGCAAGATAAATATCTTTACCAGGAACATATCCTGCATTTTCAATAGCTTGAAGAATGACAGTTACAGCTTCTTCATTAGATTTAAGATTTGGAGCAAATCCACCTTCGTCACCTACATTTGTAGAATAACCAGCTTTCTTAAGAACAGCTTTAAGATTGTGAAACACCTCAGCACCCATTCTGATTGCATCAGTAAAAGTTTTAGCACCTACTGGCATAATCATAAACTCTTGAAAGTCGATAGAGTTATCAGCATGAGAACCACCATTAAGTATGTTCATCATTGGAATAGGCAAAGTACTAGCATTAACACCACCAAGGTAGCGGTAAAGTGGTTGACTTGTAGCTTGAGCTGCAGCTCTTGCACATGCCATAGAAACCCCTAAAATAGCATTAGCGCCAAGATTTCCTTTATTGCTGCTGCCATCAAGCTCTATCATCTTTTTATCTATCTCAATTTGATCAGAAACATAATAGCCTTGGAGTTCTTGGTTAAGAGTAGTATTTACATTGTTTACCGCTTGTAGAACTCCTTTTCCCATGTAAACATCCTTGTCGTTATCACGAAGTTCAACAGCTTCGTGTACACCAGTGGACGCTCCAGATGGTACTGCTGCTCTTCCTATTATTCCACTTTCTGTCAATACTTCTACTTCTACAGTAGGGTTTCCTCTTGAATCGAGAATTTGTCGCGCGTGAATATTAATTATTGCACTCATATTCCTATATTTAAAGTTTATAAAATCAGTTTTGTACTTGGGTATAAAAGTACAAAAAAAGGGCGGTAAAACATACCGCCCTTTTAATATTTTATGAAGATTTAACAGACTATTTATCGTCTTTCTTTTCTTCCTTTGGTTCTTCTTTTTTAGCTTTAGCTTTTGGCTCTTCAACTTTAACTTCTTCAACAACTTCTTCAGTAGCTACTGCATTTTCAGCAACAGGAGCAACAGGAGCATCAGCCTTTTTCTTAGAACGACGACGTTTAGTTTTAGTTGGTTTAGTTGTTTTAGTTGCCATATTCTCATTATAGTCAACTAACTCTATGATACACATTTCTGCGTTATCTCCAAGTCTGTTTCCAATTTTAAGTATACGGGTATAACCACCTTTTCGATCCATAACTTTAATTGCCACTTCTCTAAACAATTGGCTTACAGCATCTTTATCCTGTAATTTTTTGAACACCATACGGCGTGAGTGAGTAGTATCTTCTTTTGATCGAGTAATTAAAGGCTCAACATATACTTGCAAAGCTTTCGCTTTAGCAACAGTTGTTTTTATTCTTTTGTGAACAATTAAAGAAGTCGCCATATTTGATAGCATGGCTTTTCTGTGCGCAACTGTTCTTCCTAAATGATTAAATTTCTTCTTATGTCTCATTGCTATTATTCCTTATCCAATTTATATTTGGTAACGTTCATACCAAAATTCAAATTTTTCGTTTTAACCAATTCCTCTAATTCAGTAAGAGATTTCTTACCAAAGTTACGGAACTTCAATAAATCGTTTTTATTGAAAGCAACCAATTCACCTAAAGTATCAACTTCAGCTGCTTTTAAACAATTCAAAGCACGAACAGAAAGATCAAGATCAATCAAACGAGTTTTAAGTAATTGGCGTATGTGTAATGTATTTTCGTCGAACTCTTCGGTAGCTGTAATTTCTTCAGTATCGAAAGTCATTTTATCGTCAGAGAACAACATGAAGTGCTGAATTAGAATCTTTGCAGACTCTTTCAGAGCTTCAATAGGCTCTACAGAACCATCAGTATCTATTTCGATAATAAGTTTTTCGTAGTCAGTTTTCTGTTCTACACGAAAGTTTTCAATTTTATACCTCACATTAATAATAGGAGTATAAATTGAATCAATAAATATTGTTCCAAGAGGAGCACTAATTACTTTATTTTCCTCAGAAGGAACATAACCACGACCTTTTTCGATATTAAGCTCAACATTAAGCTTCACATCTTTATTCATGTGGCATATTTCCAATTCTGGGTTAAGAACTTGAAATCCTGATAAGAACTTATTGATATCACCAGCAGTAAAAGCTTCTTGATTACCGATAGAAATCAAAACTTTTTCATTCTCGTATGAATCGATTTGACGTTTGAATCTAATTTTCTTTAAATTTAAAACTATATCGGTTACATCCTCGATGACACCATCGATAGAAGAAAATTCTTGATCTACACCTTCAATACGAACACTAGTGATTGCGTAACCTTCTAAGGAACCTAATAAGATTCGACGTAAAGCGTTACCAATAGTAATACCGTATCCAGGCTCTAGTGGACGGAACTCAAAGATACCTTTGTGTTCGTCTGACTCGATCATGATAACCCTATCTGGTTTTTGAAATGCTAAAATAGACATCTATAATGATTTTAATAATTCGACAATATTATTTAGAGTACAATTCCACGATAAGTTGCTCATTGATATTCTCTGGAATATCAGCTCTTTCGGGATAGTGATTGAATTTACCTTCTAATTTATCAGCATCCCATTCCATCCATACGGATGTAGTAACTTTAGATGCTAAAGAATCAGAAATAGATTCAAGTGATTTAGATTTCTCACGAATTCCGATTACATCACCGGCACGAAGAGAATAACTTGGAATATTTACAACCTCACCATTAACAGTGATATGTCTGTGTGATACAAGTTGACGAGCAGCAGCACGAGTAGGAGCAATTCCTAGACGGAAAACTGAGTTGTCAAGACGAGCTTCACAAAGTTGTAATAGGTTTTCACCTGTTATTCCACTTTTTCTATTTGCTTTTTCAAATAGATTACGGAACTGACGTTCTAATATACCATAAGTATATTTAGCTTTTTGTTTAGCTTGAAGCTGAACACCATATTCTGAAAGTTTCTTACGTCTACGAGAGTTTCCATGTTGTCCTGGAGGGTACTTCTTCTTGTCGTAATTCTTATCAGGGCCGTATATAGCATCGTTAAATTTACGAGCTATTTTTGTTTTTGGACCAATATATCTAGCCATATCTTAATTATTTACTAATTTCTAAAAATAAACTTAAACTCTTCTACGTTTTGGTGGACGGCAACCATTGTGTGGTAATGGAGTCGTGTCAATAATCTCAGAAACCACAATACCTTTGTTGTGTATTGCTCTGATAGCTGATTCACGACCTGAACCAGGTCCCTTAACATAAACTTTCACCTTACGTAATCCAAGATCGTAAGCTACTTTAGCACAATCCTCAGCAGCCAATTGACCAGCATAAGGAGTATTCTTTTTCGAACCTCTGAAACCCATTTTACCTGCAGAAGACCAAGAAATAACTTGTCCTGCAGTATTGGTCAAAGAAATGATAATGTTGTTGAATGTCGCGCTAATATGAGCATGGCCTACTGGCTCCACTTTTACTACTCGTTTTTTGGCCGACTTTCCTTTCTTTGTGATTTTTGCCATAATACTAATAATTCTTTTTAAGTTTCATAAAACTTTTACTCCCTTACTTATCTAACCGCTTTTTTCTTTCCTGCAACGGTTTTCTTTTTACCTTTACGAGTTCGGGCGTTATTCTTTGTTTTTTGACCACGTAGAGGTAATCCAATACGGTGACGAATACCACGATACGAACCAATGTCCATCAATCTCTTGATGCTCATTTGAACTTCTGAACGAAGCTCACCTTCAACGGTAAGGTTCTCACTGATAAACTCACGTACTTTCTTGGTATCTTCATCATTCCAGTCGCTTACTTTGTTGTTGTAATCTACACCAACAGTCTCCAAAATTGATTTGGCAGTACTGCGACCTATACCGAAGATATAAGTCAGGGCAATTTCGCCTCTTTTGTTACTTGGGATGTCTACTCCCGCGATTCTAGCCATAGACTTTAAATTAAATGGTTACAATAATTGATAATAATAATTAAAATTATCCCTGACGCTGCTTTAGCTTAGGGTTTTTCTTGTTAATGATAAAAACGCGTCCTTTTCGACGTACAATTATATCATCTTCACTTCTCTTCTTAACTGATGCTCTAGTTTTCATGATTATGTATTTTAACGATTTTCTACTTATATCTAAAAGTAATTCTTCCCTTACTCAAATCGTAGGGAGAAATTTCTAATTTTACTTTATCACCAGG
>Ga0164318_10002199_pt1 | contig 17938 bp, 15 predicted proteins | sample GuaBasSedimGuay9_FD_113734 | JGI IMG/M metagenome (GOLD analysis project Ga0164318, IMG submission 113734) | Subseafloor sediment microbial communities from Guaymas Basin, Gulf of California, Mexico - Guay9, Core 4571-4, 0-3 cm | ecosystem: Environmental > Aquatic > Marine > Hydrothermal vents... | reverse complement strand
GCCAGCCGTTTACCGCCCCTCAAATGGCAACTGGTACGTCATGGGGCAAAGCTTCGTCTCGTGGGGTCTGCCTGGTGACGTCCCCGTCCCCGGCGACTATGATGGAGATGGAAGCCTAGACATTGCAGTGCAGAGACCTTCAAATGGTAAGTGGTACGTTATAGGTATCGGCCCTGTGAAATGGTATTCTGCTGGAGATTTCCAATTACCAGTGCGTGATACCAACGCCGATGGTGACGCTCATGAATAGCAGTACATAATTGAAAAACATCAAACAGAGAAAGGGAGTAGCCGCCATTTTTTGCTACTCCCTTTTTTCTATGGGCAAAGCATATTTGTTGAACGCAGCATTAGTTATTTTCCCTAATACCGTTTGTGTTTAGCTTATATAGATGGTGCAGAATTAAACAGAAGCAGTAGGTTTCTGTACAGGTACATTGTGTTTTATTTGAATTCTATTTATAATATCTTTGAAAAATAAGAAAGTAAGCACACCTAGATTTTCACATTTGTATTTTTTGTAGCGTAGTGATCTAAGGAGTTTCCTATGATAAATGTAAAAAAGTTTTGGTTCTTGTTCTCTCTTGGCATTGTATTGGGGTTAGTATCTTGCAATTACCTTAGTGTTCAAGAGGCATCTACCCCTACTATAAACGGTGACGAGATTATGACGCAAATTGCTCAAACAGTGGATGCGGAAATGCAGAAAGAGCAACCAGAGATGATTACTAATACACCCGAACCAGAAGCAGAAGAGGAAGCCCCTGTGGCAACCCCTTCTCTTGAAGTTCAACCTGTTCAATATTCAGGAGCAGTACCCTATTCGCATATAGACTTTGATGGAGATGGTATTACCGATATTGCCGTGCTTCGTATCTCAAATGGCAAATGGTATGTCAAAGATCAGGAAGTTTCTTCTTGGTATCAAGAGGGAGATATTCCGGTACCTGGAGATTACGATGGGGATGGCATTACTGATAAAGCCGTTTTTCGTCCTTCAACAGGAACTTGGTATATAAAAGATAAAAGCGATATGAATACAAAGTGGGGACAGGCTGGTGATGTTCCTATGCCTGGTGACTATGATGGAGATGGTGATACGGATTTTGCTATTTTTAGACCTTCAAATGCTAATTGGTATATCATAGGGCAAGAGCCTATAAAATGGGGAAACACAGAGGATATTCCTGTACCATGTGACTATGATGGGGATGGGGATACAGATATTGCTGTATACCGTCTCGAAAATGGAAATTGGTACGTTAAAGACCAAAGCCCTGTTTCATGGGGACAGGCCGATGATATCCTTGTCCCAGGAGATTACGATGGTAATGGCACTTGTGACTTTGCGGTCTATCGTCCCTCCAATAGTACTTGGTATATCAAGGACCAAGAGCCTGTCAAATGGGGGTACCCTGGGGATATTCCTGTTCCTGGTGACTATAATGGCGATGGAGCAACCGATATCGCTGTTTTAAGAACAGCAGAAGGAAAATGGTATATTATGGATCAGTTTGTTGTAACTTGGTATCAAGATGGGGACTACCCGCTTTCGGTGCGTGATACTAACGCGGACGGCGATCCGTATCAATAAGTGAACAAATTATATATAGCAACATAGAGATTATTAAAACTCTGCTCTTTGAAATAGACAAAGAGCAGGGTTTTGGTATCAATACTTCCTCTGTTCAAACTTGAACAGTTTTAAAATCTCAAAGTTTTAGAAGCAGCTACTTGCAAGCATGAATGAGGGTAGTAATAACGTAAACCAGTTTGCCTTCCCTGATAAGGCAAAGATCACTGTCTAGCGAAAATCTTTTTTACACGCACCTGACACCTTACAATTGAGTGTCAGAATGGCGGAGCATGCAAGAATGTTGCTGGACTGCATAAGTAATTGCTATTTCTGGAACATATCGATAACTTAAGATAATTTTCTCGTGCATTTGAAAAGGTATTAATCTGTGGCATCTTTGAAGAAGATAGTAAGTAGAATATCGAGTTGGCGATACAGAAAACTATGGTATTGGCTGACGGGTATATCTATTATACTTGTCTCCAGTTTTAGCTTTCGTGACGACTTAATTAATAACCTTGGTTTTATTTCTTTAACCAAAGCACTTATAACGCATTCCACAGAAAACGCCGAGTATGCTGAAAATTTTTTTAGGCGTTCATTAATGCTTAAGCCTAACAATCCAGCAGCGTATCGAGGGTTAGGCTTCGCATTGGCAATGCAAGGATATGGAAGTGAAGCACTGGAAGCGTGGCGCGAAATTCAATTTGATGCTACACCTGTACTTGTGGCTTGGGGACAACGGGCTGGCAGGGAAGAACAATATGATATGGCGTTATTTTGGTATCGAAATATATTAGAATTTGATAATACCACTGCTGAAGCATGGTACCAAATAGGAAAGATTCAGCATGAAAGAAACCAATTGGAAGAAGCGGTAGAGTCGTATCGCAAAGCAGTTTCATTGGGGTATACCGAAAGCGTAGAATCGTTAGGATTAGTATTTTTCCAACAAAATGAGTTTGCTGAAGCCAAAGCAATATGGCGAGAGGCGCTAATAAGATTTCCAGATTGTTCTGAACGTGTAAATTGGTGGCGCGATATAGTTTTTGCCCTGATGGCTGAAAAAGAATGGGATCGTGCTTTAGAAGTGATTACCAAGGCGATGAAAGAATTTCCTGACGATTCAAGATTATATTTTCAATTAGGAGTATCTTTATATGAAAAAAACGGTGATGTGGAACAAGCCACGGATGCTTTAGGGCGTGCTATTGCATTGGATGAAAGTTTGCCTGGTTCATATAGAGCAATGGGGGATATTATGATTCATGAAGAACGCTATAAAGAAGCTATTGTATGGTACACAGAAGCTATTGCGCGTGATGCAGAGAAACGTACCTGGTATCTGATGCGTGCAGATGCGGCATTTTTGTCTGACGATACGGCTTTGGCGCTGAACTTATATCAGGATACTATTGAACGTTTTCCTGATTTAGCCATTGCTCATTATGAGATTGCGAAAATATATTTATTGATAGGCCAGCAAGACGAGGCAATCGAGTCTATTGAAAAGGCGTTAAGCTTGGCAGAGAGTCCTAATTTGCAGTATTATCTGCGTGCTGGAAACATCTACGAGCAAGCACATGAAAACGAGAAAGCCCTCCAAGCCTACTACCAGGTCTTAACTATGGCCCCTAATAACGAAACTGCTCAACAAGCGATTGATCGCCTGCGTGAGCAATGATTGTTTTAGGTTACGATTTTATAAATGCGAATAGTTTATGGGAGTATCATTGAGTGTAATACGCAGTAAGGTTAGTAGACTAAAAACTAGATTTCCTTTATATGCTCGTGTATTAGAGGGAGGCGCATGGAAGGTTGGAGGTACCGGAGTTGTCACGTTGCTTTCTGTGGCTATAAACGGGCTTCTAACGCGGTTGCTTACTCCAAATGACATGGGGTATTACGTGTTTGCTTTAAGTCTGATAACAACAATTTCGTTGGTTGCCAAAGCAGGCTTGGGTTCCATAGTCATCAGGGAGGTTTCTGGAGCACTTGGAAACAATGATCTAGAGAAAGCGCGTGAAGTATTGCAATGGATATTTAAGTGGGGCATCATTAGTATTGTTAGCGTGTCTTTGATATTTGGTTTACTTGGAGAGAAAATAGGAATTCCACATTATCTTGTGTTGTTGGCTGTTGGTTGGCTGATTATTTTGGCTGGGCAACAATTATTAGTTGATACTATTCGTGGATTTCAGAATACAAAAATTGCTGCTGTTCTGCACGGTGGACGAATTGGAGGGCCGATTGCCGCTGCTATATCAGTTGTATGTTTTTTTGCGGTATGGAGAACAACGGGGAATATTCAAGTAAAAACGGCCATATCTGTTTTAGTTGTAGCAGGAGGAATTGCATTAATAATCGCTGGGATCATTGTGAACCGGAATGTAAAAGATGTACTTGGGAAGATTAAGTTCAATATTCATCTTCCGCCTTTACAAATATTAGGCATGGCTTTGCCAGTGTTGATGCACGATTTGGCATCAACTTTGCTTACACAGTCTAGTATCTGGATTGTGAAATATTTCCGGTCAGTAAGCGAGGTTGCTATTTACGGCACAGCACAACAATTGGCAGCTTTTTTAAGTATTCAGCAGAGTATTATCATTTTTGTTCTCTCACCAGAAATAGCGGCATTACATGCTCAAGGTGAATTGCGTAAATTGGAAAAACTACAAAGGCGAGTAGCTACATTGGCCAGCGTACCCATATTAGTAGCATTTTTGGTTTTGTTGATTGGCGGCGAGGAGATTTTAACACTCCTTTATGGTGATTTCTATAGTGTAGGTAAGCCGGTAGTAATATTGCTTGCCACGGGGTATATTGGACACGTTTTGGCAGGGTCATGCGGCTTGACCCTTGTAATGACCGGACATCAAATAGAGCTTATGAGAATATCGCTAATTAGCAGCTTGCTTACCTTGGTTATAGCCTTTGGTGTGGCGGGACCTTTTGGTTTGCGAGGTATTGCTGGGGCTACCGCATTTGGGTACATCGTTAAAAATATTTGGATGCTATTTGTAGTAAAGAAACGTGTTGGCATTTGGACATGTGCGACACTGAAATGGAATTGAGCGGAGAAACCATGACAAAGAAGATAGTGTTCATTGCTGGTCATATGCGAGGTGGTTCTACTTTACTCTCAATGCTCCTAGGTCAGCAAAAGGGCTTCTTTGCGGCAGGGGAACTTAACCGTATCTGGGATGGAGGATTTACAAATAATGAGTTGTGTACTTGTGGAAAACCCTTTAAGTCCTGTGATTTTTGGAACGCGGTAGTTGAAAATGCGTTTGGGGGCTGGGATGGTGTGGATGCTCAAGAGATGCAAGACCTATCTAAAATCGTATATCCGGCGACAAAATTCCCCTTGTTGACAGTTCCCTCTTTGCGTTCTACAGAATACCAGGAAAAAGTTAACCGCATATTAGATATTTGGGAAAAACTTTATTTAGCTATTTTTAAAATATCAAATTCTACAGTAATTGTTGATTCTACAAAAGTTAGTATGTATGGTATTCTTCTTACCCAGATTCCCAATATAGATTTGTACGCTTTGCACTTGAACCGCCACAGTTGCGGAGTCGCTTATTCAAAGCGAAAAAAGAGAGAATTACCGGAAGTTCATTGGCGAGAAGAATATATGACTACGCATTCAATAGTACACTCTGCTTACAAATGGATGATGCGAAATCTAAGTGCAAGTAGTTTAAAGTTTTCTACACCACGATATTTGCATCTCAGATACGAAACATTAGCACAAAGACCCAAAGCGACTATTTCTCAATTAGCCGAGTTCATTGGTGAAACGCCGCCTGATTTGAGTTTCTTTAACGGGAACGATAAAATTGTAATAAAAGAAAGTCATATGTTTGGTGGAAATCCAATGAGATTTCAATATCACGAAAAACAAATTCGCTTAGATGACGAATGGCGTATTGCTATGCCCTTGCATCAAAAGGCAAGCACGTTTTTTCTTACCTGGCCATTGCTTTTAGCATATGGTTACCGAGGTTTTCCCTGAAGATCAACTTGAGAACATAAAATCGCTTTTAAACTGACCAATTTCGAGCCTCGCACAATTTCTAAAACCTTAGAGGCCTGCCTTGTGGCCTTGCTATTAAAAACTAAGGAAAACCCAGATGTCAAAAGAGAAACCTATTCGCATTTTACAAGTGATTCACCGAATGCGTCCAGGAGGCATCCAGTCCCTAGTTATGAATATGTACCGTAGTATTGATCGTGAGCGAGTACAATTCGATTTTGCGGTGCGTTCTACGCAAGAAGAACACCATGACCAAGAAATAGAATCTCTTGGAGGGAGAATTTTTCATCTTCCTTGGAAGAAAGCTAACCCGATTAGCCCGTTTATATACAAAAAAGCATTAGGGAAAGTTCTTAGAGAGCGTGGCCCATTTGCTGCAGTGCATAGTCATGTGGGATTTTACAGCGGATTTGTTCTACCGACTGCAAAAAAGCAAAATATTCCCATTAGAATTGCCCATAGTCATAATACATCATCGACAGATCGTTATTCAATTGTATTAGGCGGCTGGGAGAAACTAATGCGAAATAGCATCATGGGCAGCGCTACTCATTTATTGGCTTGCAATGAACTTTCCGCGGAATGGTTATTTGGACATCAATGGCAAGATGATGGACGTGTTAAAATTGTTCATAATGCTATCAATTTGGCGGATTACGAAACTTTGCCAACAGACAGGTACATCGTTCGGGAAAGGCTTAAATTCCCTCAAAAAGGCCCTTTACTGGGTCATATAGGACGATACGATGCCCAAAAGAACCATCGGTTTTTGATTGAAATTACGGCTTCTTTGCTGCAACAAATTCCAGAAGCACACTTGCTTTTAATTGGAGAAGGAAACTTGCTGCCAGAGATCAAAGCATTCGTTCAAGAAAAAAGAATACAAAACAACGTACATTTCCTGGGCGTTCGCAGCGATATCCCATATATCTTACGAAGTTTAGATTTATTTATTTTACCTTCTCTTTACGAAGGTCTGCCGGTTGTTTTGATAGAGGCGCAAGCCGCGGGAACACCATGTCTAGTGAGTGACGTTGTGTCAACAGAAGCAGATATTAATGTTGGGCTGATAGAATACGAAAATCTTAACGCGGGTTTAAATCAGTGGGTAAAGACAATAAAGAAAGTCTTGGCGACACCTGAAGTACCCTGGACAAAGAGAAAACAAGCGCTTCAGAGAGAGCGCCACGATATTCAAAGCATTACATCAGAGCTTAAAAAGTTATACGCTGGAAAACATGAACGATAACACAGAGCAAGCTTTTCCTGTTAGTGAGGTTCTGACACGAAAACGCTTTTTACAGTTTTTATTAATACTCATTATCCCCGTAGGGATTGTCGCCCCTTTCCTCTCTGCAATCTCGGTGCTTGATGTTGCTATGGCAGCAGGTGGAATATTTTTACTTTGGGTAGCTTTTCAACGTCCAGAAATATTCTTTGTTTTAGCACTGTGGACTAATTTCTTAAAAGCGGTTTACATTCCTAAATTAGATTTTGGAAAATATGGAGTAGCACCCTATATGCTATTTACGGCTTTAGCTGTAGTGGGGTATGGGTTCCAAGTTATCACAGGACGAAAAAAAATCATTATTCCACCGGGGTTTTTGTTCTTGTTGATTTTCATAGGCGGTACAACTATCTCCTCCCTTTTTGTTCATGATCTTCGAATGACCTTTGGAGTATACGTTCGAGACGTATTGCAATGGCTGCTCTTCTTTTTAGCGATTCAAATGGTATCTAACCGCCAAAACTTGAAACACTTAGTTGATGCGTTATTGGCTCAAGCCTTAGTAGTTATTTCATGGGGCATTATTACGGGGCTGCAAATAAATTATTTAGGAATTTACAAATCCAAACTTCTTTTTTGGCGGCAGTTTCAGAAGAACGAATACGCCACTTATTTGGCTTTTATCTTAGTTTTGTCTTTGGCTACAATTTCTGTGTCTTTGGGAAAAAAGGCAAAGCTTAGAAAATATATAGCCTTTGTGCTTATACTTCTAGTACCAATCGCTTGGATGTTCACCTATTCTCGGAGCGGCTTTTTAGGCATCATTTCCGCGCTGTTTTTTTTCTTGGTCTTAGATCGCGGCAAAAAAATATTGCGCTTATTGCTCCGCTGGGGACCAATTATTGTTTTTATTGCGCTTGTACTTATCTTTGCGTTTTCATCTGAGGCAAGAGATTTAGCGATAGATGGAGTTATGTCGTTAATAACCCCATTAAGTGCTAGCAGCGAGGCACTCAACTCAAATGTTGAAAAACGGATAGAACTCCTTTCGACTGCGTTAGAAATTATAATTGAGCACCCTATTTCAGGTATTGATTATTCGCAATGGCTAGAATACGCTCCCCTAGAATCGACACATTATGACGCTCAACTTGGCGAAACAGTCGTCGTTGGGTTAACAGTTCACAACCGTTATCTATCAATTGCCGTGAAAAGCGGTTTGATATCTTTGGCCGGATACTTGGGCTTTTTGTTTGTGGTTTTTCGGAGCGGAGTGCGAGCGCGGCGATACGCGGAAAATTGGCTGCGTATCTATATAAACGTCTTTTTGGCGGCGTTTGCGGGGTATCAGATAGCTTTACTCTTTCTCCCCGTCTTCTTGTGGGAGTGGCCAATCCTAGGAATTTTGCTTGGACTTGTGAACATTGCTGGTTTAGAAAACAAAGATAATTCAGTGAAAAAAATACGTTTTAAATTGCTTGGGATGAGAAACGATTGAACCTTCATGGATATTCCAGGCGTGAGGACAAAAAAAGAACGGGGCGCAGAATTTTAACCGTGCTGAGGGTTGGCGTATTACAAACCAAATACGTGTTGCTCGTCTGAGAAGGCACTTCGCTAAATTGGGCGTCAACCACAACCCCCAGCGTGAGGCAACCGTCTAGAGTATGGCCTTGCCTTTGAAATTGCCTCCACGTTCAAAACGGCGCTTTTTCTTCCAAAAGGAAACCTTAAAAAATTTAGCTTATGACCACAATACTTGTTGGACCTCGCAGCACAAAAGACGCAGTTACTGGCATGAGGATAGCGTTTGATTTATTAGTTTCAGGATTTGTTGACCGATCTTTAGATCATATTGTTATAAACCGATCTGAATGGAGCGGAGCGCAAAAAGCGGGCAAGTTTTCCTTAGGTAAAGCTTTGTTTACTGTTAGACAGCTAATGTCTTTCTATGCAAAGCTGTGGCGTGGAAAAACCGTTTACATAGCAATTGGTACTTCGCGATCGGGATTTTTTCGAGACGCCTTGATGATTTGGCCAAGTTGGTTTTTGCGAAAACGTTTGGTTCTGCATTTGCACGGGGGAGGTTTTCGAGATTTTTACCAAAATAACTTGGCCTGGTTTCAGTTTTTTATGCGGCATACATTTTCTAAAGCAGATGCAATTGTTGTTTTAGGAGAGCTTCTACGCGACCAGTTTGCGTTTGTGGATGGGGTTGAAGAAAAGATACGGGTAGTTCCTAATGGTCTTCCCAATGGTTTTCAGGGCATCACGGGGAAACCAAAGCGGCTACATTCAAAGAAACCATTGAATATACTTTATCTTTCCAATATGATACCTTCTAAAGGTTATTTAGATGTTTTGGAGGCTTGTCATATTCTTCATAACATTCGCCAAGTCCCCATTCAATGCGATTTTTGCGGCACGTTTCTTGAAACTATAATGGATGAAAACAAGTCGGTTAAATATGATGAACAACATTTTCTCGCACGCATTCGCGAATACGGATTGGAAAGCGTAGTAGAATATCATGGCGCGGTGCGAGGGACACACAAACAATATATTCTTCAGAGTGCGCATGTTTTTGTTTTACCAACTTCCTTTCCTTGGGAAGGACAGCCTATTAGCATTATCGAGGCGTTGGCTTTTTGTACTCCTGTAATTTCTACCTACTATCGCGGTATTCCAGAACAGGTTAGGGATGGGTATAATGGCTTTTTGGTTGCCCCTAAGTCGCCAGAAGAGATTGCGGACGCGGTAGAGAATATGTGGCGCTCTCCTAAGCTATATCGCAAAATAAGCCAAAATGCTTTTGAGCAATTTGAAGAATTTTTTACTCAAGAAGCACATCTAAATCGCTTGATACCTATTATCTTGGGGCAGGAAACTGCTGGCAGGACGCTGTAAGAATGAGGCTATTATGACTTTACCCAATTTGGTAGGTTGTGGCGCGGGTAAAAGCGGGACAACTTCTTTGTATTATTATCTCAGCGAACATCCCGAGATAAACATGGCTTTGGCGAAGGAAATACATTTTTTTAGTTGGCATTATGATCGTGGGATTGAATGGTATGAAAAACAATTTCCCGCTCAAGATGACGCGAGAATTGTAGGGGAGTTCTCTACTTCGTACATGCTAGATCATACAGTTCCTCGGCGTATGTCAGAACTGATACCAGACGCCAGACTGTTATTTATTTTTAGAAACCCGATAGATCGCGCTTATTCTAATTATTGGTCTGCTTTGAATATTGGAGCGCAAGTTAGCGGTAGTACGTTTTCTGAAGTTATTCGCACGCAAGAAGGATACGAGAAATATATTGTGGGTGGCTTGTATTATGAACATTTGCAAAGGTATTTAAAGTATTATGATCGAGACCATTTTTTCATTATGCTCACCGAAGAGATGAAGAATGACCCGATAGGTCAATTATCCTCTTGTTACAAATTTTTAGGCGTGGATGCTTCTTTCCAGCCCAATGTGGAGAAAAACTACAACATCACAATTACAACAGACAAGAAATGGAAGGCAACTTTAGATCAAGGTTGGCTTGACTTTAAAGCTGTTATTAAACCAATGTTTTTGTGGATCCCTGGCTCTTTTCGGCGGCGGTTTGCTCAATTAGAGCAGAAAGCACGGATAAGTTTTAATGGCGCAATGAGGCCAGAAATGTTAAAAGACGATAGAGAGTATTTGTCTAATATTTATCGGGAACACAATGAGAAGTTAGCTCAATTTATGAACCGCGAATTATCGTGGGATTGAACACCATTCAAGGCAGATGAAATTTTTGCGCTACTAATTATTCGAGAGGGAATGTATGGAATTTCAGAACATTTATTATCCAGAAAATAAATTTGGAGGATTTACGAGAGTTGATGGAACAATAGCCTTTTATACTCGCGTGGCTTCTTTGTTGGAGCCTGATTTTACAGTTTTAGATTATGGGTGCGGGCGAGGCAGGTATCAGGACGATGAAGTAAAAATTAGGCGTGATTTGCGTATCTACAAAGGGAAAGTGAAAAAAATTATTGGCGTTGATATAAATAAAGCGGCGGCGGGTAACCCTTATATAGACGAGTTTCAGCTAATAAGAAGTGAGAAATGGCCGCTGGGAGATAATTCAGTTGATTTATGCGTTTGCGATTGGGTTATGGAGCATATTAAAGACCCAGCAATCTTCTTTTCCGAGGCTCAAAGAGTTATAAAACCAGGCGGTTATTTGTGCGTTCGTACTTCTAATGCATGGGGATACGCTGGTATATTTTCTCGTCTTATTCCTAATCGCTTCCATGCCAAGATTTTGTCAAAAGTACAGAACGAGAGAAAAGAAGAAGATGTGTTTCCTACGTATACTACTTGCAATACTCCCAGAAAAATGCGCGCGTTTTTAGACAAGAGTAACTTTGATTACGTTGTATACACACACGAAGCAGAACCAGCTTACCTTCATTTTTCCCGCTTTTTTTATTGGTTTGGGGTGTTGTATCAGCGACTCGCCCCTCCCGCGGTGAGGCGCTCAATATTCGCTTTTGCTCAGAAGAAATGACATTGAAAAGGTTTCTAAATTCTAAAATGATTCGCAAGATACGTAACAATCAAATTGTACGAAAATCAATTGCTTTGGGGAAGCAATTTCCTCGCTTGGGCAAGCAAATATCTTCTAAAAAAGAAGATTATCTCCGTTTTCCACCAGTACTTGCGAACTCTTTTCCTAAAAGCGGCACTCATTTATTATTGCAGATTGTTGAAGCTTTTCCTAAAGTGGTTAATTATGGCACTTTTATTGCCTCTATGCCCTCAGTCACTTTTAAGGAGCGCTCTCGTAAAGCGCACTTACGGCTACTAAGCAGCATAGTTCCGGGTGAAGTTATTCCTGCACATTTATTCTATCAATCAGACCATGAGAGACTTTTATCAGAAAAGAATTGCGTTCACTTTTTTATTTATCGCGATCCGCGCGATGTCGTAGTTTCAGAAGCCCATTACTTGGCGAAAATGAATCGTTGGCATCGGATGCACCCGTATTTCAAATCCCTAAACAATTTGAATGAGCAAATATCAATGTCTATTTTGGGAGTTAATCAATCACATTTCCCATACGATTACCCAGATGTGGCTAAACGCTTTTCGAGGTATAATAAATGGTTCCAGTCTTCAAAGGTTTTTACCATCAGATACGAAGATTTAATTTCTCCTGGTCGTCGAAAATTCTTACGAGAGATGGTGATATTTTACGCGGAACGTAGTAGTGTTAATGTTGAAATAGAAAGCGTAGTGGCCGCAATGGAGAGAAACATAACCCCGGAAAAATCGCACACTTTTCGACAAGGAGGGGCAGGAGCTTGGAAGACCGCCTTTACCGATGATCACAAATTACAGATGAAGCAAGTAGCTGGGAATTTGTTGATTGAGTTAGGGTACGAAAGAGATAAATATTGGTGAGTTTATGCGGATTTTAGTTCATGACTATCCAGGGCATCCTTTTGAAGTTCAACTAAGCCGCGAGCTTGCTCAGCGAGGTCATAAAGTTCTACATATTTATGCTGGCTATAATGTTACCCCGCGTGGAGAACTGAAAAAAAAGGATTCCGATCCTGAACAATTCGATATTTCCCCGATTTTTATTCGTGAACCATTAAAGAAATATTCTTTTTTCAAACGTTGGCAGCAAGAACGAGAGTATGGGATATTGCTTTCTCAAGAAATACGGAAATTTCAACCAGATATTCTTATTTCGGCAAATACTCCCTTAGACGCTCAACGATTAGCTCAAAAGACTGCCCAGAAAGAAAATATACGGTTTATTTTTTGGCTACAAGATGTAATTGGTCTGGCCGCTCAACGACTATTGCGAAACAAGTTACCCGTGCTAGGGGATATAATAGCAGGGTACTATACTTTTTTGGAACGTGAGCTGTTAAAAAATAGTGATCACATTGTACTCATTACTGAAGACTTTCAACCTCTAATGAAACGGTGGGGTATCGCTCATGAACAAACAACAACCATTCCCAATTGGGCAACTTTGAATCAATTACCTGTTCAATCTTCACAGAATAGTTGGGCAAAGAAACATTGCCTAACGGATAAGTTTTGTTTTATGTATACTGGAACATTGGGAATGAAGCACAATCCGAGTTTGCTATTAGAATTGGCTCTTCATTATCAAGATGTTGAAAATGTCAATGTAGTGGTGATATCTGAAGGCCCAGGAGCAAATTGGCTGAGAGAGAGAAAGAAAGAACATCAATTATCAAATTTATTATTGATGGAGTATCAGCCTTTTGAAGAGTTGCCTCAAGTTATGGGAACTGCTGATGTGTTGATAGCTTTACTAGAACCGGAAGCAGGCATATTTTCTGTCCCCTCCAAAGTCCTTACCTATTTATGTGCTCAGAGACCCTTGCTATTAGCCATGCCTCAGGATAATTTAGCTGCTAAAATAGTAACACAAAATAAGGCTGGCTTTGTTACTTCACCTAATGATACTGAGGCTTTTATAAAAACTTCTGAAATGTTGATTAATGATCCTCTCCTTCGACAGGCATGTGGACAGAGGGCTAGAGCTTACGCTGAAGAACGTTTTGATATTGAGCGGATTGGCGACCAATTTGAAGAAATACTCATAAATCAGACAGTTGTTTAAAACCAGAACATAGCTAAAAGTAGAGAAAAATCTATGCGAATCGCTTTAGTCGAGACCAAAAGCAGAAAAAAAGATATTGGCGCGGGAATGCGTAAATCAACTCTTCATCAGCATACCTGGAATTGGATGAACATTATCTTTGTCCTGACGGATTTTTTTGCTATTCTGGCAGTTGGCTTGGTAATAGTAGAGGCGCGTTTCCTATTAGTAAATTCTTGGCAATTTGCTATTTTTGCTCAAGTGGGCCCATTAGCCTTGATCTGCTTAGGCGTTTATGCTTTGCAGAAATTATACCCAGGTATTGGCCTAGACCCCGTGGTTGAGTTGCGGCGATTGTCTATCTCGACAACAGGAGCAATGATTTCTTTTGCCATTCTGTGGTTTTTGATTCTTGGTCCCGAAAACTATCCCTGGTTACCCTTAACATTGGTGTGGATATTAAGCTTAGTATTTGTGCCATTGGGGCGTGCGTTTATACGGGCTATATTGTCCCATACAGGTTGGTGGGGAGAGCCAGTAGCCGTAATAGGATTTGGAGAACAAGGACAAGAAATTGTAGATTTATTACTGCATCAACCTAAATATGGTTTATCTCCGCATATCGTTTTTGATGAGAGTGACGGTAATTTAGAAAATACTGATGGAATACCCGCCCTCCAGGTACAAGAAAATACATTTTCTCAAAGGGTGGCTGAACTGGAAAAGCTTCATACGGCCATATTGGTACGAGAAGAGATATCGAGAAAGATAGCAGAAACTATTTACGAAAATCCACAAAAGAATTTTAAACGCGTAATCGTGGTGCCTAAATTAGATGGTCTCGATAATTTTGAAATAGCGCCGTTTAAATTTGGCGGCGTAGTAGGTTTAGAATTACAGCAAAAAACATTTAATAAAGAAATGCAATTTATAAAACGGTTAATAGATATTTCAGCGGGACTTATCGGAGGGTTAGTCATATTGCCCCTCGTATTATTTATTGCATTGTGCATACGGCTTGATTCGAAAGGAAGTATCTTTTACACGCATGAGCGTATTGGAAAATCGGGACGCACGTTTAAAATGTGGAAGTTTCGTACAATGGTGATGAACGCTGAGCAAGTACTAGAAAACTACCTCAATAAATATCCAGAGCTGCGTGCAGAGTGGGAAGCAGGACAAAAATTGAAAGATGACCCTCGGCTGACCAGAGTTGGAAAATTCTTGCGTAAATCGAGCCTAGATGAATTACCTCAATTGTGGAACGTATTAAATGGCGATATGAGCCTAATAGGGCCTAGACCTATCGTAGAAGAAGAAAGGAAACGTTACGAAGGCCGCTACCAGCATTATGAGCAAGTTCGGCCAGGCATTACTGGGATGTGGCAAGTTTCTGGGCGCAATGACACCACTTATGAAGAAAGGATACAGTTAGACGAATATTATGTACGATCCTGGTCTCTTTGGTTAGATGTATACATATTGATACGCACAGTATGGGTAGTTATAAGTTGCAAAGGTGCGTATTAAACTGAGGAGAAAAAGGAATAACCACAAACTCTAGCAGAAGACAGACACATTTTTTGCTCACAGCATCGTGTATGCAATACAATTTCTTATGATCAATTGGTTGAACCTATTCGCAAATTCATTATCGATTTTCGCTGTCTCCTTTGCTCTAGCAATCCTCAGCTACGCTAATTGGGAAGCGCAAGAAAAAGAGACCAAATTTAAGGATATACTGCGTCAACCATCCAAACAAACCTATTTGAACATCGTTGGCTTTCTGGCATTTAGCGGAATGATAATCACCGCTGATAGGGTCGGAGAGAAAATTATCTGGGCAACCGTGATGCTATTTTTTCTCATTCGTCTTAGCATAATGAGCTTATCCATTTGGAAAAAATAATTAAAAAAAAGTCTGGGGGCGATTTGCGATAATCTACCCGTTTCGCATTTCATTAACAAGGGCTGAACACCTGCCAAAAAGAAAACGCTGTGCACTCTTCCAGCGAAACGCGCTAGGTTGCACAAAACGTATAATATTCTGAACATCTGTACCATGCATTAAAAATTTACATGAAACCCAAACTTCAACGAATAGCTATTCAATTAACCAACATAGAACTATGGATAGTCTCTCTCTTTGTGGCAGGGAGCCTTCTTACAAGACACCTTTTCCCTTGGACGCTCATAGTTTTCCTCTTTTTTGGCGTAATGCGCTGGATTGCCTACGGGTTTCCCACCGTGCCTACCCCAGTCGACAGTAGCATTCTATTACTAATCATAATATTGCCAATTAGCTTTTGGGTTACCGCCTTTCCTAAAAGCACATATATCCAAGCCGCGCGTCTACTGATTGGAATTCTATTCTTCTATACCCTGGTCAATTGGATTACAACTCGCCAGCGACTATGGTTAGTAATTGTTGGCGTCATCCTGGCCGGAGCGGGGCTTTCTCTGTTTGCACTTATCAGCGTAGAATGGCAAACCGAAAAATTGTATTTTCTTCCTTCGGTCATCTACGAACGGTTTTCCATTTTAGTATCAGACACCTCCCATAGCAACGTAATGGGGGGCAATGTAGCTCTCTTAGTGCCATTTGGACCCATCCTCCTCCTCTTTGCTTGGCAAAAGATAAAAATTTGGGAAAAAGTTTTTTATGGCTTCAGCACCTTATTCATGATTAGCATCCTAATTCTTACCCAATCTCGAGGTGCGCTCATTGGCTTAATAACCAGCATTCCATTCCTAATAGCCCTACGCTGGAAAAAAGGCTGGATCGTGTTCCCCAGCTTAAGTGTAATCATGGGCCTCATCCTATGGCGCTATGGCTTAACACAAATCTTAAATTGGGCTTCCGCGAACGTAAAAATAGGTGGAGTTGAAGGACGGATTGAAATCTGGTCTAGAGGATTAGCCATCATTCGAGATTTTCCCTTTACCGGCAGTGGAATGGGCTCATTCACCGAGGTTACAGACTTGCTCTACCCATTCGTCTCTTTTGAGAACTGGAAAGTTCCCCATGCTCATAATTTGTTTTTGCAAATAGCAGTTGATGTTGGAATTCCAGGCCTAATAGCCTGGATATCGGTTTTATCTATTATCATACTTAGCGCATGGCAAATTTATCACCACGGATATCTAACAAAAGACAATTGGGCGCGTGGCCTAGGCGCGGCCATACTTTCCAGTCAAGTGATTCTCTTAGTTCACGGAATTGTTGATGACATCACCTGGGGAGTTCGCCCCGAACCTATTCTCTGGGCCTTATGGGGAATCACAATTGCCGCTGGGAGGGTGTTTTCTGTTACCAAAGCCGACTTCATCGCCCAAACGGAAAACAACGTATAAGTAATAGCTGGTTTTAGACCATGCCATTCTCAAAATATTTATGAACATCTTTTCAAAAGTAATTACCCGCGTTCGTACAAAACGCTTTAGCGCATTCCTGAGTTTAGCCATCGGCATTTTTGCCTTTTACCTTGCCCTCAAAAACGTGGATGTCGTTCAAGTATGGGAGACACTCCGGCAAGCGAACTTAATATATGTTCTATTAGCAATTGGAAGTGTCGCACTGAACGCCTTCGGAAAAGCAGCCCGTTGGCGTATCCTATTAGGCGATAAAAAACATTCTCTCTCATTCCTAAGATTATTTGAGATTCTTATTGTGGGCCAAATGCTAAATAACCTATTCCCCGCCCGACTGGGAGACTTAGGACGAGCATACGTGGCTGGAGGGCGCAAAACAAATCAACCCAGCCGCTCCTTTGTCTTTGGAACTGTGGTTGTCGAAAAGATTGTCGATCTGTTCTTTTATCTCTTGATCTTTGCTTTCGTGATAATTCTTATCCCCGACAAGGCGTGGATGATCGATTCTATCTACAGCCTCGTAGTAGTTGCGGTTATCGCAATCATCACTTTTGGCGTGGTTGCCAATTACCCTGACCAAACCACCAAGCTATTAAAAATAATCCTAGCACTTTTCCCGCGTAAAATTTTCGAGGTCGTTTTCCCTCGAATACGTTCTGGTTTACAAAGCATGAAAGTGATAAAAAACAGAGGAGATTTGCTCAAAATTATTCTTTATTCCATGGTCGTTTGGGGAACAGCTATATTAAACAATTATTTGGCTATGCTTGCCTTGCAAATTTATTTGCCGCTCACTGCTTCTCTCCTTGTATTAGTTGGCCTACAAGCAGGAATTTCTCTTCCCTCTGTTCCTGGTTGGATTGGAATCTTTGAGTACATCTGTGTTGTCTCACTAGATTTATTTGGAATCGAACAAAATATTGCCTTTGGGTATGGCTTATTGCTGCACGGTGTAGTTTTGGGGCCAGCCATTCTCGCAGGAGTCATTTTCTTATGGAAATTGGGCGGCGTAGGCGAATTTCTTGATGCAAAGGAAACTGAAATTACTTCATGAAAACTGTCAATATCTTAGATGTAGAAGTTTCCTG
>Ga0164318_10002198_pt1 | contig 17942 bp, 16 predicted proteins | sample GuaBasSedimGuay9_FD_113734 | JGI IMG/M metagenome (GOLD analysis project Ga0164318, IMG submission 113734) | Subseafloor sediment microbial communities from Guaymas Basin, Gulf of California, Mexico - Guay9, Core 4571-4, 0-3 cm | ecosystem: Environmental > Aquatic > Marine > Hydrothermal vents... | reverse complement strand
TGTGAGAGAATCTCGTCAGGCATGAAGTTGACAGTCATCAGATGATTTGCCTCTTCAAGAGTGACATCCAGCACAGCAAAGGCCTTCTTCTTTACAGCCTCGTATATCAGCTCAATCAGATCCTCAGGCTCAACACCAAAAATACGTGCGCCAGTCTCCTCAAAAAAGTTCCTTACCGCCTGCGCGATGCTCTCGTCATCAGCTGGCAGGTTCTTCAACCGTGCCTCAAGGTCCATGACAGCACGCTGGGGGAATATCTGAAAATCGCCCGTGATGAAACTACTGACAATAAAGTTCCCGGGGACGTTCAGTGCAAGCGAGACTCTGATGAGGCCGCCAGGCGTCTTGCGAACAGCGGTGACTTGCCCTTGGGTATCCTCTGGTGGTTCAATCATGTACACCCAGTCGTCAGACTGGAAATGTGGAAGCCTCTCCTCAAACAGTCTTTTCTCACACGGATAGAGACCCTCAGCTTCAAACTTCACACCCAGTACTTCTGCAAAGCCCTCGGCAACCGCCGATTTGATGTCCTCTAAGGGCGGAACGTATCCGAGCTCCCACTTGAGGCAAGTGACACGTTGCTTGACACTCTCTACCTCCTTGTCCTTGAGCTTCTCCACGGGAATACGAAGAGTTCGGAGCATGAGATCAACATCAAAGTCCACGAGAAGAGTTCCTTGGTACATGAACGATGTACCTCTCTCCGTACCACCCGTTCCGGAGATCTTGCGACCGTTGACCTCTATGTCGTTCTTCGGTCGGAACTCTGCGTTGACTCCGAGCCTTCGTAGGCCAGCTACGGCGCCGTTGCAGATTCTTCGTGCAAGGCGATCCAAGTCTCTCTTGAGGTCACCGATGCCCGAGGCTGTCTTGTCAGCGTAGATCTCCCAGCCCAGACATGTGGGTGTGAAGAGTATCGCGCCTCCACCCGTGATTCTCCGATTGATGTCGACACCGTTGCGCTTGCAGTAATCAATGCGGACTTCTTGTCGAACTGATTGATGATACCCTACAAGCACGGTGGGTGGGCTGAACTGCAAGAATCTCAGCGTGTTGGGGGTCTTGCCCTGGTCTCTGCATTCAAGGACTACGTCATCCAGAGCCATGTTCTCAGCGCCGGTTAGCACGCCTGTGTCCAGAAGTCTCCATTTCTCAGTCATGTTCTTGTCATCTCTCTTGCATATAGGGTCTTGTTCATCAGTGAGCAGCACTGGTCCGACATGAGCATCCGAAGGCCCAGTTCCTTGGCGAAATAATACGCCGCCTCAGTCGGATACGCTATTCCGTTGACACCCGCCCTGATGGCCAGCACATCGGTCTTGCGGCGGTGTTCGCCATGTGGCCTCGCGCATCCAAGAATCAGAGGAAACTCTGGCATCGCCAGTCGCGCGGCAACAATGACTCGTGTGATGTCCCACGGAGTGGGGGGAGTGGTGTGTTCCATGGGTGTCATCTCGAGTGGCTTGAATGCCACGACAATCACGGACTCGGGACGGTACTTGGCAATCATCCGGATTGCATTAGACTCGCCGTGTAGTCTGCCCCTGTGCAGACCGACTACGATGTGAGGCATCATGGGGATGTCATACTCTTGTAGCAGCTCCATCGACCTGTCGAACGCGTCGGTTGTCAAATCCAGGTGGTAGACCTCGCGAATCGTGTCATCAGACCCGATGATATCCAGCATGGCACCGTCTATCCCCGCTTGACTCAGTCGCTCGACAACGTCAGGATAGACGACTCCAGTGTGTACCACGACATCGAGGTCCAGTTCACGCTTGACACGTCTTATTGTCGGAATGAATCGGTCGAGGGGAACGTTGCCGCGGCTGGTCGAGCCCCCACTGATGAGACATCCCGAGCCTCCATGATCCACGACTCGCTGGCATGCCTCCCACAGTGTGTCTGGTGTCGTTGCCGGAATCATGGTTTCGAGAAGGTGGCCCCTGCAGTGGTCACAGTTCAGAGAACAATGTGTTCCAGTAATAGAGATGCTGGGAAATCTATAGGGGTCCGTCGCGGTATAGAACTCGGTTTCAAAATGGATCATGCCCGGTGCGTAGAGAGCTAACTTGTTGCCAAAGGATGCCCTGCCTACAGTGAATGCTCTCTCCAAGAGTCTTTCAATTTCCTCTCTTGGGCCATTGAAGCAGGTGTCCAAGATACCTTCGATACTACGCATCTATTTCGTCCTCTGGATGGGGCGGCTCATAGGTCATGGAGTAGTCCCAGAGCTGCGTCCGGACCGTTTCAATATCCTCTGGGTCGGGCTTCATTGGGAAATTTCGCCAGTGACCGATTGAGGCCTGATAGGGGGTACAGTTTCCGAAGGGTCTGTTGCATGCGTTGTCCATGGTCCTGCCGCTACAACCAGATGTCATGAACGCCTCACCTTCGCTAATGATTCTCTCAAGAACATCCTTTGGTATGCCGAAGTCCACTATTTGCTCATTATCGTTGAACTTCATAGAGCGGGCAGTTCCAAAGCCCTTGTTGATGATGTACCGCGCAACCTGAATTCTACGATACGCACCCAGTGGGGGCTGCAAGTTGTCTTCCATCAATGAACCCTCTTCGGGGAAGAACGAGAATAGGTGAGTTCTTGCGCCAAGATCTTGACCGCGCTGAATCGCCATGACCATCTCCTTCTCTGTTTCACCGATGCCCACAATCAGATGGATCCCGACATTCTCGCTCCCAAAGATTTCCACGGCGTCCTCGACGGTCCTCCAATATATGTCCCATTTGTGAGGACCACGGACACCTCTCCCGCGAAGCTTATCGAACAGTTCTGGCGTGGCCGCGTCAATGGCGACTCCGATCTTGTCTGCGCCGGCCTCCTTGGCCCGCTTCAGCCAGTTTCGATTGATGATGGTCGGCGTGATGAGAATCGAGATGCGCGGCATCACATCGCTCAGTGCGCGAACAACTTCAATGCAGTCGTCACGAGCTCTTCTGTGAGTAATCATGGACACACAGACACGCTCGACATGTGGGCATGTACCATCACTGAGTGCCTGCCTGATGTCTTCAACTGGAAAGATTGGCCAGTCAACTCTAATGAAGGAGTTGTCCGTCCACTCGGACTCGGTGTGCCGAGATCCGGATAACCCGCAGTATGCGCACCTAGCATGGCACCCTTCATCGTACGTCAAAAGGATGTTGATACAGTACAGCTTTGCATCTCTGTAGAATCTTCCAGGTACCTTCCCTATGGTCATGGCCGCAGCAAGACTGGTTCGTACGTACTCAGGCGATTCCTTTCCAAGCTCTACACCGAGAGCGCCCATCGACTGGCTGTTGACCTTCACGGGAATCTCTCCGTTTTGAGTTGTAACCTGTGATGCCACGACGCACTTTATAGTTTAACGTAGCAACATGGCGGCTCAGACGTACGCGGTCCACAATCTTGATAAGGTCCTTGTCGGTCGCGCTTGTGACCGTGATGAGAGAGCTGAGGTTTCTCTCTCGAATGTCTGCGGTATTGCAGTTCTCATACCCAAGCCCAAGGTGTTTGAATTGGCAAAGCGAAAGACTGACTGGCGGGACACTAACTGGTACATTGGCCTCGTGGGTTTCTGGCGTGAATACAGAAGACACCGCATGGGCGTCTTGGGGATTGCTATACTCTTCGGCTTCGTAGTGCTGGCCATTGGAGCACCGTGGTTTGTTCAGTATAGCCCCTCCCCGAGCGCTAAGATTGCGCCGCCGTTCTTGGCACCAGAGTGGACTAGTGTGGTTGACCCCGGTGCTGTCAAGTCTCGTGAGTATGCACCAGATCCGACATTGAGCCATGTCTACTCCGACACTGACTCGCTGCCGATAAACGAGATTCTAATCCACGGAGCTGCGTCATACGGAACATCTTCATCATTTTCGGGGACTCATCATCTCGCTTCGGGTCCCAGCGATACCAACTATATATCACTCACATGGCAGCACACCGCAGGTGACGAGCCACACTTTGTTTCTCCCGTCAATGCGAACCCCGAGATGCCTGACTGTGAGGATTTTGTCTACTTCACTCAGGCGTTCGAATGGCCATACGAGAGGTTGCCCAATGACGTTAACGTCAGTTTCAGCTTTGGTGTGACCCTAACAGGGGACTTCGCTTCCAATCCTCGCGGTGGTCTCATGTTCAAGGTCTATGTGTGGTTGATCGATTCGTCCGGCAACTGGAGGATGATATACGACTCCTATCCACCATACACAGAGACCGTCATTAACAGACGCGTTGACCTAAACTGGTTTGACATAATTGAGGCTTGGGGCGGAATGGTCGACAAGGGTGACGGTCAAGAAGATCCGACTGATGTCTTGACGATTGCTTTCGGGCTTGCTCCAACGCAGATGTTTGAAACAGAGTATGAAAACTACGACGGATCTGTAACCGTGAAGTTCACTGATGTCAGTGTGTTCGCTTACGGACCGTACTTCGGCATTCTCGGAACGACCGACAAGGGTGCTGATGCTTGGAGTCAACTGGTGTTCGGCACAAGAATCTCTCTCACAATTGGTATCACCGCCACTCTTCTCTCGACAATCGTGGGCGTGATTGTTGGGATGACTTCAGGTTACTTCGGCGGACGCATCGACGAGATTCTGATGCGTGTGGTCGACTTCCTGCTGGTCATTCCCGGACTGCCGCTCATGATGGTACTGGCTGCGTTTCTCGGTCCAACAATTCAGAACATTATTCTGGTGATTGCAATCTTGGGATGGACTGGGACATCACGTTTGATACGGTCTCAGGTGATGGCCGAGAAGAACAAGGCGTACGTTGAGTCGGCTAAGGCCATTGGGGCATCAGACACGTACATAATCTATCGTCACATCTTGCCCAATGTCACACCGATTTTGTTTGCCGACATCACATTGGGCGTTGTGGGCGCTATTCTCTCCGAGTCGGGCCTCTCCTTCCTAGGACTGACGGATCCGAGTCAACCCAGTTGGGGCAGGATGCTCGCTGATGCCCAAGGTTCAGGCGGTTTCAGCAACGGAGCTTGGTGGGTCGTTGTCTTTCCGGGACTGATGATCACGGTTCTGTCCTTGGCATTCACCTTCGTCGGTCATACCTTGGATCAGGTACTCAATCCACGACTACGTGAACGATAGACACACTTTGGAGGGAGTTCCTGCTCCCTCCATTCTCTTGCTTAGTTCTCGTTCCGGTGGCGTACGTTCGTCGCCGCATTTCTCTCAACATGCTCGATGATGTGTATCAAAGCCCATCATAACGCTTTTATTACGCGTACACGTGACAAGGCTCAATCCGATTTCGACTCGGAAGGAGATAGAGAGAATATGCTGAGCGCACGTGCGAAGAGACTACTTGCTATCTCGCTCGTCGCCGCCTTCACAATGATGGCAATCTCCCCGATTTTTGCCAAAGCACAAACGACAGATCTGGGTGGGCTCAAGACGGGTCCATTTGTCGACAAGCTTGTGTTCAATGTGATAGAGGGCGACGACCAGCAAGTCCTAGCTCTTCTCAACGATGAGATCGACCTCATCGGAGATATGGTCGATCCAACACACTTGCCTACGCTTCAAGGAGCGAAGGACATAGAAGTAGCAAACGTGCTTCGCAACGGTTATGGTTACGTCACCATCAACTGTGCGAAGTATCCGTTCAACATCACCGCCTTCAGGCGAGCATTGGCCTTTGCTCTCGACAAGCAGAAGATTTCTGATGACGTCTGGGATGGTCTGTCAGTGCCACAGGACTCTTGTGTCCCGCAGGTCAACCCATTCTCTGTCGAGAAGCAGCTTGAGTACCACTACTACGAGGCCCAGGTTGACATCGGCAAGAATCTCCTTGCTGACGCGGGGTTCGCCGATGTTGATGGTGACGGCTATCTTGAGGCACCAGACGGCTCTGACTTCGACGTCAACGTCGAGTGTGCACAGTCGTCCAACATCGCCATTGAGGTCGGCCAGCTTGTTGCTGACGCTCTGAAGGCACTCGGCGTGGACGCCCGGTCTACTCCGACGGACTTCTATGAGTACCTGAACCGACTCTACTTCCACGGTGACTATGACATCGTGTTCCTCGGTTCAAGCTTCAGCACCTTTGACGTTGACTGGCTTGCCTATGAGTTCTGGAGCGAGTACGCGGATGAGCCGTACTGGAACTTCCCGAACTTCCGCAACGCCAGCTACGACTCTTGGAGAGATCAGCTGCTGCACTCAACCGACTACGATGATGTGTATGAGGCAGCCATTGAGATGCAGAAGATCTGGGTCTATCAGAGCCCAATGATCATCTGCTATGAGAACATCCTGCTGTCAGCCTACCGAACCGACCGGTTCGAGGGCTTCGTGAACGATGTCAGCGCAGGTGTGCCTGGTTGGTGGACCAACTACAAGGTGCACCTCAAGGATGACCTTGGCGGTCCCTACGGTGGCACATTCCGCCTGAGCAACGCGCTGGACATTGACACGTTCAACTTCATGGCCAGCAGCTCAGCCTACACCATGAACATCCTCAATGAGCTGTACGACAGCCTCATCACCCAAGACTCAAATGGTAATGATGTCCTGTGGCTCGCTGAGAGCTACAAGGCTGAAACTCATGGCGACAATCCAGCAGTTCCAGCAGGCCACACGCGGTTCACGTTCAACCTGATACAGAATGCAACGTGGACTGACGGAACGCCGCTGACAGCTGAGGATGTGGCATTCAGCCTCAACTATTACCGCGACTCTCCAGGCAACCCGTACGGCGCTGACCTTCAGGAGATGACAGCCGCGTACGCCCCAACGAAGTACACGGTCGTCATCGAGTTCGACACCGAATCATACTGGCACCTACACACTGTGGGTTACAAGCCAATTATTCCGAAGCATGTCTTCACAGAGATTGGCCTTGACAACTGGAACAAGTGGAACCCACAGCCTCCGAATGAGGAGATGGTGACCAGCGGTCCGTTCAACGTGTCGGAGTACGTAGCTGGAGAGTTCACTGAGCTCAGCTACAACCCGAACTACTTCTACGCACCTGAGCACCCGTCCACCGGTACTGAGACCACCACCGAAACCACCACCACCACCGAGGGCAACTACATGCTTGCCATCGTTGCTGGCGCAGTCGGTGCGGCTGTGGTCATTCTCGTGGGTGGCTACGTGCTGATGCGTCAGAGGTAGGCGTAGGTCATGAAGAGGGGACTCTGTCCCCTACACCCCTTTCTTTTTCACTCTCATCTTTGCAGTCGGTCTGCGGATTCACATTCTTACGAACGGCATCCTGCTACTCACAGTTTCTTGCGCCGAACCAATCCACTATAACCGCATCTGAGAACAGGATGGGGGTTTTCCATGCAATTCGACAGACTGCGTGCCCGATTGTTCGTGCTGGCCTCTTTGCCAGTGCTGATTGCGGCAGGCCTCGCGTCTGCCGTACTACGAACCGGGTACATTGGTAGGCTGATTGGCTCTGCATCTGAATACACGTTGACAGAGCTACTCGTCCAAGCTGTGATTTCAACAGTACTCGGGACGGTCGTCGTTGGAGCTATCTTTTGGGCAATGCAGAAACGGGCCTACGGAGCTCGCAAGATCATCGTGGCAATGGTGGTGTCACCGATGCTTGGCTTTGTTTCCATCTTCATCGGAGAGACCTTTCTTCTTGTCATGTTCAAGGGCACGTCAAGTGTTCTTGATGCCATTGTTCTCATCGCGTCCCTTGGGGTCTCAATGATGGCCATCGCGCTGATAGTTCTTGACATCGTGCCGCCCCTCATTCGGAATCTGTTCGTAGCGTTCTATGGCAGCGTCTTCGGAACCTTCCTCGGCATCACCATGGTGACCTCCAGTACGCTCGTGATTCTCATTTCCGTGATAATCGAGGACTTCTTCCTAACGGAACACCATCCTGGTGGTATACCAGCGCGCATGCTGGAAACAATCGGACCAGACCCGTTCGACTACGCGCGCGTCAAGTCCGAGTCCGTTTCGGTTGGCGTGGGTGACTACGTGATCTACTCGATGATTGTGGCTCATGCACTGGGCTATTTTCCATGGTTTGTGGCGGCCTGTACGCTGTTCCTGGTTATTGTCGGTATCTTGGTCAACGTCACAACGCTAGTGCAGGAGGAGGGCATCCTCCCCGCCATTCCTCTGCCGGCGGCAATCGCAATCATTCCATGGTTCGTGCATGTGGCCGTTCTGTCAATAGTAGTGTGAGTGTGCGTCGAGCGGAAAGGACATATTCCGAGCTGATATCTTGACAGACGTGAATAGAGATGATATCTGACGCCAAGACACAGAATGTCATCGTGGTGGTCACCCTGCTCGTTGCTCTCGTCAGTGGAGGCGCATTGTATAACACGACAGCGTACTATGGTGGGAGCTACATAATCGTGACATATCTTGATGTCAATCTCACCAATGTAGTGGTGACGAACCTTGACCCCACAAATATGACGGTGAACCCCGCTGTGTCATTGGTGTTCAATTTCAAGGCCCCTGAGGCACTGAGTGGCCATGCAACGTTGACATCACTCACGGCCAAGGTGTGGCTGAACTACGACTCACTCAGCTATACCAACTTCAGATATACAATCCCAGCTGACAGCCGGACTGTTGCATCAGGCTATGACCGCAACTTTACGGTCCACGGCACAATCACGGAGTTGGCAGACAAGTATGTTCTCTACAACGCATCCGCAAGTAGCCAATGGGTGTTCAGCATCAGGCTCACACTGTTCTACCACGTATTCGAGTCCTCGGCCGAATCGGTTCGCGTTCTAATGTTTGCTCATGAGGGCGTTGAGTTGGTGCCGTGACTCATTGTCTTTCAATCTGCCATGAGTCTTTTGAGCTGAGAGATTCGGTGGACGGCGACTGAATCGACGTTTCTCATCTCTGCCAGCTCAAGCGACACATAATCACAGAAGAAGGTCACAGCTAGGGCCTCAACAACGGGTGAAGGTCCCGCACCCCAGATCTCGATTGGTACTGTGCCTGCATCCTCAATGACTCTTAGAGTTGCCTCGGCCCGTTTCTTGGCCCTACCATCCTCCATCGCACTTCTAAGGACCACGGGCACAACTCGTCTGTGGTTGTAGAGGCCACACGCCTCTATCTCGTTATGATCAAGCTCAGGTAACTCTGCGAAGAGGGCCAGTGCCTTGGCATTTTCATTCACTTGGCACTTCGCTCTGTACGCAACAGGCGATAGATGACGCCACCCAACGAAGAGAGGTATTCTGTCCGTAAGCAGCTCGGCAACCACTCTTGGGCTGCGCCCACTGCCGACAATCTCTTCAAAAGCACTCTTGACCAAGTCGGCTGTCGCGGCCGCGTCGAACGGTTCGAGTCCAAGCAGCTCGAGGAGCAGAGGATACAGGACACTCATCATCAACGGAAGTGCAGCGCGTGGTTGCAGACCTGCCGGAATTCTCATCAGCGTCGCCGCATCAGCCATGTCGCCCAGCCTACCACCTGTGGTCACGACGAAGCTTCTGCAGCCTCTTGACTGGGCCTGCTCGTACGCAGACACGGTTTCTTCGGTGTTTCCCGAGTAGCTGACCGCCACGACCACCCAATTGGCCCCAACACATTCTGGAAGCATGTAATCCTTCACCGTCAGGATGGGGACCTTTGCAGAGGGCGCAAGAACAGCCCTACATATTTCACCACCAATTGCACTCCCTCCCATTCCAACGAGGCACACTCCCCCGATTCCGGCATCCCGCACTCTTTGTGCTCTCTCAATTACTTCAGTTCTGGGTGCAACGCGGGTCATGAGATCTGGAAACATCGCGATCATCTCTCGCATGGTCTTCGCCTGAATTGTACTCATGGACTATCACCCTCTGTGACTGTACTCACGGTCACTGTTGCGGGTCGGATTCCTCTGACCGAGTCCTATAAAGGCATCACTCTGATGTCGGCTCACAACACTAATCAGGGGCCAGCCTCTTGGCCTGTCTACACAGTACCAGGAGGTTTCAGAGAGAATGGGAATCATGAAGGCTGCGGCGGTGCGGGGCCTCATTCCTGCTGGAAACAAAGTCACTGAGCTCCGCTCGGATCTCTTTAGGCTGATGTACGAGATGGCTGAAGTGCTGGAAAAGAAGTACGGCCGCGAGGGACTCGAGACTGCTGCTGAAGTGTTCGCCCGACTCGGTGCCCAAGACGGAGAACTGATGAAGTCCCGTCTCGGACTCGGTGATACCCTGCACGATGCCCTCGATGCGTGGGTGATTGTCGGCAACATAATGGGTGCTAAGATCAAGACCAGGTGGGTGTCCGACACACGCGTGGAAACAGAACACCCCTACTGTCCACAACATGCAGTCTTCGTGGAGCGTGGCAAGATCTATTGCGAGCACGTCTGTCTGCCGTACGTCAATACGCTTGCAAAGACTATCTGTCCTGCCCTCGAGCCAGAGGTGGTTCGGGCGGCAGACATGGACCATACCTGCGTCAAGGCGCTTATGCTGCCTGAGGAGAAGGCCGAATGACTACAAGTTCGCGGCAGGTATCCTTCGCGGTTGATGGCTCGACCTTGACAGGAATCATAAGAGAGCCCGAGTCGCACCGAGGTCTTGGAGCGCTACTGCTCCATCCTCATCCCTTGTACGGAGGTACCATGGATGACGTGGTCACACTATCAATCGAGCGATGCCTGCTACGCCTTGGTGTGGCGACAATGCGTTTCAACTTCAGGGGGGCTGTAAGTGCCCCCACGTATCGTGGCGTTGCCGGGGCCATCGACGATGCTCTTGCTGCGGAGTCAGTGCTGAAATCCCAAACTGCCATCGAACGTGTAGGCATTGTGGGGTATTCGTTTGGCGGGTCCGTGGCACTCCACGTCGCGGCACTCAAGTCGTCGGAGTTCCTGTGCACTGTGAGTGCCTCGTATGACATTGCCGCCGAAGTTGGCGATGTTGCCGAGCGTCTTGCGTCGCTGCATTGCCCTGTGCTACTGATTCATGGGTCTGCAGACTCGGTTGTTCCTGTAGAGGATCTGGACCGGATACGCAGCTTCATTCAGTCCGGGTCTGTCGCAACAGTGGTCGTCGAAGGTGCAGGTCATTTCTATCATCGTGGCCTACACAACCTTGAGGCCGCCGTCACAGACTTCGTCAGTCGCCTTGTTATGAATGACAACCATTAAGAAGCCCGAGGACTGCTGGGCGCGCGGGTCACAGCGATGCTCCGGGCGGTCATCTTTGATCTCGACGGCACGATTACCGTCTTGACTCTTCCACTAGATGCGATGAGATTCGATACCAAGGAATACTACATCAAGCGGGGGCTCCCACCGTCTCTCCTCGATCCGGCTGATGGAATTTCGAGCACTCGTGTGAAGGCCAGAGAGTACTTCTTCTCTCAGGGTATAGATTCCGAGGAGTGGGATCGCATGGAGCGAGAACTTGACGCCTTGTTGACGAAGCATGAGGAGAGCGCGGCTCATGGGGCACGGCTCATAGAGGGCGCGCTGGCTGTCGTGGAGCAGGTACGTAAGATGAATCTGAAGACGGCTATTCTTACCAACAACGGGCGTCAGGCCGTTGATATCATTCTTGAGAGGCTTCCATTGGAACGGTACTTTGATGTGATTCAGACTCGCAATGAGTCACCGAATCCCAAGCCTTTTCCTGATGGCATCCTTCATGTGTTGAAGCGTCTGGAGGTTTCAGTCGATGAGGCTGTATACGTGGGTGATGCTGTGATTGATGCGGTGGCAGCGAAGCGTGCTGGTATACGTTTCTGGGCCGTTACGACGGGTGAAACGCAGAAGGAGGACTTGGTCAAGGCTGGGGCAGACAAGGTCTTTGACTCCCTGAGTGATATCTTGTCCGTTCTCAGAGAAATGGTGGGATGACGACTTTTCTCTCTCCGCGAATTGTGGGTGCTCCCTGTGCAGTTGGCCATTTGTTAAGGAAAAACGGGCTGCATTTGCACATTCTTTTGAACATTTGAGATCCTCTGTGTATTCTCCGGGTATTAGCGTGCTTGGTCTGTAGATAATGCCCCGCAGGCGCCCCAGAATGCCCCAGAATAAGGTGTTCTCCGCATGTCCTCCAAAACTCCAGTTATATATGACAACCTAATATGATGTGCCATAGAAGACAACTCCCAGCTTTGTCCCTTGAGATTCAAACCGGAGAACGGATACGCATGAACATCGACGAGGGTACCTACATAGTCTTGAAGTCCGCCCTTGGAGCTTATTCCTGCAGAGAGCTGCCGCTTCCAAGGCAGTGGGACCCAATCAGACGACCGCATGTTGCAGTGCTGATTCCGGACGCTGGTTCAGTGTTTCACGTTCTCATATCGGAGCCCAAAGACACCAAATCGGGCCAGTCCCAGCTTGAAACGGTCGACCTGAACTCTTTGCCAGAGGGCTCTGTTGTTGAAATCCGATACGACGAAACCGATTATGGGTTCTATAGGAAGGACCCGTCGGGCTGGACCAAGGTTGCTGGCGCCCAAGATCCCTTCTTTGTCGAGGTCTATTCATCGGGATATAACCCCATGTTGCTCAATCTCTTCGATGCTGCTCTCGGGGAACTCGTGGGACATGCCGAGAGCTAGGATAGCGTGTAGGCATGTAACGGGCTGGTAGGAGCGGGACCCCTTTCCTTCAGGTTTAGCTCCAACACCAAATTGATGACGGCCGGACGCAACAGACCGGCTCGGTTTCGATGGCCATGCTGCTCTAGGAAAAGAAGATGTTGAGTGTGTGAGGAGGCGCAAAAACGAGAAAGGTTCGCTTTTGGTTGCTTGAGAGGAGGAGAGGATGTGTGCACTTCAAATGCGATCAGGATTGTGGGAGGGATTCTCGTGCTATACGAGTCAGCTCGCGCCTCCTCAACACAATCGATTAAGGATTACGCAGTAGGTTACTAATAAGGATTGTGATGACCGCTATATTCGTGCCTATTCTTTGCGAGATTCGCAACAGATGCATCAATCCCAGTTTTTATTATATATCTTTGATGTACAGATAATTGCAGAGAACCGGGGCCTACTCATTGTGTGTTCCCATATTCTCTCCTCCTCCTTCCTGCGTTCTCCCGGCCCCGGTGCAACTCTCTTTCTCTCCGGGAGTCACCCTGACTCCCACCTGATCCTATTCACGGAGTGCAACCCCTCCCCAGATATGCTTATATACTATGACTCCCTATGAGAAAGTAACGGGGACCTGTTTCCTACTCCCAACCGCTACTCAACAACCTCTCTCTCATCTGACATTTCTCTTTTCTGGGTCCCCGTGTCCTTCTTCTCTCAGCAATGTTTAAAGGCGTGCTCCATCGGGTCCTCTACCCGAAGGAGTCGTTCGAAGTTGTCGTCCGCAAAGAAGGCTGTTGATAGCACCGTGAAGCGTATTCTTCTACACATGGCTGAAATCGTCATGTCGGTGATCCTGCTCGTCATAATCTGTTTGCCTCTGGTATTTGTCATTCCCATGTGGTTCCAGCAGATTATCTTGGGTGCCTCGCCAGAAGCGCTGGCTGTCAATCCTGTTGCTTGGTTCGGAGCATACGGTGCCTTTGCGGTCACTGTGGGGCTGGCGGTGCTTTCTCTGATCATAGGCTACGGATACATACGTAGCATCTCGTCCAAGCCCAGCTCTGAAGAGGAGGTTTCCGAGGCCGAGGCCGTAGAGGAGGCCGTTGAGGCCATCGAGGAAGAAGTGGAGGCCGAAGTGGACGAGTCGGCCTCAGAAGAAACTCCTGAAGAGTAGAGGAAAGGACGACAGCTGACTGTTCCGTGAGGTCTTAAAGAAACAGGTATTGCCGCGGGGGATTTCCCCGAGCGGCAAGAGTGTAAGTGTTACACTCCGATTACTTTGCTGATCTTTTCGACAACCTGCTCGAACGCCTTGGCCACGGCCGATTCGGGTTCGCTCACAACAAAGGGCGTCCCCTTGTCGCTCAGCTCCACGACACGTGGGTCCAGCGGAAGCGATCCGAGGTACTGCACGCTGTATTCTTCAGCGGCCTTCTTTGCGGCTCCCTCACCGAAGATCTTGTACGTGGTTCCGCATTTCGGGCAGACAAACTCTGACATATTCTCGATGATTCCCAGTACGGGAACATCCATCTTTCTCGTGAGCTGAATCGCCCGCCTTGCATCGAGGGCAGCCACCTCTTGGGGCGTGGAGACTACGACCACTCCGTCCGCGTCCGGGATTGACTGAAGAATGCTTAGAATCTCATCACCAGTTCCCGGCGGAAGATCTACAACCAATATGTCGAGCGCACCCCACTTCACATCTCCGAGAAACTGAGTGACCGCCTTGGCCACGAGGGGCCCTCGCCATGCAACGGCATCATCATTCTTTCTGAGCAAGAAGCCCATGCTCATGACCTTGATACCAAGTGGTCCTTCTACCGGATAGATTAAGTTCTCTTCAGCTCGAGGATGCTGTCCCTCAAGCCCGAGGAGCTTTGGAACATTAGGTCCGTATATGTCTACGTCAAGGACGCCGGTTGCAAGTCCTTTCTTGGCAAAAGACATGGCTAGGTTGGTGGCAACGGTCGTCTTACCGACACCGCCCTTGCCGGACAGGACGACTATCTTGTGTTTGACATCCTGCATTGCTTTCTTGACTTCAGGTGGTACGAATACCGGCTTCGCCATAGTTAATCACGGGGTGTGCCTGACGCTCATCACCTTTTAAGCTGTTAGATTGGTCCATGGTATTGGTTTCATGCTGTTACCTATCGGTGCCAATGAACAGGCCAAGCAGCTCCCGCGCCAGCCTCTGGCTTGATGCTGCCACAAAACTCATCCTGTACCTGATGTCTATGGGAAAATCCAGTGGTCTACCATCTTGACCAATCACCACGCCCCCCGCCTCGGTGACCATGTGAGTTCCCATCACATGAACTACTGGCAGCATGTTCCGAAGGTCCACCATGGCATCGAGTGATCCCGCTGCGGTCCAGCAAAGATCGAGGAGATTGCTTCCCGTGCGCCTCATGTCACGGACACCGCCGAGAGTGCGATGCGAGGCATTGCCAAACTCCGGGTCCCAACTCTTCTTTGTGTCGTATGAGATAATCGCCTCAGAAGCCGGTACCTCAGGTGCAACCGCTACTCGTTTTCCGTTCTTGGTCACCCCGCGACCGCTGATGGCCACGTAGGTCTCGTCGGTGAAGAAGGACTTGATGACACTCATCTCTACGTCGTGCATGAACGGTTTCTCCACCGCTGGCACCAAGGCAATGCCTACAGAGCAGAGAGGTATCCCCCTCTCGATATTGGCCGAGCCATCTATTGGGTCGACTATCGCGATGTACTCTGCGCGCTCCTCCGGCTCCTGTACGCCAAGTTCTTCGGACATTATCCTCATGGGTGTCGAAGAACTCTGGATGACCTCAACAACTGCGGCCTCTGCCTCCTTGTCAATCACTAGAGTCTTGTCACCAAACGGGTTCTCTGTCCCCGTGCGATCCGCAGCGTGGTCGAGCCCTGTCTTGACAGCTCTGACTGCCGCCTCTGCAGCATCCCTGATGAGTCCAAGTAGCTCCATCCTCTGTCTCACCACGCAGAACGCGCGTTCCACTTTAACTGTTGTGAGCAGTCCCGCAATTGTTTAAAAGCGTCGGGTGAGTGGAGCTATTGAACAGGGCTGTCTGGTGGACGTAATGGGTTTTCTGAGCGGCAAGAAGAGCGTCGATGTCGAGAAGAGCATACTGGACCTCAGGGCGACAATCAATCAGCTCACCCTTATGACACGTCGCTACGACACGCGGATTGAGGAACAGAAGAGAGCAGCCAAGCAGGCTCTTGCCCAGGGGGACCGAGAGATTGCCAAGACTCATCTTCAGATTGCGTCCGATCTTCGTCGCCGCAGGGCTCGCGTTCAGCAACAGATGATGACTCTTGAAACCTCGATACTTCATCTTGAGGAGGCCAGAAGTCAGACTGAGGTGCTCAAGGCCTACAAGGTCGCCCGTCAGGCCCTTGCCGAGGCCACGGCAATGCTGAAGCCCGTGGAGATACAGATGGAGCTCGACAGGCTCTCCGAGTCTTTCGACCGGATTGCCACTGCCGGTGAACTGCTCTCCGAAGACCTCACAAGTTCTGCTGCACCAGTTGAGGCTGAAGATCAGGTGGAACGGGAGCTCGAGGCCATGGAGGCCGAAATACTTCTTGAGAAGGAGGGAATGCTGCCTCCAGTGGGGACGCCGACTGCCGAGAGTGCAGGTGAGGCGACCGCCGAGAGTGAAAAGGAAGAGGACATCGAGAAGATTCTTGCAGAGATGGAACGCGAGGCGAAGGCCGAGCGTGAGAAGGAGGCCGAGAGCTAGTTATAGGCCGCTGGCGGGTGTCTTTCGCATAGCGACCATTCAGGGGGTATCATGTGACAGTCCGACTCGTAGTGTTCGACGCTGACGGCACTCTGACCCAGCACAGTAGCATTTGGTGGCGCCTGCATGAGGTCTTCGGTACAACCAGGGAGGGAAAGTTGTACTACGACCGGTTCTTTGCGGGCGAGATTACATACGATGAGTGGGCAGACCTTGATGCAGCCCTCTGGAAGGGCCGGCCTCTGAGCATCGTCGAGCAAGTCGTACGTGAAACCGAGCTGGTGCCGGGGGCGAAGGAAACCGTCAGTGAGTTGCATAATGCTGGGATAAGGACGGCAATCCTATCGGGTGGCTTGGACATTCTTGCAAACGACATCAGCCGAAGACTGGGGATTGATTACGTTCTCACGAACAGGCTCATTCATCGGGACGGCGTTCTGACCGGTGAGGTCGAATCGCTGGTTGGCTGGGGCGACAAGCATCGCGCCGTGCGAACGATTGCCAAGCACTTCGGAGTGAGTCTGAGAGATACCGCCTTTGTTGGAGACGGCCGAAATGACGTCAGTGCCATGGCCGTGGTTGGACTGGCGATTGCGTTCATGCCGGAGACCGAAGAGGTGGCGCGGGCCGCTGATGTTGTGGTTCGTGAGAACGATCTGCGCGCAATTCTTCCTCACGTCATATCGGAGGGCCCCAGATGAGTAGGATGAATACGTAGGCCTGAAGGAGCACTATCATGGCGCCCTCGAATAGGTCCAGCTTGTGGTCGTCTGTGATGGCGCGCTTCAGAAACCACAGGCTTCCAGCAATGACCACAATCTGAAACAAGACGTACCTGTCGAGGGGAATTGGCACAAAGACTCCGATGCCCCCCATGACTAGCAGCACGATTTGAAGTATGCCTCCGACGAGGTTTCCCACAGCAAGGCCCACCTTTCCTCTGGCCGCGGCCATCAGGGCGATACCATGCTCTGGCAACGCGCCTGCTGCTCCGAGAATAAACGCGGCAATCGTCACAGGATCGCCCACTTGGCTGATGACGGCGTGTTGTTCCTCAAGAAGAATCTCTACAGACGATGTCAATACTTCGCCAGCGAAGAATATGCCAACAAACCCCGCTAGTGTCAGTAGCAGGGCTGTCCTTCTGGAGTGACGCGGCACCGCTATTCTCGAGTCCTCTGCTCTCTCTCCGCCCATGAGGGCCCCTGCGTATATCACGTAGGAGAGAAGCAGGACGAAGGCCCCGAGAGGGGGGAACCTCGGGTCAGGAGTTGCTTGTGAAACAAAGTCCACCATCCCTAGGGCAAACATGCAACCCAGTGCGACGATGGTCCAACGGATGAGCACGGAGTCCTTCTTGATGGCCTCCTTAGGCACTTCCATTGCTCCCTTGCCCTTCGTGGAGACTATGATGGTCAAGCCAAGGAGCAACATGTTGAACCCGGCCGCGATGAGAACAGAGAGGACGGCAATGTCAAGCATGTCCATATTGTTCTGTGCGTAGCCTGCATACGCGGCAAAGCCGCTGACCACCGCCTCAGGCATATTGCTTGCAAGGCTTGAGAGCATGCCTGCCATGTAAGCAGTCATACGCGCGTGACCTGCTGCACTCTCAATCCCCTCGACGGCCCACTCAGACGGGCGGAATGCCAGCCACGTTCCCAT
>Ga0164318_10002197_pt1 | contig 17943 bp, 28 predicted proteins | sample GuaBasSedimGuay9_FD_113734 | JGI IMG/M metagenome (GOLD analysis project Ga0164318, IMG submission 113734) | Subseafloor sediment microbial communities from Guaymas Basin, Gulf of California, Mexico - Guay9, Core 4571-4, 0-3 cm | ecosystem: Environmental > Aquatic > Marine > Hydrothermal vents... | reverse complement strand
ATTTATTTTCTCCTTAATTCTGCAAGGTGCATTAAATTAAAGAACTCTGCTCTTGTTTCTTTGTTATCTTTAAAAGCTCCGAGCATCATACTTACTTCAAAAGATCCTTGGGTTTTAACTCCACGAACTCTCATACAATCGTGAACACCGGACGTAACAACAGCAACTCCTGTGGGTACTAAGTATTCATTTATGATTCTGCTTATATCATTGGTTAAATCTTCTTGCAGGACGGCTCTTGCGGAAAATATACGAGCAATTCTTTCCAGTTTTGAAGCCCCAATAACATTCCCATTTTTGCTGGGGATATACGCTATTGTCATATTGTATGTAACTGGAAGTAAATGATGTGGGCACATACTATGAGTTGTGATATTTGGTGCAAAGATTATGGAATCATGAGTGGATGGGAATATTGAATTGAAACATTTTTTTACTGCTTCTTCTCTGTCATTAATATTTTGGTATTTTAATATTTCCTTATAAGAACGGAAAACTCTTTCTGGTGTATCTTTTAAATTTGGATCTTCATCCCAAGAAGAACCAAAAATAGAAGTCAAAAGCATTCTTACCGATTTTATAGCAACGGATTTAACAATCATAAAATCTCCTTGAAAAACCCGGGGGAAACCCCCGGGTTTTATAATTTATATCTATGATACTGGTATTATTAAACAGAATCTTCTTTTATTTGTACATGAGTTTTAAGATTGTCCTTTTTATCTTCTTTGACAAGAACAGTTAAACCTTTCTTTTTAAGGACACTGATATGGCCTTTAACCCGATGAAGTTTTACATCACAGGTTTCCATCAAATCACCGTATGTGGCACCTTCATTAAGAAGTTCATCCAGTTGACCGGATTTTGCACTGGCGATATGGCCGTAACAAGATCGTGGTTTTTTTGATGCCGGATTTGATTTTTTCTTTTTTTCTTTAGGTTCTTCTTCTTTCTTTTTTTCCTTTTTCTTTGGCGTAGATTTCTTTTCCTCAGGTTCTGGTTCTTCTTCAGGTTCTGGTTCTTCCTCAGGTTCTGATTCCTCAGGTTCTGGTTCTTCCTCAGGTTCTGATTCATTGAAAAGTTCATTATAATAAATTATAATTTCTGCATCCAGTTTATCAACAAGTTTTGCATCTGCCAAAGCATCAACAGCATCACCAAATTCATTAACAAGTTTTGTTGTTTTTGAACCAACTACCCGAATGGATTCAAGTCCTGCTTTTTTCAATAGACCGGAATCATTAATAACTTTGATATTTGCCATAAGTTTTTTTCTGTCAATCTTTTCTGCCATTTTTTATTCTCCTTATTTCATTCCCAGATACTTATGTATCTGGATATTCATGATTGTATTGGTTAACATTGATTTTTTCATCCAAGAAAAAAGTTTATTTGGTGAAATTTCACCAAACATTGGAGAGTATGCAAAATTTGCTTTGCATCCACCAATTTGTAAAGTCCTTTGAATTTCAATAGCTTCCTGAAATTGTACTTCGTTACCAATAACAAATTTAACAAAATCGCAACCCAATAATTTGTAAAAGTAATATGGAATACGCTCCATATTGTCAAGTTTATAATCGGCTACAATACCGATTAGTTTTGTGAGATTACTAAAATCCCAAGTTCCATTTGTTTCTATCCAACATTTTGGATATTTCTTTATCAGGTAAAAAACAGCATGTTCTTGAAGCATGGGTTCTCCACCAGTAATACATAATCTTCCTGTTTGTTTAAAAAGTTTAGAAAGAGCAGGAATAAGATGTTTCTCTTCCCAAACAGTGCCTTTATTGTGTGCTGTTGGAGTATCACAGTAAGAACAATTCAAATTACATCCAGCAAACCGAATAAATGTTGTTGGACACCCTTGATAATACGGAGAAACTTCACCGGATATAGAGTTGAACATTTCAAGAACATTTATTTCCATTTTATTCCTTCCTTATACTGAATAATCGTTTCTTACATTTTGGGCATTCTTTCAAATCATAATTTCTGGGTTCCCATTTATGTTCACATTTTGGACATGTTATAACTGGGATATTCTGGACTATGATTCTTTTCCCAAGATTCCAATTTGTTGATCGGCATACTGGACAAGTTCGTATTTTTCCTACTTTACGGGCATACCATTTATGTTCACACATTTTGCATACCAACGGAGTAAGATCATACTTTATTCCTTCTGGATCAACGCCTTTTACCATTTCATTTTCACCTCCTATTTTAATTAAAGTTTAATCACATATAATTTTTTATCAAAAACTATCTATTACATATAACTAAAAGAAAAATATGTCAATATAAAATATAGGATTATTTCATTTATATTTTATATTTGTCTAAAACTCCACATATCCACTTAGTTTCAAATCTATATTTTAGAGTTTCTATCAAATCATTATTACAAGTTTCCAGTGCAGTTTCAAGTTCTGTAATCTTGTCAATTGCTTGTTTAGCCTTCTTATGTATACAAGTTCCTTTTTTACAGCAACTTCTATGACCATAAATTTCAGCCAATTCTTTAAGTTCATAACCTCTTTGCATTGATTTTTTATGTAAAGATTTATCCATTTTATTACTTCTTCTCCTTTAATATGCTATTTCGGCGTAGCATGTAGCCGTCTCCCATAAACGAACTTTTTTAACCAAAAATGTTTTAAATCTTATCCTACTAAAAATATCATATACCATATTTTCAGCAGTAGGATTTTTACCAAAAGATTCTTCCGTTAAAAAAGAATGGTCATATTCATCAACAATGGGTTGAACGTATTCTTTCATTTTTTTAAAATCCATAATCATTCCATCTTCATTCAAATCTCCTTCAAATTGAACTTCTAATTTGTAAGAGTGTCCGTGGATATTTTTACATTCTCCGGAATAACAACTTGTCAACTGATGCGCCATTTCGAAGGTGAAAATTTTAGTAACGGAAGTTTTCATTGTGTTCTCCTTTTATTTTTAATTGTGGATTTAATGGAGTAAATCCAGTTGTTATTTCCATAGATGGAGCACAATCTAAACAGCGTATGATTGGTTTTCCATCTATCTTATAAATTCCATGTGCCGGTTTACGACAACTATCACAAGGTACAATATCCATACTACCTCCAATTTACAAAACTGTCCATACAGATTTGTCCTCTTGCAAGATCATTGAAAGTAACACATTGTAAACCGGGTATAAATTTTCCATACCGTAAAGCAATTGTTTCAATCCTCTGAACTTGCCAATTTTTATCAATCTGCCACTTATTTGCCTGATCATAATTAACCTCATTAATGGCAAAAATACCGTCAATAGTCATTACTTTACTAAAATCTTCCGATACATCATCAACATCTAATCGGTTCTTTTTAGCACTTGATCTATTCCCCTGACTTGCGGTAACAACAATTGCATTTCTGGTTTTTGCCATTCTTGATAATTTTTGCCAGTTATCTCCAACTCTATGCCGTTTATCACCTAATCGAATATCTTCTTTTAAGATATCAGCATAATCCACAACAACCATATCTGGGATAAATCCTTCATGAAGTTCTAATTCACTTAAAGCTTGTTCTAAATCTTTTACAGTTACGGAAGCTATTGGGAAAGTTATAATTTTTACTCGATCAGAACCTGCAAGTCTATCCATTTCTTCTTGAGCTTTAATTGCTCCTTTTAAAGATAATCGTGGTATTTCTTTTTCTATCATCCAATATGTAGGTTTAAATAGTTCATCACCTTCACATATTGTACAGGGCTTATGTTCTGGATGATCGGTATAAGCTTCTCTTAATTTTCCATCATAAATAGAAGTACCTAAACTTGTACATTCCGGTATTTCACAAGTTCCTTTTTGATTATGGACACAATCTTTAACAGGAATACTGAATACTTTAGATTTTTCAGTCATAACAGCCTGTCCAGATAATCTTTCTTTCCATCTTGAATCTACTTCATGTTCATCCATTTCTAAAGAAAAAAATACTACGTTTAAATTATTAAATGCTCCATGAAATGCCCATTCAAGTAACCAATAAGATTTACCTCTTTTCGGTGGGCCTAACATAGCATATAAACGGCCCCGTTCTATATTTGGCATATATCTTCCTAATTCACCACTAAAATCCATAGCAGGATATTTCCTTTCATCCCACCAAGAATGGAGTAAATCCATATCAGATAAACTTTTCCATTGTGTTACTTGGTCAAATATTTCTTTGGAAGTACCATTAAATATTTCTTTAGCACCTTCAAGATTTTCTCTCCGTAATTCTTTTTTTATAAGATCAAGTTTGTACCTGTAAGCATTTAATTCCAAATGTTTGAAAGCTTTAGGACGAACATAATCCCTATTAAATTCTTTTCCAGAATAATCTTCATTAATTCTTTTTAAAAATTTACGGACAACGATTGCTTCATCCGTATCTAATTCTTCTTGGTTTAATTTGAATATATCATTCATTTCTTCTCCAGGAGAATTATTTTTATTGGCAAAGAAATATTCTCTAATCCAACTAACAAGTATTCTGTTTATATCGGTAGTAAAATATTCAGGTAAAGCTGCTCTTGATATTTCTCTTAAAAAAGGTGTATCAACAATCATGCCAGTTATGATAATATCCTCTATTGTATTATCAATATCTTCAACCCTAATCGTCATGTATTCTCCTTAAACAGTGTATCTGTGAAATTTGCGAAAATCTTCCATCATAGTTTTAAAGAATTCTTGGTTTAATATTCCAGTATTAAAAGAATTACCTTTGTTTTTGAATTGTCGTAAAGTTCCAAAAGTAATGAAACAGAGTACTTCCATTTCATCATTATAATCTCCTAAAGATGTTAGGTTCTTTTTTAATTGGTAGAAATGTCTTAATCCCCATTCAAGATATTTATCAAAGTTTTTATAGTCAGTGGAATTAAATTCCTCTTTGTCGCTTATATTTCTCCATTCTTTTTCCATTTCTTCAAAATAATCTTCCCAGGTATATAAAATTTGTCTTTCTGGTTCCTCCATACAATAACGTAACAAGACACTTGGATAACCAGTATATTGTTGGCCAGCAAGAAATGTTAGTAAATCCACACCTTTTAATTTTAAACGTTTATAGTCTGGATCATTCATTTGTAAATCCAATCTATGAACATAAGTTTCAAAGAACAAGGGATTTTGTTTTGTAAGATTTTTGGTTTTATTATATTTTGGAATTACAACAAGTTTATTGGTTAATAATGTACCATTAAGAAATGCTCTGACAACGGTACAAGTTTGTTTGAATTTTTTGGTTGTTCTTTTTTTATTCAATATTGTTTGCAAGCCATTATTTTGTTCAGCAAGGTTATCCCATATTTTTAATACAAGTTCCATTTTTTGTGTAACTTGAGGTTTTTTTCCAGAAACAAACTTCTTTTTATGGTAGTAATCATCTTGGTTTTTTAACCTTACTCTTTTCTGCTTGCTTGACAAAGGTTTATCCTGTCTTTCTTCACCGGTATTTCGAGTATCGGAAAATACCGGTAGGTTTTTTCTCTCTAGTGAATGAGTCGAAGACGAATGAACGTAAGAGGAAAAACTATTTAGTTTTTTATTTATATTATTATTTATATTAATATTAATATTTTCTTTCTTTTTGGTTCCGCTTTTTCTTTCTTTTTCGGATTTTCCTGAAATTATTTCGGACTTCTTCCGCCGTTTTAAAATCGGGCGTTGAATCTTCCTCCTCATAAGTTTCGGTAGTATATGTTCGGTTGTTGAGTTCTCTGGCAATGACATTATACCTCCCTTCTTTCCATAATACATAACTTATTTTCTTTTTGCAGTTTTGGCAACACTGATGGATTGTTCCAATCCAAGAACATTCTATTGGGTACGGAAGTCTATTCTTAATGGATTTTCTTGCACAATAAAAAACATCCGGTTTCTTACGCCTAAAAAGAATAGGACCCTTTCTCCGTATAAGTTTGGAGTTCTTTGTTCGCTTACGTCTTACAAGTTTGACAGTCATATTTGATTTTTCCACATATTGTGTTAGGTCCTTATGCTTAAATTTTGCGTTTTAGTGTTTTTTAATGACATAGTACTCATAAAGCAAATACCTCAATTTTAGAGCATAAAAATCGTTTTTAAATTCTAAGGTTTCATATAACGAAAATTTACTATTATCTAAAAAATAATCTTTGTCAATAAGTTTCTTATTCTCCGTCAAAACCGCTTGAATCGTGATCCTGGAAATTATCCATTAGTATTGGACGAATAATTTCTTCGTTATTACTGTCCTCGTATTCTTGCTGTTTGGGAGTCGTAAAAATTAGTATAATAAATCCAACAATTATTTCCAACATTCTTCACCTCCATTTATTAAAAAATTATATGCACTTGAACTGGTGTCACAATCTGTATATTTATATTTTTTTTCTGCTTCCCATCTAATTTTTGCAGCATCTTTAAGTTGTTTAAAATTACCTAACCATTTATTTTTACCATTTACATAAATATTAACTGTCCAACATTTTCTACTTTCATACCAAGATATACCAGTAATGCCAGATTTATTATTTTTACCAACATTACAATTACGAATATTACAAGCATGGGATATTTCTCTTAAATTACTAATCCAATTATTATAAGGAATTTTATTTTTATGGTCAATAAAATATTCAGAACAGTAACCATATTCATATAACCAAGCAAGTCTATGGGCAAAAAAATTAGTACCGTTAATTGTTATTTTTATTCTGTTACCATTTATCCAACTAGCTAATTGTCCTGGGATTGTTTTTGTTGTTTTTATTTTCCAATAAAATAAACCAGTAAACTTGTTATATTGTAATTTGTATTTTAATTCTTCCTCGGTAATTTTGTACATATTATCCCTTTTCTAAATGGCTCATTACATAGTCAACATTAGCGGCAATGCAGTTCGTTATATCCAGAATCTTCAAAGCCCTTGTTGCAGCCACATAAAGTACATTCACTTCACCAGATGGTAATACTTGACCTTCTTTTGTAGGATACATGAAGTCATCACCCAGTTTAACTTTATCCCATTCTAAACCTTTTGCTTTATGTGCAGTGGTTAAAGTAATGTCAGAATTTCTGGAATTTGTTTGTGTTCGTTTTAGCATTTCCAATAATTCTTGTGCTCCATAATTATCCATAAGTTTGATAAGAAGTTTCAGAGTTTTGCCGTCAGAAGAGGATTCACTATATTCCACAAGTTCTTCCCAAGTGCTGAATAAAGCGAGTTCTTGTGTACCAGTCTTTCTTCCATTTCTTAAAGCATCAGCACCTTTAATCAATGAGATTAATTGGTTCGGACCACCTTGAATATAGACTTTATACCCTTCTGCAATATATCGAAACACATTACCAATAACACCACTGTTTGTTCTGCAAATTATAGCATCCGGGGCGCCATTGATCTCTTCCACGGAACTTGACTGTCTTGGATTTCCAATGATAACAGTTGGATTTTCTCCATCAGGCGTGTAACCTTGAAGTATCTTATTGGCTACATCTGCAATAGCTTGACCAAATCTGAATGATTGGGATAGAATAGCTTTATTATCTACTTTAACATTTATCATGGCGTTTTTAGCTCCCCGCCACGAATTATGGGTTAATAATCCATCTGCATAGTAAGTATGGTGTTCTGCAACTTCCAATGAATAAACATACCCATTATAATATTCGTTTGTTATTTCTATTGTTTTCCAACAAGGTACATAACTTTTTTTATGTGGTATATTTTTATCTAATGGTAGCATTTTCATACCATTATGTAAATTAGCGGCGGCAGTTATAAAAGGACGACGGACACCAACCATTGCATAATAACCTTCTGTCCATATTGGAAATTCTTTTAATAAACCAAAAGATTCTAAACAATGAACACCTTGTTTAGAATTATCTCCGAGTTTTTCCCAAAATTTACCAGTATTTACTACATCTCTAACTCCTGGTGCAAATCGCATACTTGGAATGCTATATGTAGTTTGGTATAATGCTTCGTACATTAAAGCTTCACCAGAAGAATCATGAATAGATAGAATCCAAGAACATTCAGCACCTTCTCCCCGGGAACGAGCAGCCAATCCAAATGTAGGAGTGATAGAATTGTAAAAATAAGGTATTTTACCTATTCTATAATTATTTTCTTTTTTCATTATGTAAACGATGTATTTACCTTTTAATTCATCTCCTATTCTGACAATACATTGATGTTTAGGAATATACTTAGATTGTTTTGTTTTTGTAGAAGCAACAACTAATTCACCTTTGTATTTTAATTTTGTTATATGGTTTACTTTTTTACCTTGTTTGTAAACAGCATTGTTTTTGTAAGTTACTACATTCATACCAGTAGTAACTTGCTCAATAGGTAGAAAAGAAATAGGTTTTTTTCTTTTCTCGTTTCCAATAGTAATTATGGTTCCTGCAGGTTGGCAGTATATCTGCTGATAACGATCACCAACAAATATCTTCTGCATGTGGGTTTGATTGTTCATCACTCCAAGAATTACCTGATTGGCATCCTGAGCTTCATCAAAGAGAAGAAAATCTTTACCGATACGTGGTTTACTCAATGCCCATAGTTTCAAATAAAAATCATGAGTTACCGGGATATCATTAGTTTTATCTTTCATAAGATCCAGGATATAATTTGCTTGCACCGGTAAATCTTGATAGATAAACTCAAGAGTATCAATATCAGTTATTTTGTCTCCAATATATGGGATATTTTTTACCGTCAATTCTTCATCATCTGAATAACAATAATTCCGGATTGTATCCAGAATAAGATATCCTTTTGCAGTTCTTGTCGGGAATTGTCGTGTTTCCCCGATGTTGTATTCATTGGCAAGTTTGAAACCGGGAAATGGTTTAAGTCTATGGGCGTATTCTCTACCAACAGCACCGAAAGCTAAACTGTGACCAGTTCTGCAATCTACATTACCAGGGAATGTCGCTTTTGCTTCATCAGCAATTGCTTTATTAAAAGCAAGGTATGTTCCTCTTTTACCTCCAATCTCAGAACTACCGGCTTTTAATATAAATGTTTTTCCGCTGCCTGCAGGAGCTTGTACTCCTGTATCTTTCCCTGATTTCATGTAATTAATAGCGGTGGCTTGTTCTTCCGTTAATTTAATTCCTTCATACTTCATGATTGTAAATCTCCTTTGTTACGGTTAATATGATTTAAAAATAGAATATAATTCATCACTAATTAAAGGATGTCTTAATTTTCGTAAAGCTTGGGATTCTATTTGTCTGACACGTTCTCGTCCTACGTTTAGTATTTCCGCACATTCTTTTAATGTGTGTTTATTTTCTCCATTTAATCCAAATCGTAAACAAAGAATTTTATATTCTCTATTATCTTGACCAGGTCTATTATTTTCATTTAATCTTTTCTTTATTATGGAACATAAATCTTTTTGTTTTTTATTTTTATTTTCTAATAAGAATAATGGATTTGTTTTCTCAGAAGCTATCTGTCTTACTTCTTCAAAAGAAATACAACCTTCAATTTTATTATTTTTCAATTCTTTTTGGTAATGTTGTTTTGGAAAAATATCTTCTGGGAGTACTTTAAAAAAATCAGCAATGATTTGAACTGATGGCATTACTTTTTTGGTTCCTTTCATGTATAAAGTTATTTTTAAATTTAACATAGTGCCAATAGTGTTTTGGTTTACTCCAGTTAATTTTGATAATTCTACTGCGGTAGTAATATTTTTATATTTCATCAATTGCCAAAGATTGTTATTTTGGATTTTTATTTTTAATAGGTAATCTTTCATATCATCCTCCAATTAATTGATGTTTAATTTTTAATGCTTCTATGTCGGACAAATCTCCAGGATCTCCTTCTGGAAGATATGCTACTTGAACTTTTCTTATTACACCAGTCAGAATCTTTGCTAACTTAGTGGCTTCTTTTTCTTTACCGGAATCAAATAAGATCACAATCTTTTTTAGATTGGATTCAGCTAAATATCGGATTTGTTCCTTCGTGTGTTGAATACCTTGTAAAGAGATAGCTCCATCACCCAGTCGCCATACATCAGTCATGCCTTCAACGATGATACATTTATCTTTTACTGAGTCAATATTATATAGACAACTACTTGGAGGGATTATACAAGCTTCAATAAAAACATGTCGGTATTTAGGATTGCGTTTTCCAGTATAGTCTCTACCAGTATAAGCAACTATCCTGTTATGCATTATTATTGGGATTATTAAACGGTAACTAAAATCAGATTTCTGCCCGTTGTGTTCAAGAATAGAATGATGACTTGTTTGTTGGATTTTATATTTATCTCTTATAAAAAGTGGATCAAAGTTTCGCTGTTTCAGGTATTTACCACCGGACTGCATTAAATCCATTACATTTGATGGCATGATGACTACATTACCGGTTTCTTTGATTTCAAATTCAAGTTCCCCATCATAGAATTCATTGATGATCCGAACAGCGTCACCAATAGTTGTTTTTAATAATTCTTTGACAAGTGTAACGGGAGTTCCCTTTTCACCACAACCCCAACAACTGTAACCTTTTGATTGAATATTTATACCAAAATGATTTCCATGTATACCACAGAATGGGCATTCTTCTAAACCAATCCATTGTGATCCAACATTCTTGCCACTTTCTCGGTAAGTAATGTCATATTTATCCAAGAACTTGAATATATCAAATTGTTGGTATTTATATGAGGTTTTATTGGATCTCATTTTTACCTAAATCATCGTTATTGGCTATGAATACCAAATGTCCTACTTCTTTTAGTACCCCAGTATTTTGGTTTGTTTCCATGAAATGGTTTGCTTGTTCAACCGAGGATGCAATAAAGATAATTTTGACATATTTACCATTAATACTTTTTAGATACATATCGTCTACAAACATGATGCCCTCTTTAGTTATTTTTTAGACTGAGTAGAATCTTATTGCTAAGGTACCGGCTAACTTCTTTTTTAATATCGTCCACAAATCCACCATAGATAGGTTTGTGAATTGCTTCACGGATAATTTTAGCAATAAGTGTTTCTTCATTCATTTGATGGTGTACATAATCTTCGGCAACTTGTTTTATAGCATCCTGAGTCCATTTTTTGATGTCATCTTTTGAGATTGCCAGTTCGTTGTGCATAAAGTTTTTAAACATGGTGTATTTATCATTAGACATTTTCTTTTCTCCTTTTTGTTGTTTAAAGTTACTTTCTTTATATAACATATTTTTTAGTTATATGTCAATGTTAAAGACAGGTCACACCCACACTCGTTTTGTTAACCAAGCCCAAGTACGTCCCCGTTTAATGTCAGAGATTGTACATTTGTGGACATTGAATTGTTTTCCAATTTTTGTAAGACCGTCACCTTTTTTAAGAAGAATATCAATTTGTTTAACATTCTTTTCGGTTAATTTATTTTTACAAGTTTCACCACGTTGAGTTCTATTTTTTAAAGAGTAATGAATGTTTTGTTTATGTGTACACCATTCTAAATTAGAATTCCAATTATTTGTTGGATCATCGTCTTTATGGTGTCCTACATACCCTTTGGTCGTGGTTTTTGAAACAAGGTTAAAACGAGACTATGTGTGCTATGCCAATATCTTTGATTATTATGGTACAACACCACACCAAGATATTTCTTTTTAGAATCATTTGTAATTTGTTTTAGTATTTTACCAACTTTTGAATTTCCTGATTGTTTAATTCTTTTAACTCTACCTTGATTTGATACGGCATAATTTGATCTATTCGGTATTGTTTTCCAAATCTCCATGTATCCTCCTTTTGTATTTGTATGTTACACACACAACACATACAATTATGCCATTGTCAAGAAAATTATTTTAACCATCCGTTTTCTTTGTATATTTTGTATCTGGCTGCAAATTGGCTTCTTAAATATTTATGGCAAGTGTCCTGAAAATCATAAATGATTACAGTATTTTTAGTTGCCGTTTTCCGTAAACCCCGACCAATTTTTTGTATAACACCAATACGCCCTTTCCCTCCAGAAGCGATAATACAGCAATTTAAAGATTTTATATTAATTCCCTCTGACCAAACAGTGGTTGCTATTACCGTTTTCAAATCTTTACTCTCAAATCTTTTTTTGATTTCAATCCGTTCATCTTTTGGAGTGCTTCCATTTATGAAAACAAAGTCTTTACCATACTCCATATCATAGTAATCTTCGGCAACATCACAAAGAACTTCTCCATGTTCTATATTGACGACACTTATAAGGGTTGTTTTATTCTTTTGTAGCAATTCTTCTGCAAGATCCATTATGATCATATTTCTGGTTGTATTTGTTACTAAACCATTCCAATAAACAGTTGTGTATTTCTTGGGTTTATAATCAGGATCATTCTTTCTGTCTTCTGGTACTGGTACAGTGTCTTCATCAAACAAACTGAAACCAGGAACATCCGGAACTTTAATAATTTTAATAATAGGTTTTGCAAGTATACCTTTTGAAACAGCTTCTTGTATACTGAAATTGGCTATGACTGGTCCAATTAATGCTTCAAGGTTCATTTTTCCTTTTTCTGTAGCAGGTAAAGTAGCAGTAAGACCAAATTTTGCAGGAGCAGCCAGAAAAGAAAGAGTTTTACCATATGTTTTTTCAATATCATGGGCGTGATGGGCTTCATCTACAAATACTACATCAAAATAGTGTACAAAATCTTGAACAACTCGGTGGAAACTTTGAATAGTTGCTACCATCACTCTGGCCTTGTTTTTTACTTTTCCAGACCATTCTCCCAATGAATTAACTTCTCCTTCCATATCTTCCATCATCTGTTGGACAAGGTCTTTGGTGTGTACCAAAAATAATACTTTTTCCTGATTGAAAGCTCCTACTAAACCACGAATGAGAATAGATTTACCAGTACCAGTAGCTGATACTATGACACCACGACCTTGTTCAATTGCAGTGGTTAAGATTTGATCTTGGTCTTTTCTGAATGTGATACCTTCAATATGTGGTTTATCAAAAGAAATGGGTTTAATCTTAGTTTTGAAAGAATAAGGTATTTCATTTTCTTTTAAATTACGAATAACACGGGGAATAAAACCAGTATGCATCCAATATTCATTTGATTTTCGGAAATAATATAACATACACTTTGTGTATGTTATCCTTTCTTTTTTGAATCTACCTTGTTTCCAATAAAAATCAGAATATGTTAAGATTGGTTTAATATGTTCAGTTAAATCACATCCAATTTGGGTCCAAACACTGTCAACTGCTATGATTTGATTGTTTTCTATATTCATTTGTTTAAATCCTTTGAAATAAGTGTAAAAATCGTTGATTTGAGATAGGTTTGAATAAAACGAATATCAGTGTATCAGTTCTAAACAAACCTCTCTTTATCTTAGGATTTAAACATGTAATAATAGGATGAATCATTCTGCATAACAGCTTCATTTTTAAGAAGTTTTTCAAATCCTTTTGAACCTACTGCTTTTTCTATACCGGTTTTAGAAATGGAACTGTATTGTTTATATAATTTTAATCCAATTTCCTTAGCAACAGCACAATTGTCCATTGTGTAATTTTCTCTTGTCACCGGATGAAATGTGCCAAGTTTGTGTTTATACTTTTGGAAGCTTTTATTGATAGCATTTATTTCCAAATCTTTGTATTGTTTTTCCAGTTTTTTCATTTTAATTTTAAGCTTAGCCATTTTGTCAAAAGTAGCTTCCATGTTCCAAGTCATTTCTAACATAATTACCTCTCTTTCTTGATCAATAGATCATCTATTGGATTGGTAAAAATTTTACCATTATTACCAGATTTTATCTTGTAGTTAATAGGGTCATGTACAATATGTGGACCGTATGCTTTTGGTCGCATTCCATTATCAAGACTTACAATCCCATTGGCATGTATTGTTCTTGGATAACTTTCATTTCCTGAAAGATAAATAATATCACCTGGTTTTACGTCTGCCCAATAAGTTCGTTTAAAACCAGGATAAGAACAATCGTAGCATTCGGTTAAGAAATATGGTATTTCTTTATTTTTTAAACATCCAGGGCACATTTCTATATTAGAAAGGTTTTGCATGAAAGTCAGTCTCCTCTATATACTTAGCTCGTCCTGTGTGTTCAGCAATTGTTCCTTCACACTTCGGACATTGGGCAAGAAAATTTGTCCGTATGAACCCGGATTTACATTTACAAGTCCAGTAGCCATACGGGATAACAGGATTTGTAACTTGATCCAAAAACACACGGGGATTAGCCACAACTTGAGTTAGAAATTTACCAGGAAAGTCTTTTGTAGCTTTGTCTAATTTATGCATTGTACCATTTGGACCGATAGACAGGTACACTTTATCTCTCAGAACAACTTTGTAACATCTAATATTGTTCCGGTATTCTTCATTTTCAAGTTCTTCCCAGTTCTGTTTAGTGTGTTTTTCAATACACATAGTTATTCCTCTATTTTTAATAAAGTTAATGTTCTAAAATGTTCCTTGGCCATTTCATTCATTTTTATTTTACCTACAACCCAATTACATTTAAAAGAGGGTTTACTTATTTGGACATTTCTAACAGTTCCAATAGTTAAACCATTGCGAGTTCTAACCACAACCTGATCGTTGTTTTTTAATTGATTTATGGTTTTAAATGTGTATGGTTTAACCCCACTTGTAAGAGATACTTCAACGTATCTAATGTTAACGGAAAGAACATCTGTTTCTTTTGGTTTTTTTCTTCTTCTTAATTCTGGCATGGACACCTCTTATTTGTTTGAATTGGGCTTAAGGAGCGAGTTCTGTGGTCTCACTCCCCTTAACCTGTTGCAGCAGGCGCCCAAACTGTTAAGCTGCAAGTTTTACGGCAGCATTTCCAATTATTTTTGGAAGTTTTTCTTCAATATCGAAACGTCTTTCTTCCGATTTAATTTCATGTACCATCTGTGTACCGGCACTCATAACACTCCAAAGTGTAGCTTCATCCTTCATGTCTTTCAGAGTGGCATTCCCATGATTAATAATTGGGAGAGCAAGCAATGTTTCCTGTTCTTTTTCAGAGTATGGAAGATTCTCAACAACGGATATCACATCTACCGCTTTTAATTTCATTTCTGCCCACTGTAACCAGAGTTTATGGGCTTCTGAAATATCTTCTAAGGAATTCCTTAATCTGCTCTCAAGATTGAAAGAGGAGATTGTTCTGCCGATATGTTTTGCGCCACTTTTCTCTTTTTCTTTAAAAACTCTTAGACCATTAGAACAAACAAGTTCTTTTGCTCCGGCAGAATAATTCAAATATGTTGATCGGTCGTAGGAGTTCTTTAATCGGTACTCAACGTTTGTTTCAGAACCTTTGATTTCAAACTTATTCAGTTCTGGAAACAATGCAGTAAAGTGAGCCCTGGCTCCATATTTGAACATTTTGGCAGTAATAGTAGGATCACCAAATTCTTCGGGAATAGCATTTAAAAGATTGAAGAGGACTTCTTCGTGGTAAATGAGTTCGTACTGGTCAGAAACTATGTCAAATTGGTTATTGGTATTTTTATCCAACATGAGTTTTCTGCCGGTAATTGGGGTTTTGTCAAGTCGTCCATAAAAGATGGGTTCAAGAATTGGTTTAGGCCATTTAACATCGGGAAACTTGCTGTGGATTTCCGCAACGATGTCTTCCCGGGCTTTTTGTTTTTCGATAAGATCATTTCCGTTCATAATATGTTCCTTTTATTATGCGTTAACTTTGGCGTTATTGCCGTGTTATGCTTTTCTTTATCTAAAATAGTGTAGCATTTGTATGTGGTTTTATCAAGTAAATTCACAGGGTTACTCCTGAATATAGTATGGTATACGGCAGTGGTAATCATTAGCTTTCCTGAATGTGGTATAAACTGCTTTTTTCAAATATGTGAACCTATTAGGAAGTAATTCAATTACTCCATTCCAAGTATGCTTTATTGCCACTTGGATGGAATCATGAATGAATTGGAGTTGTAGATAAGTTATATTTATTATACCATTTTTAGAACTGTTTATAACATACCCATATTTTTCTTCAAATTCGGCGTGAATATTATTTGCCAAATGCCCGGTAGTGAATATTTTTGTTGGTTTCAATTTTTGACCTGTGCTTCCACAAACTGTGTAAGCACTTCCAGTTTTAGTCATTCCTCCACCGTATTCCCATAATTTCAAGAAGTAGTCCGTATCTTCTGGAAAATCTGCAATAAGATATGGTTCAGTTAAAGAAGGGAATTTCATTTCAATTCCATTTTTTATTAATTGCGGATCATACCCTTCAGAAGTCAGGATAGAGAAATTATTCATGTCTTCTCTTGGTATTCGGCACCATAGTTCCATTAAGCCCTCCTTTCAATTTCTTAAGCTATTTGTTTATTAGAATTACCTTCAACGTTACCACGGTGAAGAGTCATGTTTGCTCCATCTTTCATTCCTTGTCGATAAGCTTTAACGCTTCCACTTGCTCTAAATGAGGATCGTTTTGTTTTAAGTTTAGGGAATTGTTTTTTAACCTCGGCATCAACTGCATCTTTTTTGACTATAACAAGAGCCGTTGTTTCAGGAGTTCTGATTTTTTCCTGTTCTTTCTTGAAAATGTTTTTAAGCCGGGATTGCATTGTAGCCAAAACACCACGACCATACATTTTTTGATCTTTGACCAAATCGAATTTCGAGGATGCTCCTCTAATTGTTTTCAGTCGAATAAGTTTGTAGTACCAGATTGTCATTTCCAAGTCAGTTGGGGTGCCAATGAAGATCATTTCTCCATTATGTCTACCCCATGCATTTCTGATTGGTTCACAATCGAAACATTTGGCAACTACAACAGCAAGCCCAAGAGCCCAGGAGTTGTGTCGGCTATGTACAAGATTGACAGAGTTCCGTTTCACGTTGGAAACTTCACCAGTTTCTGTATCTACATCAGACAAAGCGAGTCCATATTCCTCTGCCAAGGCTGCTGCTTTTTTCAAAGCTGCTTCTGCCTCATGAGCCTGATCGTTGTTGCTTCCCAGGCTCATGAGTTTCTGGATTCTTTTAAGAATTTTCGGGTCAATACTCATTATTTGGTATCCTCCGTTTTAGGTGTTTTTTCTCAGGACGAGAGTTGTTACAGAACCGAAACTTTTCAGTTTCTTCATGTTGGCATTATCTTTCCAGAAGATGCAACCATCTTTTGTAAGCTCCACGGAAACTCCCTTGTTTTTTACAAGATGTTTCAAATGATGCAGAACTCTCGGTTTTTTACCATCAGCGAATTTGGAAATGGCATCGAGAGTTTCAGGTTTTGTTGCCCCAACAAGACAGTCATCAATAAGACCAGCTTGGGAGCCATTAACATGTCCCCATTTACTCTTACCTTTTCCACCAGTTGCACGAGGTTTCTTTTCTTTTACAGGTTTGGCTTTGAAGTGTTCTTCACACCGTTTGAATTCGTCTGGTTCATCTTTTTGGCAGACGCCGTAACAGTCTGAATTTTTGGCAGGATCGAAGTCGAAAGTACAGAAGGATACAAATTTGGTTTCTTCTTTGGCATTAGTCATTTTAAATCTCCTTACGTTAATGTGTTGACATTGGCTTAATTGCCGGGTCATACAAAAAGATCATTCGATCTATTAACTACATATTACATGTAAAGAATATTCCTGTCAATATTAAATACAGGATTATTCCTATTTTTTATTTTGTTTATCCGCAATCTTTTGTAATTTTCGGATATAACCGTCTTTTAATTCCTGTACACCACTCCGTACATATTTAGGGAAATTATCTGTTTCAAAGTTAAAGTCCTTTGTACCTTTTATGAATTCTTCTGGATAAAATCCAGCAGTAACACCGGTCTTCTTGTTTTTTATTTGGATAGTGTAGGTCAGTTCATCATTCCACTCTATTGAATACAGCCGTTTACTTGGGTT
>Ga0164318_10002196_pt1 | contig 17945 bp, 13 predicted proteins | sample GuaBasSedimGuay9_FD_113734 | JGI IMG/M metagenome (GOLD analysis project Ga0164318, IMG submission 113734) | Subseafloor sediment microbial communities from Guaymas Basin, Gulf of California, Mexico - Guay9, Core 4571-4, 0-3 cm | ecosystem: Environmental > Aquatic > Marine > Hydrothermal vents... | reverse complement strand
GTCCCGATATTTTTAATTATCCCATTGTGCACATGACCGGACATGGTAATGTTATTTTTTCGCAGCACGATGTGGAGAATTTGCGAACTTATTTAATCTCCGGTGGGTTTTTACATATTGACGATAACTATGGCTTAAACAAATATGTGAGACGAGAAATGAAGAAAGTTTTTCCTGAAGTAGAATTTGTTGAGTTGCCTTTTTCTTTCCCGATTTATCATCAGAAATATAATTTTTTAAAAGGTTTGCCCAAAATTCATAAACATGATGGTAAACCGCCACAAGGATTTGGCATTTTTTATAAAGGACGATTAGTTTGTTTTTATACTTATGAGTGCGACCTTGGCGATGGATGGGAAGACCAGATTATTCACAACGATCCGGAAGAAACAAGGCTTAAAGCCTTAAAGATGGGAGCAAATATTATTAGTTATGTATTTAATAATTGAAAATATATCACTGGTTTAAGTTTGTAATTTAAACCACAGACAATTAAAATTTTTAAATGAAATCATTTTTAATCATACAAACAGCTTTTATTGGAGATGTAATTCTTGCAACATCAATAATAGAGAAATTGCATAAATTTTATCCCGATGCAAAGATTGATTTTTTGCTTCGTAAGGGTAATGAATCTCTTTTAAGCAATCATCCTTATATTAACAATTTAATTATATGGAATAAGAAGAGTAAAAAATATAAACATTTGTTTAATATTTTAGCTTTGGTTCGTAAACAAAAATATGATTATGTTATTAATTTACAGCGTTTTGCAACAACTGGTTTTATAACGTCATTCTCAAAAGCAAAAAACAGAATTGGTTTTGCTAAGAATCCGTTTTCAATATTTTTTACAAAACGAATTAAACACTCAATAAAAGAAGGGCTTCATGAGGTTGACAGAAATACAAGATTGATTAAGCATATTACAGATGAGCAATCTATGCGCCCAAAACTACACCCTTCAGTTTTAGATTTCGATCATGTGAGTAAGTACAAAAATACAGAATATATTTGCATAGCACCAACCTCAGTATGGTTTACAAAACAGTTCCCAGCAAAAAGATGGATTGAATTTATTAATCAAATACAAACAAATTTAACAGTATATCTGCTTGGAGCAAAAAGTGATTTTGTTGCTTGTGAAAAAATTCAAAGTCAATGCAAAGGTGTTAATGTTATTAACCTTGCCGGAAAAATTAGTTTGATAGAATCGGCAGCTTTAATTAATGATGCCAAAATGACTTATGTAAACGATTCTGCGCCTTTGCATATTGCTTCTGCAATGAACTCACCTGTAGCAGCCATTTTTTGCTCAACAGTTACTGATTTTGGTTTTGGACCATTATCTGAGAAATCTACAGTTATTCAAACACATAAAAAGCTATCTTGTCGTCCATGTGGCTTGCATGGCAGAAAAAATTGCAAAATACGTAGCTTTGAATGTGCAAATTCTATCGATATAAACGAAATGTTAAATTTATTAAAAAAAGAATATTGAAATGGAAGAACCTATAAAAAAATTATATGGCAAATTTGGAGTAAATCTTAGAAATGTAAAAAAAGTTGTTTATGGTGATAAATATACTGCTGTAGTTTTAAAGAACGGAAATATAGGGCTTTGTGCTAATTTAAATAATAGGATTAATATACGCCTCACAGATCTTGAGTCGCCTGATTTTAATAGTTTTGAACACCGAATAGTGTTAAATGCATATTATAATGCAGAGTTTAATAATTTAAATAAGTATGATAAAATTCTTGATATTTTTGATGGTATTGATTTCACAAAATACAATAATTTGGTTATGATTGGTTATTTTAAACCTTTGTTAAAAAAGTTTAAAAAAAATAATATTAAGATATCAATTTTCGATTTATTCGATAGAGATGAGATAATTGTCCCAATGGAGAAACAGTCGGAGTATGTGAAAAAGGCAGATGCAATTATACTTACTTCAACATCAATATTTAACAATACATTTTTAGATATTGTTAATAACACAAGCAATTGTGACATATTTTTATTGGGACCATCATCAATAATGCACCCTGAGATGTTAGACTATAAAAATGTTAAAGCAATTTTTGGGTCTGTTTTTGAGAAAAATGATGAGAAAGTGCTGAATATAATAAAAGATGGTTTTGGCACTCAGTATTTTCTACCATATGGGAAGAAAGTTTCTTTGCAATAGAGAATTATAATTAAAAACCTTTTACCGGAGTAATCATATGTTCAATTAAGACACCAACACAACCGGTCTTTCTGTTTTTAGGAAGAACTCCATGAATTTGTTTTTCAATTCCTGTATTCCCGGGAACTGTTATCTCAATGAAGATTGTTCTTGATTCGAAAACTGTAAATTCAAAAATTTTTGAATAATTATTATCAGCATTGCAATATAAAACATCTTCTGTTTCTTCATCAATTAGCTTTATTTCAATAGTGTCACCCAAAGCTTCTTCATTACATATTGATATGCGATAATCTCTGCCATTAAAGATTTCAAGGGGCATTTTGGATGTTTGTCCTTTTACAAATAAAGCACTTCTCGATGCGTCGTTATACTGATAATATTTATTTTCAGAATATGTGCAGTTGTTTTTCTGAAAGTCTAAGCAAACAGGACCATAATCGTTACCATTATTTTGCCCAAATGAAAATAATGATAATACAATTAAGGATATTGTTAAAATAAAAGGTCTTACAAAAGTCTTCATTAATTAAGAAAAAGTTAAAGATTAAAATGTATAATTGTTAAACATCAAAAAAAAAATCATACTATATTTTAATAACGATAATATGAAATAAAAAATTGTATTTAAAAAGTTATTTATTAATTATTTGCAATATATATTCATTTATCCAACCCTTATTAGACTTTATCCAATCTTTTTTCTCACCAACAATATCATAGCCAGCCTTAGTGAATAGTTTAATACTTTTCATATTATCTGAAGCAATATTACAATAAAGTTGGTGTAATCCTAAATAATTGAATGAATAGTTTATCAATAATTCTAATGCTTCAGTTGCATATCCTTTGTTTCTGTTTTCTTCAGAATAAATTAATATGCCTATTCCGGCTCTAAGATGAAAAGGGTCAAAGTCAAATAAATCAATTGTACCAATTGGAATATTATTTTCTTTTTTTTTCAAATCAATAATTAGTCGCAATTGTTTTGTCTGATAAATATCAAGATGTGAATTTTCAAGATATTGTTTTAAGATGTGCTTAGAAAAAGGGCTTAAAGTGTTGCTTATAGACCAAATATCTGTGTTGTTTTCCCATTCATACAATAAATCAAGATCAGAGGCTTCTAAGGCTCTTAATTTAATGTTTTTATTTTCAAGCATATATTATTAGTTGAAAGTTCATAGTTGAGCGAAAGCAAAATCCCGACACTTCGGGATTTAAAGTTTTTTTATTTTTTAACAATAAAAGCATCTTTGTATCCTTTATTAATTATTTTGTCACATTCTTGTTTTGCAATTTTATAACCTTTATATTTTCCTATAGTGTATCTGTAAAATCCGTCATTGTCTTTTTTTCTTTCAACACCTTGTAAATTTTTAAAATAACTTAATTCAACTGGATGTTTTAATGCAAAAAGTTGAATGGTGTAAGTTGCAGTTTGTTTAATCTTCTTTTCTTTCTCAATTCTTTTTAAAGTTTCAGGCGAACCGCTGTCTTTCATCTTTTGCAATTCAATGCTGTTAATAATTTTTGCTTCAGGGAAACCTGCGTCAATAACTTTATTAAGCAGTTGTAATGCTTCCGATTTATGTTTATATATTCCTACACTATATGCAAATCCGTTGTTTGTTGGGAAAAACCATACATTATTTATTGCTTCGCCTTTATATTTTGTGAAATAATTAACAGGTAATGGTTTCTCTTTTTCGACTAACAATATTGAGTAAGTGAGATTGTTTGCTTTTAAATAATCAGGAATATAAATATCTTGGGTTATAATTTTACTGTTGTCACAATTTAAGATTTTCACATCTACACGACGATTAAATTTTCTTCCTTCGGGATTGTCTGTTCCATCAGGGTTTTGATTAATTGCAATTGCATCTTGCTCGCCAATACCCATAGTAACAAAACGTCTATTATTAATCCCTTTGTTCACAAGATAATTTTTTACGCTTTGTGCTCGTCTTTCCGATAATTGTTTGTTAAAGACAACTCCTCCTTTTGAATCTGTATGTCCAATAATTTCAACATATAATGAAGGATTGTTTTTCATTAACAGGTATAATTTTTCAAGTTGAATTTTTGTGTCACGGGTTAGTTTATCTTGATTAAAATCGAAAAATACGCTTTTTACTACATAATAATCTCCTGAGCTTACCTCTTTAGGAACTAACTCAAAGTTTAAAGCGATGCTGTTACCATGAAAACCGTCAGAAATAAAAACGTCTTTTGCATTTTGATTATAACCATTTCCTTTTACCGATACAGTGTAGTTTCCTTTTGGAACAGTATATGAGTATTTCCCTGTTAAAATATCAGGGTTTATTGTAGCTATTGTTTCCGACTTTGTTTTGTCATAAATTGTAACTACAAAACTACTGTTAAGCTCTTTGTTGTCTTGCAGGTGAATAGTTCCATTAATTAAATAATTCTGAATTACTGGTTCGGTAATTATATTCTCTTCTTCTGGTTTTTCAACAATTATTTCTTCCTTTTGAATAGGCTCTTCTTCTGTTTTTATGTTTTCTTGATTTTCAGTTATTTCTTCTGTTTCTATGTTTTCTTGATTTTCAGTTATTTCTTCTGTGTTTTTAGCAATTAATTCGGGTTGTTTTGTTGTTTTTCTTCCTAATATAGAAATATCATAAATGTCTTTACCTCCAAGACTATTGTCGTCAATTAAAGCCATATAAGCACGTTTCCCGTCTTCAATTGGCATAAAAAATAAATCATCATCAGTAGTGTTTATTGGATAACCAATATTAACCGGTTCAGACCATTCTCCATTATCATCCATCTTGCTGTAAAAAATGTCATATCCCCCCATTGAGTAATGACTTTCAGAACTAAAATATAAAGTTTTGCCATCGCTCAATAAAAAAGGAGTGTCCTCATGGTAAGGCGTATTTATTGATTTGCCAAGATTAATTGGTGTTCCCCATTTACCTTTACTATTTTTTGTTGATTTGTATATATCTCTACCCCCAAAACCATCAGAACGGTCACTTACAAAATAAATTGTATTTCCATCGGGCGAAAAACAAGCATGTGATTCCCATGATTTTGTGTTGATTTTTTTAGGTAATTTTTTAGCTTCTGACCAACCTGATTTACCTTCTTTTTGGCTAAAATATAAATTACCGTTACCAAAATCATCTCTAAAGAAAAGTAGCTGTTCTCCATTTGTCGATATTCCAACTGATGACAGATATCCATCAGAATTTATTTTTGAAGATATATTTCTTGGATTTCCCCAATTTTCTCCTTCTTTTTTTGCAATATAAATATCTTCAACAAAACCACGTTCACCATATAGAACAACTTCTTTAAGAGTTGTATACATTAAAGTGTTACCATCTACTGAAATAACAGGATTAAAGTTGTCATCAGCATTGTTAATTGCATCTCCAAGATTTGTTTTTGTTATTTCGAGTGGAGAAGCCATTAGCTCTTTAGCATTTTTGCATTGTTGGATTTCTAGTTTTACAAAATCAATATAATACACATCGTTAACTTCAAGATAAGTTAAATATTGTTCAAAAGCACTAATAGCATTATCTAATTCATAATTAATAAGATAGGCTTTACCTAGATAAAAAAATGCTTCGGGTGGGGCATGAGTCTCTTTGTAGGAACCTTCTCTCCATTCTTTAGAAATATCTTTACTTGCTTCTTTTAAATATTCTATAGCATTTGTTTTTTCACCTTCTATATTAATATAACACAAACCTATACAATATTGAATATTTGCATTGTTGTATTCTTTGTCAAGAATTTTCATGTATAATGGCAATGCATTTGCAAAATCACCATACATTATGTTTGATTCTGCTTCAACAAAAAGTTTTTTTATTTCTTTTACATTTTGTGAATATGAGGTATTAAAAAATAGAATTGTTGAAAGAAAGAGTAGAGTTTTCGATTTCATTTTATCAAAAATTAGTAAAAAATTAATTAATTGTTCCTAACTTATTTCGTGTTAAGATATATTTTTTGTTTAAAATACAAATTTTTTTCTTTATATAAAATTTATTTAATTAAATATTCATCAGGAATGCCAATAGGTTTAAAATTTAGTGGTTCTTTTCCTTCTTTAATTATTTTAAACTCTACTCGTCTGTTATATTTTCTACCTTCGTAGCAAGGAGAACCATCATCATTGTTATTTTTTGCAATTGGATTATTTTCACCAAATCCTTTTATAATAATGCTTTCGTTATTGACTTTTTTATTTAATAAATATTTTTTTACAAAATCTGCTCTGCGAATGCTTAACTTTTGATTGTATTCTGCTGGTCCTGTTGCATCAGCAAAACCCGAAATTTCAATAACAGCATTTGTGTTATTTCTTAAATATTCGGCAAGCACATCAAGAACTTCTGTGTAAATAAAAGTTTGCTTTTTATCCGTTTCGTGTTTATCGAAATTAAACAAAACTGTTTTGTTTACGTAATATTCTTTTAATAGCTCAACGGGTTTAAGTTTAACAATTTTTTTTGATTGTTCGTATGATTTTTTTGGTACTATAACATCAGTAGTTGTTGTTGTATATCCGGGAGCTTCAATTGTAACATTATATTTTTTCCCCCGTGGCAAGATAATTATATACTTTCCAGTGTTACTATTAGGAGAATAAACACCCATAAGAGAGCCTGTAACATCTTCAGTTACAGTAATTTGTGCATCGCTAATTATTTCTCCTCTTTTATTTTTTGCAAAACCGGTAATTACTGTTTGATTTCGTACACTACTTTCAGGCAAATCAATTATGAAAATATCGTCGCGCCCCATACTACCATTTTGATGTGATGCATAGTAAGCCTGTCTGCCATCGAGAGTTGGAATATAGAAAACATCATCATCAGTTGTATTTATAGGGTATCCAATATTTTTTGGTTCAGTCCATGTACCGTCTTCGTTTAAATAACTTGAAAAAATATCAAAGCCTCCCATTGTTTTGTGACCTTGCGAACTGAAAAATAAAGTAACATCGTCGGGATGTATGTATGGTCCTTCTTCGTTGTATTTTGTGTTTATTGTAGGTCCTAAATTTTGAGCTTTACTCCATTTTCCGTCAGGAAGTTTTTTTACTCTGTAAATATCTAAACCACCATATCCGCCTTTTCTGTCGCTTGTGAAATACATGGTCTTACCATCAAAAGATAAGCATGCATGTGTTTCTTTTGCTTTTGTGTTTATTGGAAATTCTAGTTTTTTTGGTGTCGACCATTCAATTCCTTCTTTTTTGCTCGAATAAATATTTCCATCGCCATTATCATCTTTATAGATAAGTAATAAATTAGCATCAAATGAAAGTCCTATTGATGCTTCGTGCCCTGATGTATTAATACTGTCGGAAATTTGTTGTGCTGGAGCCCAGTTTTCGCCTATTTTGTAGGAAGCATAAATATCTTCAAAATATTGTCCGTCGGTTGTTAATTTATCTCCTGTGTTGCCTTTTCTTTTCGAGGTATATATTAATACTGTTTGATCGCCAGACACAACAGGACTATGTTCGTCATATTTACTGTTAATATTTTTGCCAAGGTTTGTAACAACCATGTTAATAGGATGTTTTACTAACTCAATAGCATTTTTGCATGCCGAAATTTCATGTTCTACTTCTTCTTTTAATGATAAATCTTTATCAGATAATTTTGTGTTAAATTCATTAAGGATATCAATAGCTTTATTAAAATTATTATTGTAATGATAGGCTTTTCCGAGATAAAAGTATGATTCTAAAGGTGCTTTTGTTTCTTTAAAAGAATTTGGGTTATAGTTATTTGAAATATTTTTAACTGCTTTTTCGAGATATTTAACTGCTTGTTTTTTTTCTTGCGCAGTATGAATATAACAGTATCCAATTTTAAAATTTAGATTGCTGTTATCTGAATTAACTTGCAATAATTTTTTATATATCTCAATGGCTTCTTGAAAATTTCCGTCATCAATATATGCCTCTGCATTATAATATTCATTTTCAAAAGACTTATCCTCTGACGATTCTTCTGTTTGAGAATATGTTATATTAATTAAAGATAGTAGTAAACTAAGTAAGAAAATTTTTTTTTGCATACCTATTAATTTTAATAATCTCTGCTAATTTAAGAAAAATATTAATAAATTAATTAAGTTATTTATTTAAATATTTCTTTCTTTGTAATTGAAAACAAAATGCTTGCAATTAATTTTTATTGATTTTTATTAAAAAAAACATGACATATCTATATAGATATGTCATGTTTTATAAAGATAATAATTAAGCAATTAGATACTATTTAACAGCAATAGTTTCAATTTCAACCATAACTCCAAGTGGTAATTTTACAACACCAAAGGCAGCTCTTGCCGGAGGATTTACCGGATAATATTTTGCATAAACATCATTCATTGCTTTAAAGTTATCCATATTATCTAATAAACAGGTTGATTTAACAACATCGCTAAAAGTATAACCCGCTTCGTTTAATATTGCTTCAATATTTTTCATAACTTGCTCTGTTTGGGCTGTTATGCCTTCAGGTATCTCTCCATTTTCAGGGTTAACTGGTACTTGTCCTGAGATGAATAAGGTTCCATTAATTTCAACTGCTTGACTGTATGGGCCAATTGCTTTAGGTGCTTTTTCTGTATTTATTATTCTTTTCATATGATTTATTATTTTTTGTTAAAATTATTCATATTTTTCATAAACTATAATGTCATTTCTGTTTTTTTTAGAACGTGTAATATAATATTTTTTGTCTTTTGTGTAAAATTTAATTTTATTTAGAGTAATCTCTTCAACTACACATCCTCTAGGTGTTTTTTCGCAATTTATTTTACGATAGCGTTTTGTATAAACATTAATTTTTTTGTATTCTGAAGAATAACGTTCGCATTTTAAATAGAAAATACTATCGTTATTACTAAAATAGCTATTGTTTAATTCTAATACTCCTGTTAATCGTAAAGAACTAATTTTTTCAAAAGACCCAATTTTATAGAAGGCTATTATTGATGATTTTTTTCCATAAGTTGCAACTAAAAATTCATTACTTTCACTTAATATCATTGATCTTACAATGCTATTTTTGTTTTCTTTATTTGGGGAGTTTTTATAAAAATTTGGGGCTTTAATGGTTGTTAAGTAAGCATATCCTTTTTTATTTTGACTATACAATGTAAATACATTGAATATTGAAACTAGTATTAATGTTATAAAAATTTGTTTCACTATAATAATGATTTTTTTAATGTTGTATTTTAACCCGAAAAATTCATAATTTTTCTACGCTTAAGAATTACCAACAAATTTAGGTACTTCTAATGCGGGGTTTACTTGCGTGAGCTCACCGCCAGCTGGCGGTGAGCTCACGCTTTATTTCCCACTATCCATCGCTAATTCATGCAAAAACGAAGTGAATTGCATGAATAATGCGGGTTAAGCTTATTTTTTTTCTGTTGTTAACGATTTCTTATAAAATTTTAAACGAAAATATAACAAAATAAAGAATATATGAAATTTGTTTTTGTAACAACTATATTTTTAATGAAGTAAAAAAGGAGAGATTATTTCTCTCCTTTTTATGTTTGGTTATTATTTTAGTTTAATAGAATAATTAGTTGTTAGATAGTATTGTGTATAAAAATCTTTTAATACTTTTCTTTGGTGTTTTTTCGAATTCTTCTTTTCTAATTTCAAATTTAGCAATTCTCATGTAGTTTGGTAAATCTTCATTCAAAAGATTTTTGTTATGAAGCATTTCAAATTCAAGCCCTTCGCTGTCAATTCCTTTTTCTTCAATAAAGTCATAATCAGGAACGATTAAAGCATGAAGTTTTCCTGTTTTTTCAATAACTAAGCTTTCATTAACAAAAGGTAAATTATTTATTTTAGCTTCAATTTCTTCAGGATAGATATTTTGACCGGAAGGTCCCAAAATCATTGATTTGCTTCTTCCTTTAATATAGATACATTCATTTTTGTCGATTAGTCCTAAATCGCCTGTGTGTAACCAACCATCTTTGTCAATAGCTTTTGCAGTAGCTTCTTCATTTTTATAATAACCAACCATTACATTTTCGCCTCTTACAAGAATTTCGCCAACAGTATTGTATGGATCATCGGAATCAATTTTTAGTTCTAAAGTGTCAACAATACGGCCTGTTGAAAACATTTTGGTTTTATTCCATGGCGAATAACTAATAAGTGGTCCACATTCTGTCATTCCATAACCAATTGTATAATGAAGCTTAATTTTATGAAAGAATATTTCAGCTTCTTTGCTTAAGGCAGCACCACCTAGAACAACTTCTCTAAAATTACCTCCAAAAGAATCATTCAATGAAGTTAAAAACTTTTTATATATTATTCTATTTAAGATTGGAATTTTAGTTAAAAATTTAATCTTTTTGGTTTTAAGAACAGGCTGAATTTTATTTTTGTATACTTTTTCGAGAACCAGAGGGACTGAAAGAATTATTTTTGGTTTAATTTCTTGAAATGCTTTTATGATAATTTGTGGTGATGGAATTTTTCCAAGAAAAGTGATATGACAGCCTTTTGTAAAAGGCCATAAAAATTCAAAAGCACATCCAAAAGCATGGGCAAGAGGTAAGAAAGAAACAATTCTATCTCCTTGTACAACTTTAAAATTATGTCGTGCATAATGAATATTAGCTGCTAAATTATTATGTGTAAGCATAACTCCTTTTGAGAAACCAGATGTTCCTGATGTGTATAAAATTCCCAACAATTCTTTATTGTCAATATTTTTTAGTTTAAAATTTGCCGGAGATAGTGTGTTTTTTGAAAAGTATTCATCAGCTTCTTTAAGATTAATATCAGCATCTTTATTCTTCGAATTTAGTACTGAATAATCCTCAAGAGAAACAATGGTTTCTACATTATTCATCTCTTTAGCATCAATTTTTTGATATATTTGATCAGAGATAAACAATAATTTAGCTTCTGAATGGTTGATTATATGATGAATATCATCTTTAGGAAAATCTTGTAAAAGAGGAACTATTACAGCACCATAAGTAACAGTTGCTAAATATACAATAGCCCAGTTTGTATTATTTTTCCCTATTAAAGCAACTTTATCGCCTTTTTTAATGTTATTTTTTTTTAGGAGATAGTGGAATTTTTTAATTTTTAAGCCCACTTGTCCGTATGTAAAAGTCTCTCCTTGGTAGTTTGTAAGTGCTGGTAAACTCCAATTAAGTTTAATACTGTTTTCAAAGTATTCAACAAAATTTTGTTTAATCATTATTTTAAGTTTAGTTAGTAAAAATAAAACTTTTAAAAGTAATATTTTAATTTTTAAAAAAAAAATGAATTATGTATATTGAAATATTTAATGAGTTATAGAAAATAATAAAGTGAGCAATTGTTTGATTTTCATTTGAATAAATATTTGTATTTGTGTTAGTGAAAATAAAATTTTGTTGATAAAATTATTGTGTTTTATATTATATTAATTAATCAGTACCTTTTTTGTTAAAAATTGTATAACCAAAATTGAATGAAAAATAAAATTTTGAGTTTGTTTTATCAAAATAACTTAAATTTATGCTTGCAGGACCAAAAAATGTTTGGTAAACAAGAGTAGTAGATAAAATAAAAGATCTGTTATTAAAAGCATCACCGTATTTTGCTCTATAGTTATCAAATTGAATTTTTTTGTAGGGTTGAAAGATATATCCTTCTATTCGCAAATCAAAATCAGTAGAAAAATTATAAATTGTTTTAATTCCTCCTGCTAAATAAGTATTTGCCCTGAAGTTTTCAATAAATATTGTTTTACTGGCAGGAGTTGGACAAAAAGCCGGTGCAGACATTATTGAAGAAATGTAATTATTGTAAAAATCTTTGGTTGAATACAATCCCTGAAAATAAGTTCCAATAATAATTTTTTTGTTTATTTTACGATATTTATCTATGATAAAATTTACCTGAATCCAATTATGATTCATGTTTGAAGCATTTGTGTCAACATTAATTGAATAGCTGCCGGGAATATATTTCTCATTTCCGTTAATGTACCTTGTTTTTAGTGCTAAATATTTACCTGAATTAGGGAACTGGTAATAGTTAAGAGTACTGTTCTCAATTGATAAATGAAATGTATATGCATCAAAATTTGTTTGGTCGGCTATATCTGTTTTGTTAAAACTGCTTGTTTGATAATATTCGTAAGAAGTTTTTGTTAGCGCACCACCAAATGATATTTTTCCATGATTATGAAAGGGGAAGCCAATATTTGTTCTATAATTTCCTTCTTTGTTAATAAGGTATGATGGATGAACGTCTTCATAAAAAAGCTCACTGTTGCTGCTAAAGTAATCCCATCTGTTTAAAGTAAGTGCTAGTTCGATATAGTATGGTACCACAATTTTGTTAAATAAGAATTTTGTTGGAGAAAAATCAATACGAGATTTTATTTGTCCTGAATTATAAAATTTGCCAAAATAAGTGTTTGCCGAAAAATTGTATGCTTTGTTTGATAAGTGTCTGTATTCAATTTCGGCAAAAGCCTGATTAAGAGAACTAGACGAAATATTACCGCCTAAATTTGCCTGAAATTTATTGTTCCTACTAATCTTTAGATATAAATCAAAGTAGCCGGTTTCTTCATTGTAAATTGCTTTTGGATAAATTGATTTTATCATATCATCAGCTATAAGTTTAAAATAAGCTTTTTTGAATTGTTTAAATGTAAATATTTCTTTTTTTTGTTTAATGCTTTTTAAAACATATTTTCTTTGTGTGCTGTTTAAACCCTCAATGTATATATCTTTAAATAAAATTTCAGGACTATTAGCTTTAAATTTTTCTCGTTTTTTATTTAGTTCGTTTATGTCAACTCTGCGTTTTATATTGTTTTTAATTGAATCCATTTTACTTAGTGCAGCATCGTAACCGTTTTTAATAAGCATATTGTACTTATTAAAGTCCATTAGTTCAACTCCCTTAACGTTTGGTTCAATAAGAATTCCATTTTCTGGCAGGCTATAGTCAGTTTTAACCATCAACATATTTTCAAGTTGAGTGTATAAATCATCTTCATCGGGTTGTGGAGAGTTTTTTGCTACTTTACACCCAATAATTATATCAGGATTAAAATCTTGTTCTACAATGTTAACAGGGAAATTATTTTTCATTCCCCCATCAAAATATAAAGTGTTTTTTATTGTTATAGGCTTGAAATAGAATGGGAAAGTCATTGATGCCCGAATAGATGATGATAATAAACCATGTGAAAATACTGTTGCTTTGTTTCTGTAAACATCAGTGGCAACACATCTAAAAGGAATAAATAAACTATCGAAATTATAATTTGCTATTGCACTTGCCTGTGAATAGATTTTCAGAAAAGCTAAATCCATTTGATGGTTTGGAACAATATTGGTAGGTAGAATAGGTTTTAAAACAGAATCTTTATCTGTAGTAAATTTCATTTCAAACATTGATGAATTTTTCTCTTTTAACTTAAAAAAATAAGTGTCAGATTCCTCGAGCTTACCAAATGCCCATTTTTGAAAATCATCAGATTTTATTAAATCTTTCATCTCTTCAGGGCTTAAACCAATAGCATATAATCCGCCAATAATTGCACCCATAGATGTTCCAGCAACATAGTCGATAGGAATACCATTTTCTTCTAATGCTTTTATTACTCCAATATGGGCTATTCCTTTTGCACCGCCACCACTTAATACTAAACCAACTTTTTGTGAATAAACACCCGAACAAAAGATTGTTAAAATGAATAACAGAATAATATATTTGAAGTGTAAAAACAATTTCATCTATTTAATTTTATATTGAATACAAATTAGTTTTTTTTTTCTAAATTAGCAAACGTTTTTAATTTATTAATTATTAGGCTTTGATAAAAAAAACAACTTAATGCATTTAGCTTTTAATCAAACAGAGATTTATTAAATTTTAAATTTTAAACTTTAAACTATCCTTATGATACTTATTGCAGATAGTGGCTCAACAAAAACTGATTGGCGAACTGTTGACAAGAAATTTAATATTAGTAAATTTCAAACAGTTGGTCTAAATCCATTCTTTGTAGATAAAAAAAACATTAGCAAAATTATTAATAAAACCTTAAGTTCAAAACTAAATATTGAAGAAATTAGTAAAATATTTTTTTATGGTTCGGGTTGTTCGTCAGACATTAATTCAAACCTTATTAAGGAGTGCTTAGAGATGGTTTTTAATAATGCTGAAGTTTTTGTTTATACAGATTTGTTTGGAGCATCAAGAGCATTGTTTGGGAACAATAGTGGTATTGTGGCTATTTTAGGTACCGGTTCAAATTCAGCATATTATGATGGAGGGAAAATTACAGAAAATATTAATTCTCTGGGCTATATTCTTGGTGATGAAGGGAGTGGGGCATATCTTGGCAAAAAGTTTATTGCAGATTTTTTAAATAATGAATTACCAAATAATATTTACAATAAATTTATTAATGAATATAAGTTAACAAAGGAAAATATTTTAGATTCTATTTATTCAAAACCATTTCCAAATAGATTTCTTGCTTCATTTACAAAATTTTTATTTAAGAATAAAGATGATAAGTATGTGATTGATTTATTGGAAGATAGTTTTAATAAATTTTTTGATAGAACAATATGTAAATATACTGATTATGATAAACAGATAACAAGATGTGTTGGATCTGTTGCTTATTATTTTGAAGATATAATAAGACCTTTGGCTTTAAAGAGAAAGATTAATATTGATAAAATAATTAAAACTCCCATTTCTGGTTTAGTAAATTATCATTTAGAGAAATTTTAAATTCTTATATTATTCGTCTATTTTTTCAAGAATTTTTTCAACTTCTATTTGAGTTTCGTGAAGTTTTTTCTGACAGCTTTTTATTAACAAAGAAACTCTTTTAATTTTTTCTGAAATTTCGTCAACATTTAAATCGCCATTTTCAATATCATTAACAATTTTTTCTATTTCAGTAATTGCATCGGAGTATGAAATCTCTTTTTTAGCCATATTGTTTAGATTGTTATTTTATACTATATTTTAATTCCCATTATTAAAACATCATCAATTTGTTCATTTTCACCTTTCCATCTAATGAATTCATCATAAAGAATTCTTCTTTGTTCATTAAGAGGTTTTTTGTGTATTTCTAGTAATATTTTTTGAAATGTTTTATAAGTCAATTTTTTATTACTTACCCCTCCAAATTGATCTGCATAACCATCAGAAAATAAATAAATTATATCATTTTTTTGTAATTGAAGTTGGTGATTTGTGTAAATATTTTCTGATTTTTCATAATTCCCAATTTCGTATATATCCCCTTTTAATATTGATAAAGAATTATTTCTAATAAGATAAATTGGATTTTTTGCTCCGGCAAATTCTAATAAGTTCGTTTCTTGTTCAATAGTTATCAATGCCATATCCATTCCATCTTTTGCAACAATACCTGCATTATTCTGGCAAAAAGTATTTTTTATTCCGGTATTTAGCGATTCAAGAATTTCTGATGGTTTAATAAGTCCTAATTCAGATATTGAATGGTCGAGCAAATCTTTACCAACAATTGACATTAAGGCTCCGGGTACTCCATGGCCAGTACAGTCAACAGCAGATATAATTATTTTTTCAGAGTTGACTTTATTATTTAATACTTTATGCTTTTTTAGAAAATAAAAATCCCCACTTAATATTTCTTTTGGTTGAAATAATATAAATGAATTTGGTAAAAGCTCATTAATAATTGTATCGGTAGGGAATATGCTTTGTTGTATTCGTTGAGCATATTTTATACTATCTGTTAATTCTTTATTTTTTATTTTAATATTATTAAAAACTCTTTTCAATATTGAATTTTGTGATTGAATTTCGTCTCTTTGTGATTGAAGTTCTTCTTTTTGTTGCTCAATCTCAAAATTTTGTTTCTCAATTGCTTTGTTTTTTTCTTCTAGTTTTTTAGTCGATAATTTAATAATTGTGTAACTACGATAAATAAAAAATATTAGTATAGAAACTAATATTATTATTGCAATAAATAGAAATAGTGCTATTTGCTGAGCTTTTATCTTTGTATCGCGTTTTTTTAAATTTATTTTTTGTGAATTAATTTTTTGTTGCTGTAACAAAATGTTGTTGTTAAGGTCGTTTAATTTGTTTGTTTGTTTTTCTATTTCCTTTTTTTGATTATCTATTAATGATTTTTGATTATTAATATTTTTTTCTTGTTTTTTTAGAATGTTAAGTCTTTGTTTTAGGATGTTCTGTTGATTGTTAATTTCTTTTGAAAGAGAACTTAGCTTAGCGTTTTTTTTATTAATTTTTTTTGTCAGTTTTGATATTTCAATATTTTGATATTCTATTTCTCTTTTTCTTTTTGATATCTCATCATTTTGTGACAATATTATTTTCTTTTGATTATTAATTTCTTTTTTTTGTTTTTTTACAGTTACTCTTTCATTTTTTAGTTCACCCTCAGTTTTAATATATAAATCTCTTAATTCTGTTTTTGATTTTGCTATAGCTAGAAGCTGAGGAGCTACAACAAGTTTGGCTTTCCGAATATTTTTATCATTAATTTGAAAACTTATTGTATTTTTAATATTCAGAAAATTAATCATTGATCTGTTAATCCCAATATTGTCAGTAACAAGGAGAGTATTATACTGCTTTATCTTATTATAAATGGTATCAATTTGATAATTCAACTCTTTTGATACAAATAGTATTTCCGTTTCTGTAATTTCATCATAATGCTTAAAATGCAATAATTTAATAGGCTTGTCTTTTAATTTTTTTATCTTTTTTAATTTGTTTATTTCTATTATCTCATTTTTTGCTTTACCTAAAACCCCAATCCTAAAATAATCATCATTATTACCTTCTTCCCATTCAATGTATTTTCCAAATTGATAGATATATGCAACCTTAATACTTGTAGCCGAGTATGTTTGTGAAAAGGAATAATTATTAATAAGCAAGAGTTGTGCTATAATTAATAAATATAATATGTTCCCTTTTATTCTCATTAAAATTGTTTAATAGTAGTGCTATAATTCTATAATCTTTGTTAAAAAAAACAAATTTAATTAAATAAATTTAACTACTGTGTATATAAATTAAAATAATATAAAGGAACTGTAAATAAAATTTTATTAAAGTTCTTTATATTAACTAGCCTGAGTTTTATATAAGAAATATATTTAGCTTTAAGCAAAGTTTTTATTGACAAGTCATATTCTTTTGACATGAATTGAAACTTAAATCAAAACAATAATTAATATTCTGCTTAATTTTCTTACATTTTCTTTCATAACTTCTAATTATGAGAGTAAAAGTATGAATTTTATTCATGTGATTTTTTTTTATCGACCAATGACTTGTTTCAATGTACAGATAACAAATATTTTAATTTGAATTGTAAAATTGGTTTCAAATTTGTTTGTTCGTCAAAAAAGATTTGTTTTTTAATAAAAAAATTCATAATTTACTTTTCAAAATAATAAGACAATTAAACTAAATATTATGAAAAATATAGCAATTGTATCTATTATTATTTTCTTTATTAAATTTAATAGTAATTTATTTTCACAAAACATTGCAATAACCGATGACGATGCTTATACAGCAAATAGCACAGCAATGCTTGATGTAAATTCAAACAGCAAAGGTATGCTTGTTCCAAGATTATCTACTACAGAAAGAATGGCTATTACAAATCCTGCAACAGG
>Ga0164318_10002195_pt1 | contig 17946 bp, 13 predicted proteins | sample GuaBasSedimGuay9_FD_113734 | JGI IMG/M metagenome (GOLD analysis project Ga0164318, IMG submission 113734) | Subseafloor sediment microbial communities from Guaymas Basin, Gulf of California, Mexico - Guay9, Core 4571-4, 0-3 cm | ecosystem: Environmental > Aquatic > Marine > Hydrothermal vents... | reverse complement strand
TCCCTCGTCCTCGGGGGCCTCAGGCCCTTCTTCTGGCTCTTCCTCCTCACCTTCCTCCTCAACGCCTACTTCACGCCCGGAAGTCCGGGTCCCTTGGGGACGAGCTTGGAGGGGACATCGCAGGGGGCCGTCCTCACGACGAGGTTGGCCCTCATGGTCCTGACGGCCTCCCTGCTCACCCTCACTACGTCTCCCATAGACCTCACCGACGGGATCGAGAGGTTGTTGAAGCCCCTGAGGAAGGTGAAGGTCCCCGCCCACGAGGTAGCTATGATGATGGTCATAGCCTTGAGGTTCCTTCCCCTCTTAGCCGAGGAGGCCGAGCGGATAAAGAAGGCCCAGATGGCCAGAGGTGTCGAGTTTGAGGGGGGGATCCTTAAGAGACTTAAGAATATGGTTCCCATCCTCGTGCCTTTGTTCATGTCAGCTTTCAGGAAGGCGGATCTGCTCTCCCTGGCCATGGAGGCGAGGTGTTACAGGGGAGGGGAGGGCAGGACGAGCTTTTCGGAGCTTCGCTTCGGCCTCGGGGATGGGCTCGCCCTGGCCACATCGGGGCTGCTCGCCCTTGTGGGGACGATATGGTGAGGAACTTGAAGCTTACCTTGGAGTACGACGGGACCAACTTTTCGGGCTGGCAGGTGCAGAAGGAGGGGAGGACAGTTCAGGGGGTGTTGGAGGAGGTTTTGGGGAGGCTCTTGGGGGAGAGGATCAGGGTCGTGGGCGCCGGAAGGACCGACGCCGGGGTCCATGCCCTGGGACAGGTGGCGAACTTCAGGACCGAAAATCCTATGCCCACAGAGAGGATCGAAAGGGCCTTGGACGGGCTGCTCCCCGACGACTTGGCCGTGAGGGAGGTCGCGGAGGTCCCTCCTGACTTCCACGCAAGGTTCTCGGCGAAGGCCAGGAGGTACAGGTACAACATATACCTACGCAGGAGGGCCGTGGGGAGACAGTACGGATGGTTCGTACCTTACGAACTCGACCTTCGGAGGATGGAGAAGGCGGCAGGTGCGATCTTAGGGGAGCACGACTTCAGGGCCTTCTGCATAGCTTCTTCTGCCCCAAAAAGGCCAGTCTGTAAGGTCACTGAGGCCGGATGGAGCGTAGGGGACGGGGAGGTACACTTCGAGGTAGTCGCCGACAGGTTCCTCCACAGTATGGTGAGGCTGCTCGTGGGGACGATGGTGGAGATAGGGAGGGGAAAGCTGCCCGTGGATGCGGTGGAGAAAGCTCTGGCCTCGGGGGACAGGGCTTTCGTGGGTCCCTCCGCTCCCCCCTGCGGGCTCTTTCTGATGGAGGTGATGTACTGATGCGAAGGGCCGTGGGATGGCTCGTGGCCTTCTCCTTAGGGATCGGGCTCGGGGTGTACGTCCGGAAGTGCCCCTCCACCGCCTCGGCGGTCCAGGGGGAGGTCGAGGACTCCCGCAGGAACGCCATAGTCAGGGCAGTAGAGGAGGCCAAGCCCGCCGTTGTAAGCATAAGTGCAACGAGGATAGAAGAATATGTCTTAGTAGATCCTTTCGAATGGTTCTTCCCGGAGCTGAGGAAGTTCAGGAGGCGCATAAGGAGGGAGTCGCCACCCTGGATGGGCTCGGGGTTCATAGTGAGTCCCAAGGGTTACATCTGGACCAACGAACACGTGGTGCACGGTGCGGATAAGATCGTGGTCCACCTTCCGGACGGCAGGGAGTTCAAGGCGAAGCTTGTGGGGGCGGACGAAAGCTCGGACATAGCCGTGCTCAAGATAAGGGGGAGGGACCTTCCCTATGTGAAGCTCGGAAATTCCGACGATGTGATAGTCGGGGAGTGGGCCATAGCGATAGGTAACCCCTTCGGGGACATAATAAAAGGGGAACCGACCGTGACCGTGGGGGTGATAAGCGCCACCGGCAGGAACTTCGGCGTTCAGTCCGGCAGGGTGTACAGGAACATGATACAGACCGACGCCGCCATAAACAGGGGGAACAGCGGAGGACCCCTGGTGAACGCCCTCGGGGAGGTCATAGGGATAAACACCTTCATATACACCGGGAGCAGGTGGGAGATAGGTTCTGTGGGCATAGGTTTCGCCATACCGATAAACAAGGCCAAGAAGGTGGCAGGGGAACTCGTCGAATACGGGAGGGTCAGGCCATTCTGGACAGGGATTTCCGTGCAGGACATAAGCGACCCTGCCCTGGCGGAGGCCCTGGGACTCGAAAGGCCCGAGGGGGTCCTCGTGACCGAGGTGGAACCTGGAAGCCCGGGGGACAAGGCCGGGTTGAGGCCGAAGGACGTGATAATATCGGTGAACGGCCAGCACGTCGGCAACACCCAGGAGGTCCGTTCGGCGTTCGCCGACGGGATGGTCGGGGACGTGTACGAGCTCGAGGTCCTGAGGTTCGGGAAGCGTCTGAAGCTCGAACTTAAGCTGGAGGAAGCCCCGAGGTGATATCTCCCAAGGTCTGGGGGGGTTACAGCGCTGGATTCTTACTTCTGGCCGGACTTTTCGGATTCTTAGCTTCGGCCACCGGACTTCTTCCGTCCTTGGTCCTGGGCATAGTCTCTTTTTCGGCCTCCTGCCTCGTCCCCTACTTCTTCCGGGACCCGGAACGCAGGCCCCCCGAGGGGGAAGGGCTCGTGCTCTCGCCTGCCGACGGTAAGGTTTCGGAGGTAGAAGGAGGGAAGGTAGGGATATTTATGTCGCTCTGGGACGTCCATGTGATCAGGTCCCCCGTCAGGGGGAGGGTGGTCCTGGTGGAGGAAAGGCCGGGAGGGCACTTTCCCGCCTTCTTCCCTGGTGCGAGCTCGAAGAACGCCAGGGCGGATGTGGTCGTGGATGGGGTGAGGGTGCGGATGATAGCCGGGGCCCTGGCCAGGAAGGTGGACTGTTGGGTCGGGGAGGGCCAGGAGGTGGAGAGGGGGGAGAGGATAGGGATGATAAGGTTCGGCTCCAGGGTCGAGGTGACCTTCCCCGAGGAAGTGAAGCTCACGGTGAAGGTGGGGGAGAGGGTGAGGGCCGGGGAGACCGTCCTAGGGATGCTCTATGGACCCTAAGCTCGTAGTCCCCACCTCGCTGACCCTCGGAAACCTCCTATGTGGCTTCCTGTCGGCAGTACACACCGCCCGGGGGGAGCTTCCGCTCGCAGCCTGGTGGATATTGCTGGCCTGGCTTCTGGACGGACTGGACGGGCAGGTGGCCAGGATCGTGGGCTCCTCCACGAAGTTCGGAGCAGAACTCGACTCCCTGGCTGACATGACCTCCTTCGGCCTCGCCCCCTCCCTCCTTCTGGTCGGGATGTACGGGACGAGGGCGACGGCCTTCTCCCTCGTGTTCATCGCATGCGGGGCCGTGCGTTTAGCCAAGTTCGACGCCCGCAGGACACAGGAGAAGGCCAACTTCTCAGGGCTCCCCATACCCGCGGCCGCCTGGACTTTGGCCTCCTACGTGCTCTTTCCTGGAGGGGGGACCCGATGGGTGGCCTTAGCCCTTGCGGTCCTGACCGGGGTCCTCATGCTCTCCCACCTCGAGTACGACGCCATGTGCTTCCCCCTCGGGAGCGCATGGGGAAAGGTCAAGCTCGCCCTCTTCCTCGGGGGAGCCCTGCTCATCGTCCTCTTCCCGTCCTACGCCCTGTTCCCCTTGAGCTTGGTGTATGTGGCCTCCGGGCCGGTGCGGTGGCTCGTCTCGAGAGGATGAGTCACCTTCCGTACCTTCCCATCAACTGCCCCTGGGCCAGGATGTGGCCCTCCATGGAGCGAAGGAGGGCGTCCTTGGTCGCGCCGGGTTCCAGGCCGAGGACCGTATCTAAGGCATAGATCCTGAAGAAGTACCGGTGCGGCCTGCCCGGAGGAGGACAGGGGCCTCCATAACCTATGCGCCTGAAGTCGTTGATCCCCTGCTTGGAGCCGTCGGGAAGTGCCTCGACCGCAGGGACGCCCTCGGGAAGCTCCGAGGCTGTAGGCGGTATGTCGTATATGACCCAGTGGACCCAGGTGCCCATCGGAGCGTCCGGGTCGTCGCATATGAGGGCTATGCTCTTGGTTCCCTGAGGTACGTTCCTCCAGACGAGGGGAGGGGAGAGGTCTTCCCCGTCGCAGGTGTACTTGCGGGGGATGGTCCCCCCCTCGGAGAACGCTGGACTCGTAAGTTCCATCTTCATAGCTACCTCCTTCTTAGCCCGTTTTTCACACGTCACGACGGCGGAGACGATCAACACCCAAAGGAGCAGAAACTTAAATTTATCCACGGCGACTCACCTCCCTTCCGAAGGCCCTCTCCAGGACCTCGTCCGCGCGGGAAGGCAGCAATCCCACGAGGTACGCTGTATCTAAGACCGTCCACCTCCCCCTTACCTCCCTCCCGTATAGGAGGGCGTCCCTGAGGAGGTCGTAGGTCGTCCCGAGCTCCTCGGGTCCGATCGGGGCTCCGGCCTCCCCCAGTTCCCTCCTCAGGAGGTCCGGGGGGACCCATCTGCGGACGATCTCCTCCCTCACCTCCTCCCAGGCCTCCGCCAGCTTCCTCAGGAGGTCCTCGGACCCTTCGGGGGTCTTCTTCCTCAGCTCTGCCTCCACCTCGTCCGCATAGGGTCCGTACCTGTCCCTCAGCTCCTCCTCCGAAGGAAGTTCCAAGTTCGAGCTCCACTCCCCTGGGTCGGAGTCGAGGAGCATACCGTAGAGGGCGGAGGCGATCAAGGTCCCGACCCCCACCTGGGCCCCGTGGAGGGCGGTGCCCCTTCCCTGGAGCGGGGCGGTCATGTCGAGCCAGTGGGAGATGAGGTGCTCCCCCCCGGATGCCGGGCTGGAGGTCCCCGCCACCGTCATCCCGAAGCCGGAATCCAGAAGGGCCATAAGGAGGACCCCCACGGCATCCGGACCTCCCTCCCTTATGCCCTGAAGCCTATCCTTAAGCTCCCCCTCCCAGAACCCCACGGCCTCCCTCGGGAGGGGACAGTAATGCTCCCCGAAGAGCCGTCCCGAAATCCACCAGTCCAGGTCGGCCACCGCCTTGGATCGGAGGTCCGCGTACCCAGCGGGGGCCATATCCCCCGGGGCCGAGGCCACCACCTCGGGGTCGCAGGATACGCCCACGGGCGGGGAGGAGGGGACCGTGCGCTTGACCCCCCTCGTCAGGAGCGCGGCCACGGGGGAAGTGTACCCGTTCATGCTGGCGGCGGTGGGTACCACGATGTAGGGCCTTCCGGCCCTATGGGCCGCCCATTTGACTATGTCGTTCACTGTCCCGCTCCCCACGGCCACGAGTCCGGCCTCCCCGCCCACACGGCCGAGGAGGTGCGTGGCCACCTCCTCTGTGGCCTTGAGGGGGAGGGGGAAGACCAGCTCCCTCACGCCGAACCTCCCCTCCCTGAGGACGAGGGCCACCCTCCTTCCAGCTGCCTCGTAGGTGGCCTCGTCGGCGACGAGGAGGACCTCGCCCCTCCATCCTTCAAGCTGTTCCGGGATGCGCTCGAGAGCTCCGTACCCCACGTCCACCCACCTCGTGGGGAGGAAGTGCTCCCTCCCACATGCGCAGGCCCACCTCCTGCCGAGCTTTTCCGAGAAGGGTCCCTCACGAACCATATCGGGCCTTTACGATCTCCTTCCGGCCGTGTACGCCTAAGAGCAAGAGCGTCGCACCGTTGAGCATGGAGAGCCAGTACAAGGCCCCCCTTATGCCCAAGAGGGGCACGAGGAGCAGGCTGCTTCCGGCCGCTCCGAAGAAGGCCCCTGCAAGGTCCGCACCGTAGAGGCTCCCCGCCTCTTTTCCCACCCTCTCCCCGACCACGAGCCTGCCAGCCAAGGGGAACTGCACCCCCCCTACGAACCCCGCTGCGGCCGGGAGGACCGCGAATGTGGCCTCGCTCCGGACCGAGGCTAAGGAGAGCACCAGCACCAAGGGGTAGAGGACCACAGCTACCTGGGTCCAGACGAAGGCGGGAAGCGCCCTAACCTTCCCACCCCACCTCACCACCATCCAGCTTCCGGACGCCAACCCGACCATAAACATGCTCAATATGAGCCCGAGCTTGTAGTATACGTACCCGAACTTAACCTGGAAGGCCACCAGGACCACGGTCTGGAAGGCCATCTCGGCAAGACCCGTAGTGCCCACGGCCATCACGACCGGAGCCTTCGGGGAGGGGATGCCCCTGACGGTGAGTATGAGCCCTAAGGCGAAGTATATCACGATGGGAGCACACATCCTCCAGAACCCCACCGTCCCCGCCTTCGAGAGGAAGCCCTGTACCCCACGGTAGAACTGGGAGGCCCAGAGGGCAAGTGCGTAGAAGTACCCCACCGGGAAGAAGTCGCGGTTGGGGCGGACGTCGCCCTCGGCCTCGACTTCCTCTCTCACGTATCCCGTCCTGTCGGGACTGAGCTTGTATGGAAGGTAGTACTCCCTCACGAACTTGGCCTCTATCCCCCTCTTCCTGAGGCGTCCTACGAGCAGGGAAGGGTCCAGGGATACGGGGGAATCCGAGGCAAGGAAGTACGCCGTCCCTCCGGGGACGATCTCCACGTAGCGGAAGACCTCCTTCAAGGTCCTGTACAGACAGGCCAGGTACCTCCTCTGGGGTTCCCCTAAGACGTTCTCCGAGGAAGTGACGCCGAAGGAGAGTATCCCTCCCCGCTCCATGTGGGCCTTGGCCTCTCCGAAGAACTCCTCGGTGTAGAACCTGTTGAGCTGCGCTGTGAGGGGGTCGGAGAGTCCGACTATGATCACGTCGTACCTCCCCCCCTTCCTCACAAGCCACCTCCTCCCGTCCTCGTAGATTACCCGCAACCTCGGGTCGAGGAAGGCCTCCTCGGGCACCGAATCCCTCCAGACCCTCACGACCTCGGGGTCGAGTTCGAGGTAGGTCACCTCCTCTACGGGATGTTTCAGGACTTCGGCGAGCCCTCCCCCGAGCCCACCTCCTATCATGAGGACCTTCCTCGGCCCGGGGTGGGAAAGCAGTGGGAAGTGTACGATCTCTTCCGGCCCGAGCCTGCTTCGGGAGGTGGTGAGGAGTATCCCGTTCTCGAAGAGGCTGTACTCCCCCTCCAACCTGACCAAGGAGATCCTGCCGTAGGGGGAGTCCTCCGTGCGTACGAGCTCCATCCCCTTCCACCTCGCCTCCGACGAGAACCTCTCGACCGACCTCACCCCGCCGGCCACCACGAAGGCTAAGGTCAGGAGGAGGGCGGAGGTCGAGATGCCAGCGAGGGCCCTGTGGCCTTCCAGGGATAGTAAGGCTGCGGAGAGGAGGTTCAGGCATCCCACGAGGACCGCCACCCCGAAGGGGGGGATGAGGGGTACAAGGAGGAGCTGGGTGAGCAGGCCGCCCACGGCGGAGCCTACGGCCTCTAAGATGTACACGTTCCCCACCCCCCTGAGGGAGTCCCCGTACCTTTCCGAGAGCATCCTGCACCCCAAGGCGAACCCGAACCCTCCCAGGATACACAGCGGGGCCAGTATGCCGAACGCTGCCGAGGCCACGGGGGCTATGCCCGTAAGTTCGCCCGGAGGCATGCCCAGAAGCTCCCTTACGGTCCTGGCCAGGAAGAGTTCCGAAGGGAGGACCACCCATACTCCCATCTGGAGCAGGGCGAGGGCTTTGAGCTTATCCTCGATCCCATCTGTGAGCCTCCCCAGGCCCCAACTTCCCACTGCCCCCCAGATCAACCATGCGGAGAGCATAACTCCTAAGGAGAGCTCGTTGCCGTAGAAGGCGACCATAAGCTCCCTTAAGAGCACTATCTGGGCGGATATGGCCGTGGCACCCGTGAGCAGTACGGCGAAGAGGAGCCTGTACATCACAGCCTACGCTCCAAGCTCAGCAGGACCTCCAGGCCGGAACTCCTCCTCCCTTCGACGTGCTCGAAGTTCCGTATCCTCAGGTATCTAACTTCCAGCTCGGCACCCCTCTCACCTACCTCCCTCCAGAAGGCCCTTACCCCGAGGATGCGTCTCACCTCCTCGGTCCCGAAGAGGAACTCCCAGCGGTCGGGGTCGCCTGGCCCGTGCTCCCCGTCGATACTTCCCTTCCCCTTCCTCAGCCTTTCGTAGTAGAGCGAGATGCCCCTTCCCGGTCCGAACCTCTTCTCGAACTCCGTCCGGAGGTCGTCGGCGTCCGAGCCCATGGGATGGCCTATGGGACGGCTGAGGTGCTTGTAACGGTTTATGGCCCTCTCGTGGGTGTAACAGTACTGGTTCACGAAGGCGTACTCCACCCTGAGGTCCGAATCCCTCAGGCCCAAAGGATCGGCCCAGTGGAAGCCTCCCAGAAGCCCGTATTTGTTCCTCCAGTGCTTCGGAGAGTACGTGGGACGATAATCGTCCACAAGGATCTCGCAGTATAGCTTGAAGTTCTTGAAGAAGGCTCCGGCGTCGACCCCGGCCAGCACGTTGTCCCCGCTTCCCATCTCCCATCTCTCCGCCTCGGGAGGTATGGATCTGCTGGCCTGTTGCTCGGTTATGAGGTACACCGAGAAGGGGTTGAGGTACGAAGGTTCGAACCTGTCCCCGTATACCACCGTCTCCGAGACCCCGAACTGGAACCTGCCAAATCTTGCCTCTAACCTATGTCCTGATAGATACTTAGGCCTTCTGACCCCTTTGGAATCCTCCCCCCTCAGCACGGCGGTGAAGGCCTCGAACCCGAGGCCCCTGTACCCGAACCTCAGCCTCAACATGTCCCAGGGGGAGGTCCCTCCGGAAAGCAGGAGGGAGCCGTGCCTTCCGGGGCCCCATCTCAGCCTTCCCCTGCCCAAAAGCAGGGAGCCGTGGGGTAAGGGGAAGACCATGTATGCCTCTGTCCTGCCGAAGTTGTCGGCATCTATGGGGTCCCCCTTCTCCCTCCTGTACGAGACCCTCGTCTCGTCCGGAAATAGGTCCCCGAAGGGCCTTCCGGTCATAAGGTACCACTCTATGTGGCTCATGAACCCCATCTTCCCGAGGCTTCCGCCGATGTCGGAGAGGACGGATATCAGAAACCCCGTCCCACGTTCGGGGAAGGCCCTTCCGTCCCTGAGCCGCACGGAGAGCCCTACCTGGGGGTCGAGGTAGAAGAGGAAATCCGGACCCACCTTCTCTAAGAAGTACCTTCGGGGCTTCCCGAGCTTGCAAGCTTCGTGATGATATCTCCTCAAGTAGGCGGAGATCTCCTCCCTCTCCAAGGGGGATATGTTCCCCTCGAGGGCCTCCCCGAGGAGCCGCACCACCTCGCCCCTGCTCAGGGGGTACATCTCTCCGGAGGGCTGGACGACCCCCTCCACCTGAAGCCTGTCCAGGAGCTCGTATACCTCGTCGTCCAACGGCACTTCCAACAGAGGGTTCGCCCATGCGAGGGTCGCCCCCGTAAGGAGGGTCAGGAGCATAGGACTCCCTCCTGGTCTTCGTCCGAAGTCCCCCACATTATATGTCAATCTTCCGAGCTTGTCAACAAGGTACTTCACTTTGACAACAGAGTAGCGGGCATGGTTTTTTAAAGATATTTGGAGGGGGTCTTAAGTGAAGAGGTTCTAAGCGATATGAGAAGCTCCCTTCAACACCTCATCGGGGAGCCGGACGCTGCAGGCCTCAGCTATGTCCCAGGCCACCACCGCAACCTAAAACTTCCGGCTCGTCCACTTAGAACTCACAGCTTATCACCTCCTTTAAGGTTCCATGCCACATTTTCTGCGCTCTCTCGTAAGGTCCTCCATCTTTTTTTACTTTTTTGGCCTTCCTTGACATCTTCACTTGTGTTTTGTATATTCAAAAAGAGCGAACTTGTTGATAATTTTAAAGTTTTTGGGGTAATTTTGCCTCCACCTTGGGGATAATCCAAATATTGGGATTTCTTCCAGAAAGTTAAGACGGTGATTATGTATTCGCCCGTCAGGTAGAGGGAGCATTGAAGAAGGTGGATCATCCACCGCCAACTATTCTGTGGACAAGGGGTATGATAGCGATAGAAGACAGTAACCGGCGGCCAGCCGGGCCGATTTCTTAAGGGGAGGTGCTATGGCCAAGGCTCCGGAAAAGATGGAGAAGCTCGTGTCGCTCTGCAAGCGCAGGGGGATAATATTTCAGTCCAGCGAGATATATGGAGGACTCGCAAGCTGTTGGGATTACGGTCCCTTGGGCGTAGAGATGAAGAGGAAGGTCAAGGAGGCGTGGTGGCAGAAGGTCGTGAGGGAGAGGAAGGACATAGTGGGGCTCGACGCTAGCATACTCATGCACCCGAGCGTATGGGAGGCCTCGGGACATGTGGAGAGCTTCTCGGACCCCATGGTGGACTGCAAGAGCTGCAAGCGCCGCTTCAGGGCGGACGACCTCGAGGACGAGAGGTGCCCTGTCTGCGGCGGGGAGCTTACGGAAGCAAGGCAGTTCAACCTCATGTTCAAGACCTTCATGGGCCCCCTGGAGGACGAGTCCTCGGTGGTGTACCTCAGGCCCGAGACCGCCCAGGGGATATTCGTCAACTTCGTGAACGTCCAACAGTCCATGAGGTTGAAGCTTCCCTTCGGGATAGCCCAGATAGGGAAGGCCTTCAGGAACGAGATAACCCCCGGAAACTTCACATTCCGCACGAGGGAGTTCGAGCAGATGGAGGTAGAGTACTTCGTCTTCCCAGGCACGGACGAGGAGTGGCACAGAAGGTGGATAGAGGAGAGGTTCAAATGGTACGTAGACCTCGGGCTCAGGGAGGACAGGCTGAGGCTGAGGCCCCACAGGGAGGACGAGCTGGCGCATTATGCCAAATCCTGCGTCGACATAGAGTACCTCTTCCCCTTCGGATGGGCGGAACTTGAGGGCATAGCCAACAGGACCGACTACGACCTTAGGAGGCATTCGGAATATAGCGGGAGGAGGTTGGACTACTACGACGAGGAGAGCGGCAAAAGGATAATCCCTTACGTTATAGAGCCCTCAGGAGGTGTGGACAGGGCCCTCCTGGCGTTCCTCGTGGACGCATACGACGAGGAGGTGGTGAGGGGGGAGACCAGGGTGGTCCTGAGGCTCCATCCCAAGCTCGCCCCGATCACCGTGGGGGTCTTCCCCTTGGTCAAGAGGGAGGGGATGCCGGAGAAGGCCTCGGAGATAGAGGAGATGCTCCGTCCCCACTTCAACGTCTTCTACGACGAGAAGGATTCGATAGGAAGAAGGTACAGGAGGATGGACGAGGTCGGGACCCCGTACGGCGTCACCGTGGACTCCCAGACGATGCAGGACGACACCGTCACCGTGAGGGACAGGGACTCCATGGAGCAGGAAAGGGTCCATATAAGGGAACTTGTGGACTACATAGAGGAGAGGATATCCTCCTGGAGGAGGCCCGAGCACATAACCGAGGAGGTGTGGACTTAGGTGGGAATAAGGGGAAAGCTCTCGGCGGTCCTGCTCGGGGTGGCCCTGGTCCCCGTGGGCGTCCTCGGTGCCTACGGCGTGTACAGGACCATGGTCGCCCTGCGCAGGACGGCGTTGGAGGCGGCCCAGAGGGCAGCTGAGATGAAGGCCGAGAGGGTGGAGGACTTCCTCCAGACGACCCAGGAGGACATTTTGTTTTTAAGCCTCATCTCACCCGTACGGCGCTTGGCGGACGCCCTCGGAAGGGGGGATAGCCTCGGCGTGGCCAGGTGGAGGGAGGTGGTTGGAAACATACTCGGCACGTTCTCACAGCAGAGGAAGGTCTACAGGAGGCTGATATTCTTCGACCACGAAGGCCGGGGGCTGGTCCAGGTCTACTCGGACGGGAGGCAGGCTTGGCTTCTGAGGGGGATAACGGATTCCACCTTGGGAACCTCCGGACCGCTGGAGTACAAGCTGGAAGTGACGGATTCCGAGCGCAAGAAACGGGGTGAGCTTGTAGCTTCCGTACTCCCGAAGGGGGTGTTGGACAGGGTCCAGGGAGGGGGGCTGGAGTGGGGGGAGGGTGTGGCGTTGGTGCATCCGGACGGAGGATATTTAGCCAAGATGGGCGTCGGGTTCAGGGGGGAGGACCTGCGGGAGGACCTGCCAGAACAGGCGGCAGGGAAGGTGTTGTCCGGCGGGACCGGAGTGACGTCCGTGGGAGGGGACATAGTGGCGTACGCACCCGTGCTCCTCTTCCCCAAGAGCGGGAGGAAGGAGGCGGGATACTGGGTGTTGGTGGAGAGGTGGCCAGAAGGAGTTGTGTTCGCATCGGCGAGGGAATACAGGAGGACCTTCCTCTTCCTCGGCTTCGGGGCCGGAGCCTTGGCCCTGGCCCTCAGCCTCCTCCTCTCACGGAGGCTCACCGGACCCCTCATGGCCCTGAGGGAAGGGGCGCTCAAGCTCGGAAGGGGAGAGCTCGACCATAGGCTCTCCGTCCGCACCGGGGACGAGATAGAGGACGTGGCCGAGGCGTTCAACCAAATGGCCGAGCAGCTCCAGGGTCTCTACCACAACTTGGAGGAGAAGGTCAGGAAGAAGACCGAGGAACTCGAGGAGGCCTACAGGGAGCTCGTAAGGGCCGAGAAGATGGCGGCCTTGGGAACCTTAGCCGCAGGAATAGCACACGAGATAAACAACCCCTTGGACGGAATCCAAGGCTGCATAGCCAGGATAAGGAAGCATCCCGACGACCCGGAGAGGACCTTGACATACCTGGACCTGGTGGAGGAGGGCCTGGAGAGGATAGGGAGGGTCGTGGGCCAGCTCCTCGACCTCTCCAGGAGCCGGGAGCTCTCCCTATCCCCAACCGACCTCAACAGGGTCCTGGAGGACACGCTGGCCCTCGTGGACTACCAACTGAGGAAGGGGAAAGTAAAGGTCGTCAGAAAGCTCGACCCCGAGCTTCCCAGGGTCCTCGGGGATGGGCACTACTTAGGCCAGGTCTTCCTGAACCTCTTCCTGAACGCCCTGGCCGCCATGCCTGACGGAGGGACCCTCACGGTCAGGACCTTCACTAGGGACGGATGGGCGTGCGCCGAGGTGAGGGATACGGGCGTGGGGATATCCGAGGAGGATATCGGCAGGATATTCGACCCATTCTTCTCGAAGCGTCCCTCGGGCGAGGGCACCGGCTTGGGGCTTTCTGTCTCGTACGCCATAATAAAGGAACATGGGGGGAAGGTAGAGGTGGAAAGCGCCCCAGGAAGGGGGGCCACCTTCAGGGTCCTCCTGAGGACCGTGCGATGAGGGTTCTGCTCGTAGAGGACGACAGGGTCGCCAGGGTCCCCCTCAGGGACGACATAGCCGAAGCCGGCTACGATGTGGACGAGGCGGGCTCGGCCGAGGAGGCCCTGGAACTTTTGGGGAAGAAGGGGTACGATGTGGTGGTGACCGACCTCAGGATGCCGGGCATGGACGGTATAGAGCTTCTGGAGAGGATCAAAGCCGAAAGCCCCGACACCGAGGTCATAGTCATCACCGCCTACGGCACTGTGAGGACGGCCGTCCGGGCCATGAAGCTCGGAGCGTACGAATACCTCACCAAACCCTTCGACAACGAGGAGCTGTTGCTCCTGCTGGAGCGCATCCGCAGGATGAGGGAGGTGATGGAGGAGAACGTCCGGCTGAGGAGGAGGCTCGAGGAGAGGTACAGGCTCGAGGATATGGTAGGGAAGGGCCACAAGATGCAGGAGGTATTTCGCCTCATCCGCACCGTGGCCTCGTCCGACAGCACCGTGCTCCTCCAGGGGGAGACTGGAACGGGGAAGGAGCTCGCCGCCCATGCTATACACGAACTCAGCCCTAGGAGGGACGGTCCCTTCGTAAAGGTGAGCTGTGCCGCCCTTTCAAGGGAGCTTTTAGAGAGCGAGCTCTTCGGACATGTGAAGGGGGCCTTCACCAGCGCCGTGAAGGACAAGCCAGGCAAGTTCGAGCTTGCGGACGGTGGGACGATATTCTTGGACGAGGTGGACGATATACCTTTGGAGCTTCAGGTGAAGCTCTTAAGGGTCCTCCAGGAGAGGGAATTCGAGAGGGTGGGAGGGACCAGGACGATAAGGGTGGACGTGAGGGTCATAGCGGCGACCAAGGTGGACCTATTGGAGAGGGTCCGCAGGGGCCTGTTCAGGGAGGATCTGTACTACCGCCTTAACGTAGTGCCGATCCGCCTTCCCCCTCTGAGGGAGCGCAAGGAGGACGTTCCCCTCCTGATGGAACACTTCCTCAGGAAGCTCGGGGCCGAGGGAAGGATAGAGATGACCCCGGAGGCCATGAAGCTCCTCATGGACTACGACTGGCCCGGGAACGTCAGGGAGCTCGAGAACCTCGTAGAGAGGCTCGTGGTGGTGGGGGCCGGCCCGAGGGTGGGTCCCGAGGACCTCCCTCCCGAGATAAGGTCCCCCGCACCTAGGGAGAGGGGGCCGTCCTTAGAGGAGGTCCTGAGGAGGCAGGAGGAGCTCGAGAGGATGATAAGGATGCTCGGAAGCTCGGAGCCCAGGCTCGGTAATGCGTCCTTCGAAGAGATAGTGGAGGCCAAGGAGAGGGAGCTTATAACCGAGGCGCTACGCCGGACCGGAGGGAACAAGACTAAAGCCGCCGAACTTCTCGGGATGAAGCTTTCCACCTTCAGGGACAAGATGAAGAGGCTGGGGTTGGCGTGATGTCGCTCATATCTTTAGAGGACGTCTGGGTGGAGAAGGGGAGGATAAGCGTGCTCAGAGGAATCTGGCTGGAGGTCGAGAGGGGGGAGTTCCTCTTGGTCTTAGGGCCCACGGGAGCTGGAAAGAGCACGCTTTTAAGGGTGCTACACATGGACGAGCGGCCCACGAGGGGTAGGGTGCTCGTGGACGGGAAGGTGGCGAAGTTCAGGGAGAGGGAGGTGGCCCTCTGGAGGAGGAGGGTCGGGATGATATTTCAGGACTTTAAGCTGCTTCCCGACAGAGATGTGCTTGAGAATGTGGCCTTCGCTTTGTACGTCACGGGAATGGGGGAGAGGGAGGCGAGGAGAAGGGCCTTAGAGGCGCTGGCGTCCGTAAGCATGGCGCACAGAAGGCACGATATGCCCTACGTGCTATCGGGTGGAGAGCAACAGAAGGTGGCGATAGCCAGGGCCCTCGTCCACGGCCCCGAGCTTCTATTGGCCGACGAGCCGACGGGAAACCTGGACAGGGAGGCCGCGGAGGACGTCCTCCAGCTCATAGAGAGGGTGCACAGGGAGGGGACGGCGGTGATCTTAGCTACACACATGTGGGAGCTGGCCGGAAGGTGGCCCTTCAGGAAGGTTCTGCTCGAAGGGGGGAGGTTGAGGGAGGGATGAAAGAACTTTGGGAGTTCGGGCTCGTGGCCTTCTCAACCCTCTTCGTGATAGTCGACCCTGTGGGAGCGGTGCCGGCGTTCTTAGCCATGACCCAGGGGGAGGACGCGAGCTTAAGGGCGAGGACCGCTCGTACAGCCTCCACGACCGCCTTTTTGGTTCTGACCTTCTTCGCCCTGACGGGCAGGCGGCTCTTCCACCTCCTCGGCCTCTCCCCCGAGGCCCTGAGCATAGCTGGAGGCGTGATACTCTTCGGGGTGTCCCTCAGCATGCTTAAGGTCCAGCCCTCGAGGCTTATGCGCACCCCCGAGGAGATAGAAGAGGGGGTGAGGAAGGAGGAGGTCGGCGTCATCCCCTTAGGGGTCCCTATGCTCGGGGGGCCGGGAGCGATAACTGCGGTGGTAGTGCTCATGGGGAGGGTCCGCTCTCCGGTTCATCTCGCAGTCCTTTTGACTGCCATAGCGGCCGTATCCCTCGCCACCTACTTTATCCTAAGGGGAGGTACGTTCGTGGAGAGGGCCCTCGGTGATACCGGGATGAAGGTCGTGACGAGGCTCATGGGCTTGCTTCTGGCGGCCCTATCCGTGCAGTTCGTGCTCAACGGCATCTCCGATTACATAACCGGGATAAGGACGAGATAAAGTACTCGCCGGTGGACCTTGTGTCCTCGGCCGGATGGGGTTCAGGTCCGTGGGGGTGGATGCCTCCCAACAGGTGAGACCTCCAGCTCCTCCCTCCCCTCGGGCCTGAGCTCGCACCATAGGTACCCCCCTTCCTCCTTCGCTTGTACCTTCCTTCCGTTCCTCAGGAGCTCCCCCCTCCCGGGAAGTCCGACCTCGGCCACGCACTCCGGAGGGGCCTCCAAGCTGAGGCGGAACTTCCCTCCCTCCCACCTCCAGGAGGCCGACACCTTTCCGAACGGGGTCGGGACATCACCCTCCGCCCACTCCAACCCGCAGGGCCTCGGCATAACCCTGAACCTCCTCCAACCCGGCTTTATAGGCACGATGCCCAAGATGTAAGCCGAAAGCAGGTATGTGGGCCCGGAGGAAGCTCCGTAACATCTCGCCCCTCCCTCCCAATCCTCCCACCACGTGGTGGCTCCCTCCTCCAACATCCTCCCCCATCCTCTTAGGACCTCCAAGGCCTCCTTCCGACCCATCTTGAGAAGTGCCTCGGCTACGTAGGAGAGCTGATAAGGTGGGAAGGATAACCCTTCGGGAGGTACCTTCGCATCCTCACCTACGCCGAAGCACACGGCCAGGAAGTCCGCAAGCCCGCACTCCTTGCGGGGATGGATGTCGGTCGAGGTCGCTAAGGCGTTGAACCTACCCAGGTACTTGGCGTAACCGGCCTCATCCCCGAGGAGGAGGGCCATCCTCGAGGCAGCCCCGAGCGCGCCGGCGTAGAACACTTTCGTCTCGGCGTCGTCCCCTTCGTACCTCTCCATCCCCTCCAAGGCCCTCTCCAGACATGGCAAAAGCTCCCTGGCAAGCTCCGAGTCCCCACTGTACAGGACATACTCCCACAGGGATATCGTCCATAGGGCCGAAGCTCTCGGAGAGCTGGGGAAGGGCACGGCCGAAGGATATGCCTCCCTGAGCATCCCGTCCTCCCCCTGCGAACGGGCGAACTGGCGCAACGTCCGTGAGATGAGCTTGTAATCGCCGAAGGCGTAGTAGTTGACCAAAGCCTCGGTCCTGGTATCCTCGGGCCTCTGGATGTGGGTGAGGGGGTCGCTCTCGTAAGCGTCGTACATGCAGAGCTTGACGGTGTACCTCCCCACCTCCCATATCCTGTTCAAAAGCTCGTCCGAACACACGAAGCTCCCCAGTTCCCGCACAGGGTAGCCAGTGAGGTTCACCCCGACCTCCCCGAGCCTTACGGGCCCGGTCGCCCTCCTGAAGGTGAGCTGGACGTACCTGAAGGCCCTCCTTCCGAACGTCTCCCACTCCTGTACCCCTTCTCTGCATACGTACCGGTCCGCATAGTGCTTTCCCTCTGGCGGTACCAAGCGTCCACCCTCCAGTTCGTCCCCGTATCCCAGGTCGACCACCGTCCCCTCCGGGGCCTCCAAGGATATCCTCGGGAATCCCACGACCTCCCTCCCGAAGTCCAGGACGACAGCGGTGGGCTCCCCGGCGGGGATGACCATCTCCCCCTCGTGGAACTCCGAGGGCTCTATCTCCTCCTCGGACATGCGCTCGGCTACGCTGTCCCATGGGACCCACTCGACCTCCCCTCCCTTGCCCGGGCATACCGACCCGAAGTCCAAACCCTCTTCGGGAGGATAACGAGTGGAGAACCCTACGCACTCGTCCCCTACCATCTCGTTCTCGAAAGGCCCTATGGCCATCCAACAGGGGCCGCATCCGAGGTCCCTCACCGCCGAGACCCCTAAATCTCCCTCCAAGTCCAGATATACCTTCCATTCCCCCGCGCTATGGTCGGCCTTGAGCAGGAGCTGGTGCCATCCTCTGTCCAACTTCAACCTCATCCTGTGCTGTCCCGGCTCCGCCCTCCCGTGCACGTGGTAGGAGAGCACCTCCTCCCCGTCCACCCAAAGCTTCACCCCTCCGCTACTTCCCAAGGAAAGCTCCACCTCCTGGCTCCCTCCGGACCAGAGGTACGTGGAGAGGTACGCAACCGCATCCCTCTCCCCGAACCTTTCGCCCAAGTCGAAGCTGAAGGACCTACCCTCCGGAGGCTTGCACCTTCCCACGACGACCACCCTCCCGGCAGGTAGGAACTCCTCCATGGGGAGCGGCATCCCCCG
>Ga0164318_10002194_pt1 | contig 17951 bp, 11 predicted proteins | sample GuaBasSedimGuay9_FD_113734 | JGI IMG/M metagenome (GOLD analysis project Ga0164318, IMG submission 113734) | Subseafloor sediment microbial communities from Guaymas Basin, Gulf of California, Mexico - Guay9, Core 4571-4, 0-3 cm | ecosystem: Environmental > Aquatic > Marine > Hydrothermal vents... | reverse complement strand
TTTTATTTTTATTATTAGCATTATATCATAAACTTATATTACCGTATCCTGCCTCTGATACCTCTTCTAAAAAAGAAAAAAAAGGAGCTTATTGGGAAGTTTTAGCATCATTTTTTAAGATTAAAGGCATTGTCCCTGCAATAGCGTTTTTATTGCTGTACAGATTTTCAGAATCTCAATTAACAAAAATGGCATCACCCTTCTTATTAGACTCTCGTGAGAACGGCGGACTTGCAATGTCCTTGACTGAAAAAGGATTTGCATACGGCACAGTAGGTATTATTTCATTACTGATCGGCGGTATTTTGGGCGGTATTTTGGCTGCAAGACACGGTTTAAAAAAATGGATTTGGTGGATGGCTATTGCTATAAATTTACCGAATATCGTCTATATATTTATGTCTTATGTCTTACCTGAGAATAGTGTAACGATTAATCTTATGATTGCTGTTGAGCAATTCGGATACGGATTCGGTTTTACCGGATATATGCTGTATATGATTTATTTGGCAAGTAAAAGTAAATACAAAACAGCTCATTTTGCTATTGCTACCGGATTTATGGCTTTGGGAATGATGATCCCCGGAATGATGAGCGGTTATATTCAAGAATTATTGGGTTATCAACATTTTTTTATTTATGTCATTATATGTACAATTCCAAGTTTTATTGCTCTATGGTTTGTTAACAGAACATTAGATCCGGACTTCGGCATAAAAAATGACACCGTCGGTTAATATGTAATATCTGGTATTTTTGTTTTAATTTTTAATAAAGAAAAGCAGGAACAATTTAATATAAAAATTCAAAAACTAAAAAGAATAAAATAATGAAACAAGCAAAAGTTAGTATAATTTTGCATTTCCCGAAGGAAGCACCTTACGGCAAAGACGGGTTTCTCCGTACCGTGAAAAGTATTTTTAAACAAACAAGTAAAAATATTGAAGTAGTAATTATCGGGGAAGATTCCGATTTGTCTGCAAAAATAGCTGAGCAAAACACTTCTGAATTAGCTGTTCACTTTATAAATAACCAAGCTACTTTGGGCGAAAGCTTAAACCAAGCATTTAAAGTGACTGACTCTCAATATTTAATGTATATTGATAACAGAGAAGCAGAAATTGTTTTGAAACAAGCAACGATTGATCTTTGCTTGCTGACAGCACATCAGGAAAAGGATTTCGGACTTATTTACGGAGATTATGAGATAAATGAAAATAATCAAATTAAAGAAATACATCTTCTGAAGCATCATATCGGAAGGGTACGAGATAATCAGGATTACGGGAAAGTATATTTTTTTAACAGAAAAGCATTAGAATCAGTCGGTTACTGTGATGAAACTTTAAAATATAATACAATATATGACCTTAGACTTAAAGTTTCTGAAAAATACAAGTTAGTACATATTGCAAATCGTTATGCCGGTTCATTATATACCGTGAAAGCAAAAGGCAAATCACAAAATGTATTTGATTATCTTTTGGCTTCAAAAGAAAGTCAATCAGAATCTGAAAAAGTACTTGAAAAACATTTAAGAAGAATCGGTGCTAATTTAGAAGCCGGTGAACATTACGGATCTCGGCCTGCAGCACCCAAAGAGGCCACACTGAAAGCATCTGTTATCATACCCGTTAATAACAGACCTAAATTTACCGGTATGGCAATTGACAGCATACAAGCACAAACGGTTCAGGATGTGGAAGCCATAATTGTTGTTAACGGCGGAGAAAATGATCCTACTGTGGAAGCTGTAAAACGCTATTTGCCCGGGGGAGATAAATATAATTCAAACAAACCTGCCGTTCAATTATTGGTTTACGACATTAATAATCTCGGATTGTGTTTAAATATCGGTGCATGGCATGCAAAAGGAGAATACTATGTACAATTGGATTCTGACGATCGTCTGAAACCGGATGCTGTTGAAAAAATTTTGGCTGTTTATGAAAAAGACCCCAATATCGGCATGGTTATCGGATCTTATGAAGTATGGGAAATGAAAGATAAGGGAGAATTAAACAGAATGGAAGATCTTCCTGTTGTTACACATGATGAATGGACAGAAGAAAACGGACGTAATAACCTATTACGAATCGGCGGTGCCGGTGCACCCAGATCAATCCCGATTCAACTGATACGTAATATCGGATTTAGCGTAAACCAAGAGCCCTATTCCAGAAATTATGGCGAAGATTACGGCATGGTATTAAAAATTAGTGAAAAACATCGTATCGGAAGAGTTTGGGATGCAATTTATGAAGTCATACGTCATTCGGGAGGGACAGATCACAGCATTGACCAAGCAACAGTTGACCGCAATGATGAAGCCAAAGATTTTTTGAGAAAAGAAACCATTTTAAGAAGAATTAAACTAAATCAAAAATAATTACTTTAACTATAAAATTAACACTACTTACGAAGGAAACGAAGAAATCAGCTTTGTGTACTTTATGATAAATATTGTGTTCCTTATGGTTGAAATTAAATAAATATAATACGTTGAAAGATAATATATTATTACTCGGAATAGATGGCGGTGCTACAAAAGTAAGTGCTCGGAACTTAACACTTAATAAAAAAACTGAACGCTTTTCATTAGGAAAGTTTTCTGCCGATTGCTCTTACAATGAAATTGAAGGATTCATCTCAAATTTTAAACCGACAGAAATTTCCGTTCAACTTGCCGAACGTGATAACGGCACTATAAAACCTACCGAAGAAGAAAACAAACAAGCTGCAACTTATATTGAAGCTTGTGCAAGAGTTATCGAATCTGTTGTCAAACAATCCGGTGTAAATCAGATTGTTGTAGGATTAGGAATGCCGGGTTTAAAAACCAAAGATAAGCGCGGAATTTCAGTTATTGCCAACGGACCTCGTATGATTGACTATGCCGACAAATTAGAAAAAAGACTCACCGATACAGGTATCACCTTTGTTACACCCATTGCTCATTTAGGAAGCGATGCAGATTATTGCGGAATTGGTGAAAATTATTCGGAAGACGGCAAATTCAAAAATATTAAAAATGCATACTATCTCGGAGGAGGAACCGGAGTCGCAGATGCATTAAAACTCAACGGAAAGTTGCTGCCTTTTGATGAAACAAAAGACTGGTTGGCAAAGACTTGGGAAATGAAAAGTACCGACGGACGCTCTCTTGAACGTTTCACTTCTGTTGGCGGATTACAATCAATATATGCAGAAATTGCAGGAAAAAAAGTTTCCGAACTCAATGAAAAAGGAATCTATCCCATACAAATTGCAGAATTATCAGCCAAAGGAAATCCCGATGCAAAAAAAATGATACAATCAGCTGTTGAAAATATCAGTTTGTTATTATTTGAAAGAATTACCGGCTTATATGCCGGTTCTCGTAATACTTTTAAATTTGTAAATCCGACGCGTCCGAAATTATCATCCGATCATCCTTATCTCAAATACGTTTTTGACCGTATCATAATAGGACAAAGATTGGGAGATCTTTTTGAGTCGCAATCCGGTTACACGGAAATAAGAAAACCCGTAATTAAGAAATTAAATGAACTGATTAAAAAATCGGATCTTTTAGATGAAAAAGCAAAATTGCATTACGCCGATTCGGATAAAATTATTGTAAGTTCCGAATTAAGAGAAGCACCGGCAATAGGTGCAGGAATTGATGCTTATTTTAATTGGAAAAAAATACAATAAACCACATAAGAAATATAAGAACATAAAATGAAGATAACAGAACAATCATCAAAATACAATAATCTTGAAAAAATGAGTGTTAATGAAATATTAACAAACATTAATAAAGAAGATGCAAAAATACATGAAGCCGTAAAAAAAGTTATTCCGCAAATCGAAAGTTTTGTTGAAAAGCTGATTCCGAGAATGAAAAAAGGCGGTCGTTTATTTTATCTCGGAGCCGGAACCAGCGGAAGACTCGGAATCATTGATGCTTCAGAAATACCGCCTACATTCGGTATCCCGCAAGGCGTTGTTGTAGGTCTGATTGCCGGAGGAGATTCCGCAATACGAAAAGCAGTTGAATCGGCAGAAGATGATTATAATAAATCCTGGGAAGAACTGAAACAATTGAATATCAATGAAAATGATACTGTTGTGGGAATAGCGGCATCAGGGACAACACCCTATGTTGTTGGAGGTTTGGAACATGCAAGCAAAAACGGCATATTAACGGCAGCAATCACTTGTAATCCGGATGAAGCTGTTTCTAAAGTTGCAGAAATTGCCATAGTTCCGGTGGTAGGCCCTGAATTTGTTACCGGAAGTACAAGAATGAAAGCCGGAACTGCTCAAAAACTTGTTTTAAATATGATAACAACTTCATTAATGATAAAACTGGGACGAGTTAAGGGTAATAAAATGGTTGACATGGAATTAACAAATCAAAAACTTGTTGAACGCGGAACAATAATGATTGCAGAAGAATTAAACATTGAGGCAGATGCAGCAAAAAGACTTCTGCTTTTGCATGGTTCAGTCCGCAAAGCCGTGGACAGTTATAACGAGGAAATAAATAATTCTTAATGTATCTTAACTTTTTAACGATTTAATATGAAAACTCTATTTAATAAAAGTTTAATCTTTCTGTTTGTATTGTCTTTTGCCGTCAATACTTTTGGTCAAAAAAATATTCCTCCGAAATATGAACTGAGAGCTGCATGGATTGCAACTGTTGCAAATATCGATTGGCCTTCGCAATCAAATTTAACAACGGAACAACAAAAACAAGAGTTTATTAAATTATTAAATGTAATGCAATCGGCCGGGATAAATGCTGTTATTGTACAAGTACGTCCTGCAGCAGATGCTTTTTATTATTCAAAATATGAACCATGGTCGCAATGGCTGACCGGAACCCAAGGCAAAGCACCCAAACCCTACTATGACCCTTTGGAATTTATGATTAAAGAAGCCCATAAACGAAATATGGAATTTCATGCTTGGTTCAATCCCTACAGAGCTGTTTTTAAATACCAAACAGCTCAAGTTGACAGAAATCATATCACAAATACAAAGCCCGAGTGGTTTTTTACATACGGACCGCATAAATTTTTTAACCCCGCATTACCGGAAGTCAGAACTTATGTTACGAAAATTATTCAAGACGTTGTTACCCGTTATGATATTGATGCCGTACATTTTGACGATTATTTTTATCCTTATAAAAGAAGATACGATACCGGAAAAGTTATTGATTTTCCGGATAGTGCAGATTTCGTGACATATAACAAAAAATTTCCGGACAGTTTAATCACGATTAATGTTTTGGATTCCGATTCTAATTTAATTACGGAAACAATTCCTGATACAACAAAACTTTTTACCGATAAAGGCGATTGGCGACGCAACAATGTCGATTTAATCATTAAAATGCTGAGTGACAGCATAAAACACACAAAACCCTATGTAAAATTCGGAATTAGTCCCTTCGGAATATGGAGAAATAAAAAAGAAGATCCGCGCGGCTCTGCAACCAACGGTTATACAAATTACGACGGACTATATGCCGATATACTGAAATGGTTAAAAAATGGTTGGATTGATTATGTTGCTCCGCAATTATATTGGGAAATCGGAAAAAAAGTAGCAGCATACGATATTCTTGCAAAGTGGTGGGCAAATAATTCATACGGAAAACAAGTTTATATCGGGCAAGGTTTGTATAGAATTAACAGCAATAAAGCATGGAAAAATCCTTCTGAAATCCCGAATCAAAACCGTCTTAACAGACAATTTCCTGAAATAAAAGGGTGCATTTATTTCAGTGCAAAATTTTTTCTTACAAATCCAAACGGAGTAATTGACTCTTTAAAAAATGACATTTTCAAATACCCGGCATTAATTCCGTCAATGGATTATTTAGATACAATACCTCCCGGGAAACCGGAAAATTTGATTTTAATAAAGAATAAACGAAAAAAGTATCTTACTTGGTCACAACCCTATTCAAAAGAAAAAACAGCAATTGATACAGCTGCATACTATGTTGTTTATAAATTCAAAGGAGAACAAATCGGTTCATTAGAAAACCCTGAAAATATATTCAAAATCATAAGAAATAATACGATTCAGCTTCCGAAAGGACGATTATTATTCCGAAAAAAATATACTTTTGCTGTTACGGCTGTTGACCGATTGCATAATGAAGGAAAAGCCGTAAATATTACCGTTAAGAATTGATTTATTCAAAAACATAAGAGACCTTTTATCTTTATCCGATTCAAACAAATAAGTAATGACACAATTATCTGCACTAAAAGAACAACTTAAAGGCGAATTATTTTTTGATGAAACTTATCGAATAATCTATTCTACAGATGCATCAGCATACAAAGAAAAACCGGTGGCAGTTGCTTTTCCGAAAGATTCAGAGGATATCAAAAAGTTAATCACTTTTGCAAAAGAAAATAATACTTCGCTTATACCGAGAGGTGCAGGAACTTCACTTGCCGGACAAGTTACGGGAAAAGGGATTGTCGTTGATGTTTCAAAATATATGAACAAAATCCTGAATCTTGATGTTGAGAAAAAGCTGGTAACGGTACAACCCGGCGTTATTCTTACCGATTTAAATTTATTTTTGGAACCTCACGGTATATTTTTCGGACCCGAAACATCAACGGCAAATCGTTGTACAATGGGCGGAATGGCAGGTAATAATGCATGCGGTTTACACTCAATTATATACGGAAGTACACGAGATTACACGCATTCAATAAAAACAATTTTGAGCGATACTTCGGAAGTTACTTTCGGAGAAATTTCAAAAAAAGAGTTTCGAGAAAAGTTAAAACTTCAAAATCTCGAAGGGAAAATTTATAATCAAATTAATGATATTTTATCGGATAAGGCAGTACAAGAAGAAATTGAAAACGAATATCCCGATAAAGAAATTCCGCGCAGAAATACGGGTTATGCACTTGATTTACTTCTTAATACAGAAATATTCTCGGAAAAAAATAAAAAGTTCAATTTTTGTAAATTATTGACCGGCTCCGAAGGAATGTTGGCATTTACAACTGAGATTACCCTGAAACTCATTGATTTACCGCCTAAAAACGTAGCTGTTATAGGTGCACATTTCGAAAAAATTAATGATGCTTTTTATGCCAATTTAATTGCTCTGAAATACAAACCCGGTGCGGTAGAGTTAATGGATAATACGATTCTGGAATTGGCTGCAAAAAATAAAGCCCTTGATGAAAATCGTTTTTTCCTGAAAGGTAATCCTGCTTCAATTCTGATTATTGAATTTGCACGTGAAAGCAAAGAAGAAATCAATAAGATTGCCGAAAACATGGAAAAAGAAATGCGCAAAGCCGGATACGGTTATCATTTTCCTGTAATTTGGGATGACGACATAAACAAAGTTTGGGATTTGAGAAAAGCCGGATTGGGTGTTTTGGCAAATATGAAAGGCGATGCCAAATCGGTTAGTTTAACGGAAGATACTGCTGTTAGGGTTAACAAACTTCCCGAATATATTGAAGAATTCCAAAAAATTCTCAGCTCACATAATCTGGAATGCGTTTATCATGCTCACATAGGTTCAGGAGAGTTGCATTTAAGACCGGTTTTGAATTTGAAAGACAAAAAGGATGTTGAACTTTTCAGAACAGTTGCCCGTGAAACTGCAAAATTGGTAAAAAAATACAAGGGTTCTTTAAGCGGCGAACACGGTGACGGCAGATTAAGAGGCGAATTTATTCCTTTAATGTACGGTGAAAAAATTTACAATCTTTTTAAAGACGTTAAGAAAACTTGGGATGAACATAATATATTTAATCCCGGTAAAATAACCGACACGCCTCCCATGAATGAATTTTTGCGATACGAACCGGGACAAGAAACAAAAACTTTTGATACCATTTTCGATTTCACGGATACCGAAGGGTATTTAAGAGCTGCGGAAAAATGCAACGGGGCGGGTGATTGTGTAAGAACGCTTGCAGTAGGGGGAACCATGTGCCCGTCATACAAAGCTTCAGGCAATGAAGATCAATCAACACGCGCCAGAGCAAATATGTTAAGAGAAATTATCACAAATGATGCAGATCCTTTTAATAATAAAGATTTGTACAACATTCTTGATCTTTGCCTTTCTTGTAAAGCGTGCAAGACAGAATGTCAAGCAAACGTTGATGTGGCAAAATTAAAAGCAGAATTTTTACAAAAATATTATGATAAAAACGGTATTCCGTTAAGAAGTCGATTGGTAGCAAATATTACTAATATTAACAAAATCCTTTCAATAGCTCCGTCAATAAGTAATGTTTTCCTTAAAAGTAAGATTTTTTCTGTTCCCGTAATGAAATTAATCGGATTCTCGACAAAAAGGAAAATGCCCGAACTTTCAAAAAAGACATTAAAAAAACAATATAAAAATCCAAGAAACGGTAAAGGCAAAAAGATTTATTTGTTTGCAGATGAATTTACAAATTACAATGATGCCGAAATTGGGATTATTGCAATTAAGTTGTTTGAAAACCTGGGCTATCAAGTTATTATTCCGAATATTTCGGAAAGCGGCAGAACCTATATTTCAAAAGGATTGATAAGAAAAGCAAAACAAATTGCCGAAAAAAATATTCGTATTTTAAAAGATATTATTACGGAAGAAACACCGCTTATCGGAATAGAACCTTCAACGATTTTGAGTTTTCGAGACGAATATCCTGATTTTTTCAAAGATAAAAAGATGAAAGAAACAGCTGAAAAGATTGCAATAAATGCACTTACGGCAGAAGAATTTCTGGCAAAAGAAATGAAAAACGGAAAAATTACTAAAGAAGAATTTTCAAAAAATACAAAACATATAAAACTTCACGGTCATTGTCAGCAAAAAGCTATTGCAAGCACCGACCCCACAAAATATATTTTATCGTTTCCCGAAAACTATACGGTAGAAGAAATTCCGTCAGGGTGCTGCGGAATGGCAGGCAGTTTCGGGTATGAAAAAGAGCATTATGAATTATCGATGAAAATCGGAGAAACGGTTTTGTTTCCGGCAATAAGAAAAACACCGGAAGATATTACGATTGCCGCTCCCGGGACCAGTTGCCGCCATCAAATAAAAGACGGAACAAACAGAGATGCTTTGCATCCGATTGAAGTCTTGTATGATGCTTTGGTTTAATTCTTTTATATACGAAACAACTCCGGTAATACGGAAACTATAAATAAACAAGTTGAATAGGAACAATTTATACAATAAAAAAAGAGTAGAATAAAAAATTCCAGAACCTGAGAATACGCTTGTTAACAAAAAACGCCCTCAAGTTCTGAAGCTCGCAAATGTTTGTTAACATTTTTGTGTGTTTTAAAAATTATTGTATGTTTGCAATATAATTAAAGTTATAAACGTTAATTACTTCCAACTAAAAAAATAAGAATAATGCAAAAAATTGCTGAAAATAAAGTAACAGATCAAGCAAAATCTGATATTTGGTTTGAAGATTTGATTGCGACAATTCACAGCCATAAGCTAATTTATGACACTGAAGGTTTCGGAGATAAAAACTTTAATAAGTATTACGACACAATGATTAAAGGCGGCGGGAATGATCTTTTAATACTTAGTCAAGACACAGTTAAAAGTGTTATTATTAAAAAAATGATTGTTGAGTATATTAAAGAATTGAATGATAAACAAATTAAATATAAAAAATTAGCAATAGATTATAACAACAGCGGTTTATTAACTTGGTTTGTTATTGAAGATAATGATTTTGATACCGAAGCAAAAATATATTTGACATCTGCAAAAATAAACACAAATTTTTATGAGCTTGGTTTTAGTATTTCTAATTCTATAATGGAAGAATCTGACAATTTGCGAATTCCTGAACATTATCAAATTTTAAAATAAATATGCCTGATAAAAATTCTCATTTAAAAAAAGCTGAAAAAAATTTCAGCTTTTTAAATTTAATTAAAGATTCCGAATATAATGATTGGAAAATTACAGTATCCTTTTATACGGCACTGCATATTTTAAATGCTTATATTATTGAAAAAACCGGTAATCATTACAGAACACACGTTGAAGTTGAACAGGCAATTAATCCGTACAACGTTTTATCTTTAGCTAAAATCGAAGAAGATGTTTATGTTGCATACATGGCTCTTTCAAATTTATCAAGAAGATCAAGATATATGATTCATGAAAAATCCTCAAATAAATCAATTGAAACTTTTTTAATTTATGACAAACATGTGGATAAAGCATATCGGCATTTGGACAAATTAATCAGTTTTTCAGAACAATATCATATTTCATTTCGAAAAATGCAAATACAAAATATCGGTATTAAACAAAATGAATTAAAATATTTTATAAAACATTAACAACATAAAAAAACCAGCAAAATGCTGGTTTTTTTATGTTGTTTAGGGACATTCAGTAAATAACCAACTGTTTAAAAATAAGATAAATAGTTAGGGACTTTCAGGAAATGATAATATTGATGATTTACAGTACATTAAAGATGTAATTTGAGATAATATTACCCTTTTTAACTCAAAACATCTCATTTCGGGGAAATTTTTTTAGCTGTGACAAAAATAAGAAAAATTTCCGAAAATCCGCTGCCGATTAATTTTAAATTTTCAGAACAAGATTTTTTCGTTATCGAGAAGCCTTTTTAAGAAGTAATTTAGATAGAACTAAGCGAGATTATAAATAAATCTTATAAATTTTTTCTATATTTTTTATCTGCACAATTTTTTCTGAAAACATTATTGTATCTTGCCGTCAAAAAATTATTAATAACTAATACGGGATAATGAAAATTACACGCACATTTGATCTTCTGAGCAGATATCAAAAGCATTTTATGAAAGAAGATGCCTTTGCTTTTAAGCAAAACAAAAAATGGCTTAAGTACAGTACACGGCAATACATCGATTTTTCATATCAATTAAGCTACGGATTAATGGCAATGGGCTTTAAAAGCGGCGATAAAATTGCTACTGTTTCAAGCAACCGTCCCGAATGGAATTTCGTTGATATGGGAATGTCAATGATCGGCATTGTCCATGTTCCGTTATATACATCTTTAAGTTCTGCGGAATATGAAGAAATTCTGAAACATTCAGATGCCCGCATAGTGTTTATTTCTGACAAACAACTGGTCAAAAAAATTAAACCGGTAGTTGAAAAAATCAAAAACCTTGAAATTATTTATACGTTTGATGAAATTGAAAACGAAAAACATTGGTCGGAAATAATTTCACTCGGTAAAGCAAATACTGAAAAATTTAAAGATGAACTCGAAAAAATAAAAGCAGATATTAAGCCAAATGATTTTGCTTCTTTAATATATACATCAGGAACAACAGGAGCATCAAAAGGAGTTATGCTTTCTCACAAAAATTTGGTCAGAAATTTTTTAGCCGCTGCTGATGTATTTGAAATGAAACCCGAACAGAAATACCTGAGTATCTTACCCTTATGCCATGTGGGAGGAAGAATGGGAAATTATCAAACCCAATACAGCGGAAGCAGTATCTATTATGCAGAAAGTATGGGAACTATAGCAAATGATATGCGAGATATTAAACCCCACGGATTTGATGCAGTTCCAAGAATTCTGGAAAAAATATTTGATGCGATTATTGCAAAAGGTAAAAAACTGAAAGGAATTAAGAAAAGCTTGTTCTTTTGGGCAGTTAAAATTGGCTTAAAGTATAAACCTCCGGGTGAAAGCACATGCTTATACAGATTAAAATTAAAAATTGCAGACAAACTCATTTTCTCAAAATGGAGAGAAGCTATCGGCGGCAATATTGAATCCGTGGGATGCGGAGGAGCTTTCTTACCGGCTCGAATTGAACGAATATTTTGGGCAGCCGGAATCAAGGTTCTTAATATGTATGGTCTTACAGAAACATCCCCGATTATTACTATAAACAGAAAACATAAACCGAATCTGCGTTTGGGCTCCGTCGGACCTGTAATTGACGGTGTTGAAGTAAAAATTGCCGATGACGGTGAAATCCTTTGCAAAGGTCATAATGTAATGTCGGGCTATTATAAAAATGAGTCCCTGACCAAACAAGTGTTTACAGACGACGGATGGTTTCGTACAGGCGATATCGGGAATATTGAGGACGGTAAATTTTTAAAAGTAACAGATCGAAAAAAAGAAATATTTAAGCTGTCAAGCGGAAAGTTTATTGTTCCTCAAGCAATTGAAAATAAATACAAAGAATCATTATTTATTGATAACATGATGGTTATTGGGGAACATGAGAAATTTGCAAGTGCTATTATTGCTCCTGATTATTTGTATATAAAAGATTGGTGTCTGGAAAACAAAATCAGTATCTCTGACAATTCAGAACTTCTGAAAAATGATAAGTTAATGAATATCTTCAATAAAGAAGTGAAAATGTTAAATAAATCTGTCTCTGATTTTGAAAAAATCAAACGATTTAAATTGATTCCGGATGAATGGTCTCCTGCATCAGGAGAACTTTCACCTACTCTGAAGTTAAAGCGTAAATTTATTGCAGCTAAATACCAATCATTAATCGATGAGATTTATATAAAGCAAACAATTTAATTTTCCTATGGCTATTGATTATCAATAAACATCTCAATATTATATGAAAATATATAAAGTTACTGAAAAAAACTCAAAAAAGGAATTTCTGAAAGCAGCTAAAATAATTTATAAAAATGATCCTGTATGGGTTTGCCCTATGGATAATCAAATAAATGCTGTTTTTGACCCGAAGGAAAATACTTATTTCAAGCACGGGATTGCTGAACGCTGGGTTTTAAAAGATGATTCCGGTAAACTGATTGGTCGTATTGCCGGTTTTATTAATTACAAAACATCAAAAACAGAAAAACAACCAACCGGAGGAATCGGATTTTTTGAATGCATCAATAATCAAAAAGCGGCAAATTTGCTTTTTGATACAGCGAAAGAATGGCTGAAAAGTAATAATATTGAAGCTATGGACGGACCGATAAACTTCGGAGAAAGAGATAGTTATTGGGGCTTGCTTGTCGACGGATTTACACATCCGTCATATGAGATTGCTTATAACCATAAATACTATCAAGACTTATTCGAAACTTACGGGTTTAAAACCTATTTTAAACAAGAAGGTTTTCATTTGGATGTAACAAAAAAAATGTCTGATCGATTTATGAGAATTGCCGAATGGGTTTCCAAAAAACCCGGCTATGAATTCAAGCATTTCACATGGGAAAATGCAGAGCAATTTACCAAAGATTTTGCAGAAGTTTTTAATATTGCATGGGAATCATTTATGGAAAACTTTGAACCTTTAAAAGTTGAGTATATTCGTAAAACCCTCAAAAAAGCAAAAATAATCCTTGAAGAAGAATTTATCCGGATTGCTTATAAAGACGGCAAACCGATTGCCGTTTATCTGATGTACCCCGATGTTAATATGATTTTAAAACACTTGAACGGAAAAATGCATCTGTGGAATATGATGAAATTTCTTTATCTGAAAAAGAAAAAAACAATGACTCGAGCTCGCGGAGTTTTGATGGGTGTTATTCCCGAATTTCAAAATCTCGGAATAGAATCGGCATTTATTATGGAAATTGCAAAAGTTATCGAGCGAAAACCGCATTATAAGGAAATCGAATTTTCGTGGGTCGGTGATTTCAATCCGAAAATGAGGAAAATCTTCATTTCTGTGGGATGTGTTTCTGTAAAACATTATATAACATACAGATATTTGTTTGACAGAAATGCCGAATTTATACGGTATCCGATTCCTGAATTCAAAACTTAGTTTTCACAGTAATAAACTTGCGATTTGCATATAATGTCATAATAATCAACGGAAAAATATAAAGAAATAATGAGATATGATATCATAATAATTGGTGCAGGACTCGGCGGACTGACTGCCGGTGCAAAACTTGCCAAAGAAGGCAAAAGAGTATTACTGATTGAACAACACGACCGACCCGGTGGTTGTGCGACAACATTTAATCGAAAAGATTTCACATTTGAAGTCGGTTTGCACGAAATGGACGGATTAAAAAATACGGATATGAAAATCAAAATCTTCCGTGACCTTGAAGTCTTTGACAGCATTGAGTTTTTACGTGTGCCTGAATTTTATCATTTTATAAATGAACGATATCAGATAACAATTCCGCATGAAATTGACCAAGCAAAAGCTGTTTTAAATCAGAATTTCCCTGAAGAAGAATCGGGAATCAATGCCTATTTTGATCAGATTATCAATGCAAAAAAAAGGGCTAAAGAATCAGCAGGAAAACCGGACATTTCTCTTGGCGAATTTCTTGATACAATCATTGAAAATGAAGATTTAAAACTTGTACTTCTCGGCAACCTGGGTTATTTTCATGACAATCCGTATAGCGTTTCCCTGATTTATTATTCCTTAGCTCAGGCAAGGTATTATCAAGGCGGCGGAAACTTTATTAAAGGGGGTTCTCAAATGCTTTCAAATTATCTTTCTGATTATATTTCAAAAAACGGAGGAAAAGTAATTCTTAAACACATAGTCACTGAGATTATTGCCGAAAACAATATAGCAATCGGGGTTAAATATCAAGAAAATAAGAAATCCGCAAATGAAACTTTTTCTGCATATGCTGATGAAATAATTGCCAATGCAGCAATTCCGATTGTTGCAAACCGTTTGTTGCCGAAAGAAGCCGGTGAAAAATTGAAACATTCAATAAATAAAATGCAAATCGGAGCATCATTACTCACAATTTATTTAGGGTTTAATAAAAAACTAAAAGACATCGGAAGTAAGTATTATTCCACATTTGTATTTGATGATTCCATAAAAACACAAGCTGATATTATAAAAAATAACAAAGCAGATTTTAAAGAACGCAGTTTCACATTTATTGATTACAGTCAAGTTGATTCAGCGCTTACATCTGAAGATAAAAGTGTCGGAGTAATCTGTTGCATAGATTATTATTCCGATTGGGAGAAACTTAATGATGATGAATATAAAGCAAAGAAGAAGAAAGTCGCAGAAATATATATAACTAAATTAGAGAAACTAATTCCGGGAATTAAGGAACACATAGAATATTATGAAGTAGGAACATCAAAAACGATTAAACACTACACCTTAAATCCTGAAGGTGCTGTTTACGGATTTGCACAAACACCTCAAAGAATTCTGTATGATAAGATTGAAACAATTGACAATTTGCATTTTGCATCAGCTTGGACAAAAGTAGGAGGTGGTTTTTCCGGTGCCGTATTCAGCGGTTATCTCTGTGCAACGAATATAATAAGAAAAGACCGGCAAAAATAATTACTGCGATTATTGCAGGGGATGTCAGGAATTATTTAATTCAAGAAACAGCTCCTACAAATCCCGAACAACCTCATCATCCAATACAGCCTTACGCTTCTTCCAATCGGGCATAAGGGTGGTTAATAGTTCGTTAAAGTCAGCGTAATGATTATCGTATTTGAAATGGATAAGTTCGTGCAGGATGACATATTGAATACAATATTTTGGTGCTTTTATGAGTTCGGAGTTTAGGAGTATTATTTGTTTTTCTTTTACGCAAGATCCCCAGCGAGCTTTCATCATTCTGATGTCAATTGCCGGTTTTTTTATACCGTATTTTTCTAAAAGCGGAAATACTTTTTTTAAAGTTTCTTGAAACACTATCTTTCTGCGTTCTTTGAACCAATTTTGAATTAAGGTTTCTTTCCGTTTTATATCTGTTTTATCTTTGATATACATTTCAATAAATCCTCTGTAATATTTTACGGATTCATTTTTGCTTTCATAAACTTTTAAACGGTATTGCTTGCCGAGATATTTAAATGATTCTCCGTTTACATATTCTTTATTTGAATGCTGCTCCGGAAGTGTTTTTATAAAATAATTAAGTTGTTTTAATATCCATGTCCCCTTCCCTTTTACAAAATTTATGATATAGTCAATCGGAACATCATCATTTGCGGATACCATAATGCTTAAATCCGGTTTCACATTCAGATTTATGTTTTTAACCGGTTTGCGGTGCAGCTCAAACTCAATTTCTTTATTGCCGTATGTTATTTTATATCTTTTCAATTTGTTTGTATTCTTTGTTTAATTTCGGACAAACATTAATATCTTCTTAAAGCAATTTTTTTAATACTTTCGATAATCAAATCCATTTCGGAAGTGTTAATTTTCAGGTCGTATTTATCAATATATTCATACAATAAATCCTCTGTTTTTTGCTCAATGTGTTTGTGAACATCCGGGTTATCGTGCCAATCTACTTTGGTTTCTGATTTTAAAATTGTGTTAACTTCCATTGATAACTGACCGATTAACTTATATTGTTTTTGCAAATCATCAGATTCTTCAACAATTTCTTTGATGCTTCCGTAAAATGCTTGTGCGTGCTTATTTTCTTTTATGTTTTCCGGGTAATCTTCACCGGAATTGCCTTTGATAAAATCATCCTTAATATCATTCATCTTTTGCAGATATTCAGCTTCCGAAATTCTTTGCTCTTTATACATTCGGAGAACTTCTTGAATCCTTTGAGAAAACTTTTTATAGAATGCAGGATTCTCTTCATATTTCTCACTGATTTTCTTTGACATTCGGGTTCGGATAGCATCAGCTTTTGCTCGTTTACTGCCTAATCTGTCAAGCTCTTCTTCAAAGGCTTTTGTATTGAGAATATCTACCGGGTTGGTAATACGAATAATATCTTCGGCTGCAATGTAGTTGTCCATTAACTTTTGCATTTTTGCTTCATATTCTTTATGATCTATACCGTCAGAATATCGAAGTTTAACAGATTTTCTTAATTCCTGATAAAACCTTAAATCTCTTTTATAATCTTTAATCTCTTTTTCTTTCAGAGCTTCATATACTTTTTCCGATTCCAAAGCAATGCCGAGATTTTTACCGAATTGACTTAATACTTCATAAAAATCCTTTCTTTTTTCGTCGTCTTCAAGCAATAGTTCATATTCTTCGGGTTCTTTTTTATTCCGGACAGAAGCAAATGTTTTTACCAGTTCTGAATAGTAATGTCGTAAAGTTCCGACAATACTGATAACATCGTAAACCGCACCTTGTAAATCTTCGGGATCAAAATTTTCAAGACCTGCACCGGAATATACTTTCATGGCTTCATCCAAGCGTTCGAGCAAACCTCTGTAATCAATGATGTAACCGTAATCTTTGCCTTCATGCAAACGGTTTACCCTTGCAATTGCCTGTAACAAAGTGTGTTCTTTCATTGGCTTGTCGATATACAAAACAGTTGCTTTGGGAGCATCGAAACCGGTGAGAAGTTTATCAACAACAATAAGCATATCAATTTCATCTCCTTTTACAAATTCATCTTTGATGCTGTCTTCATAATCTTCCGGACTGTTATAACGTTTCATCATATCATTCCAGAAATTTTGCACACGGTCTTTGGATTTTTTATCAACCGCCTCGTGTCCTTCTCTTTGATCGGGAGGTGAAATCACAACTGCACAATTCAAGTCTCCGAGTTCAATAAAAGCATCAAGATACCTGACGGCTTCAATTTTACTTGTAGTTGCAAGCATGGATTTAAACTGAACACCTTCTGTTTTATAATGTTTACAGAAATGTTGATTAATGTCAAAAGCAATTAATTTCAGACGTTGCTCGGATGATGCAATGCGTTCAAATTGGCTCCATTTTTTCTTGACTTCTTCTTTTTGCTTGTCATTCAGATGTCTTGTAATAATTTCAAGACGATTATCAATAGCTTTTTGATTTACGGTTTGCTCAACCATTTTCCCTTCATACAATAAAGGAACAATTGCTTTATCGGCAACACCGTCGGCAATGGTGTATTTATGAATCAGTTTACCGAACTTAATCATGGTGCTTTTTTCCTTCTTCATTAAAGGAGTTCCGGTAAAACCGAGATAACAAGCATTCGG
>Ga0164318_10002193_pt1 | contig 17962 bp, 14 predicted proteins | sample GuaBasSedimGuay9_FD_113734 | JGI IMG/M metagenome (GOLD analysis project Ga0164318, IMG submission 113734) | Subseafloor sediment microbial communities from Guaymas Basin, Gulf of California, Mexico - Guay9, Core 4571-4, 0-3 cm | ecosystem: Environmental > Aquatic > Marine > Hydrothermal vents... | reverse complement strand
TTGAAATGTCTCCTGCATTATGTGTTCTCCTCAATGGTTAATTGATTAAAACACTTATTATACTCTTTCTAAGGTGACATTTCTAAAAAACGCAAAGGTGACATTTTAACAAAATTTTAACAGATGATTTTATTTATCACGTTATGCTTATTAAATTTTACTGACAATAAATTTGCGTATAGCGCAAATTTTCTTGTTTGTTCCTGCAAGTTATCAAAAATCAGCCGGTAATTGAAGATAAATCCACTGTTTGATATAATAATAGTGTAAACTAATAACTCTGGAGGAAAAAATGGATCATTTTGATGAAGAAGGGAAATTAATAATTCCTGATAAAGATTCAATAAAAAACGAACTCGAAAAACGCGGATTGATAGGTAAAGAAGATTTACACGTAACACAGGTTTATTGCCCGAACGGTCATGAAATGGTTATGCCGGATAATGCTAAATTCGATGGCTTGCCGGGAATTAAACTTTTCCTAAAAGGTGAAAATAAAGAAGATATTGTTTATATATCTCCTTTTCTCAATAAGCGACAACGCACCGGCGGTGATGATTTTGGTCTTGGTGATAAACTTGAAGTAAGATGCCCGGTCTGCAATGAAAAAATGAGGGTTATCGGTCCGTGTGATTGTCAGTGGAACGGAGAATATGTAATGCTTTCACTCGATAAGAATCCGGATAATCGTAATGCTGTTTGCTTTTGCGATATATGGGGATGTCCGAAAGGGGATGTTCGCTTAGCGGGCGAAGTAGTAGCGGAATACATACGAGATTACCGACTGTAAGGAATTAAAATAGCATAAGCTACCAGCTTATGGATTGACCTAATGAACGTGCGTATTATTATGCAATTATGAATTATGCAATGAAATAATCCCGTCTATTCGCGGGGGTCATAATCAATAATCAATATTCAACAAGAAATAATCAATTTTCAAGTAAAGCACAACCCCAGCATACGCGGGGCGCTTACGCGAGCACAAAGCACAATGTTGCCAATTAAAGAATTCTTTAATTTTGAGAAATATCCTTTTGAACATGAAAAACTCTTTCATAGGGAAGGTGTTTCTGATGTTATTGACGCGTTAGACCAGATCGGCCCTTATTGCCAGGAATGGCTTGATGCGGTTCCGGTTAACTCGGCTGAAAATGATTGCGAAGTTAAACATAACAACTGGTCAAATTGTTTTTCAACAGGGAAATTTACTGTTATCGTTGAATCCTCAGCAGAATTTTCACCTGACAGAATTATCTCTGACGGTGAAGAAGGATTTATCTATATTTCTTCAAATACAAAAATTGTTGGTGGGACGTTTGACCTTACAAAAGGAAGTATTTTTATAGGCCAGAGTTCCAGTATTCAGGGAGCGTGGATTTGCGGTCCGACTATTATTGGGAAAAAAACAGTTGTCCGTCCCGGTGCTTATTTTCGCGGAAATGTTATTGTCGGGAATAACTGCACAATGCGCGGTGAATTGAAAAACACAGTTATTATGGATGAAACGAATTTTCCTCATCCTTCATATCTCGGCGACAGTATTTGCGGATACAAAACCCATTTTGGTAATCAGGCGACAGCGGCAAATGTAAATATTTTTGGTGGGAAATCGAGTATAAAAATTAAAGTTGACGGAGAAAGAGTTGATACCGGAAGAAGAAAAATCGGAATAATTATGGGCGATAAATCGCAAGTTGGATGCAACTCAGTTTCCGACCCCGGAACATTTTTGAAGCCCGGTACGATAGTATATTCATTATCAAGAATTAATTCGGGAATTTATGGTCCGAATGAAATTTTGAAAAACAAGCCGATGGAACACGGAGTGATTGAGAGAGTGGAACGATTGAAATAATTGGAAATAGAAATTTGCGAAGCGAGCGAAGCCTGTCGGTTGATAAATGGAAAAGAGACCGGCATCTGCTTTGTCCGTTAAGACTAATACACCGAAGCGGCAAATCAATACAAATAACGAATAACGAATAACGAATAACCTACTTATGGCTGATTCGAATTTTAAAATTAAACCTGTTAAACAGGGAAAAAAAATTGTTCTTACTCTTGAGTGTAGAACTCATGATGATAAGTGGATATCGCTTGGGTATCTACAACCTAAAGTAATTGTTTCCGGTCTTGATACTTTAAAACTTGATATTTTTACGCCAAAAGTTGAATGGCATGAATATGCAAAAAAAGGTCGCTCGATGATTCTTACCGGAAATGACGGTATAGCGCGAATTAAAACCGGAATTCATTTCCATTCACAGGATATTTTAAGAATTGAAACACGTATCAGTTTCAGTCGTCCTGTTTGTTTGGAAATAGCAAAAGATAATTTGACATTACCGGATTTTAATATCGATAGTTCATGGACGCCCCATCAAACACCTCTCCAAGAAATGTTGATAGGTGATATGGTTTTCCGTTCGCCTGGAGTAATAGTTCAAGATGCCGACCGAGTATTAGGAGTTTTTCCTAATTTAAGAACTTTGAGAAAGAATAGAACAATTCCTTATGCGATGAATTTTTCGGTTCGATCAAAAGAGATTTCTTTTGGATGTGTTCCGTACAAACTTTCAAAAAACACGTATTTAATTCATAATGAAGATGATACAATTAATGTTCCCCGTTCAACGGTTTCTTATTCATATTATATTTATTTTAAAAGTGGTTGCTTGAAAAATGAGGGTTACAGACATGTCGTTCATCGAATGGGGCAATTGAATTTTTCGATACAATCAAAAAATGCATCTGCACAAAAAGTTACTTTTGAGAAATATTGTGATTATGCCGGTAAATATTCGGTAAAACAACTTCAAAAGGACAATATTGCCTTGCATTTTGCTTTGCAAACCGCTTTTGGAAGTGCTCTTTTATCGAAACGGAAAAACGAACCAATACCGGCTGAAGTTGAAAATATAATCAAAAGCGCCCTTACCACACCACAAAAAAACGGATTGTTTAAGGTGATGCGGCAAGACAACAAGTGGATAAACGGAAGTGTGTTTTCTAATATGCCGCCACGATATAAAGACGAATCTGTTCGGCTTGCCGATTTATCGAATGTTTGCTATTTTTTGTGTCGTTTTTACAATGAAATAGAAAAGAAACATGAAATTCTAAATTTTGTAACAGTTTATGCCGAAAGATTAATATTGCTTCAAAAACACGGTGGGCATATCCCCGCTTGGGTGAATTATGAAACGGGGAAATCGCAGCGATTTTGTAATAAAAGCGCTGAAGTCTCTGTGCATACCACTTTTCTTTCCGAACTTGCAAAAATAAAACCGGAGAAAAGATATTTGAGTTGTGCCAGACGAGCAGCTAATTTTATTATTCATAAAATTTATCAAACCGGTCGATGGGAAAACACAGAATTGTTTTACACAACATCTCCGCAATGGAAATATAAAAAACCAAAACGGAAAGACGGAATTCAAGAATCTTATTCAGTTAGTGTGCATGCAATTCGTAATGCAGCTGATGCATTGCTGAAACTTTATAATTTAACGGGAACGTCCCGTTATTTGAGATTTGGAGAAAAGATATTAGCGCAATTGTCGCTTTACCAGCAAATATGGCAGCCGCCATTTATTGATTTGCCGTGTTCGGGTGGATTTGGTTCTATGAACACTGATATTCAATGGCTTGATTCTGTACAGTCTTTATCCGCGAAAACTTATTTTGATTATTATAAAAATACAGGTAAAAAAGAATATTTTACTCGTGGAATTGCTGCATTAAGAGCATCATTCGTTTTAATGAACTGTCCTGAAAACGAAGAATTTCTTGCTCAAATTAAAGACATGGGAGAAATAGATAAGGGTTATATTTTCCCCTATTGTTTTCCTTCTGTAAACAGAGATAAAATTATCCTGCCGGAAGCTGAAGATTTTAACTTTGCATCGGGGCAAGCGCTCTGTGTGACAGAAGAGATTCTCAATGAATATGGTGATTTATATGTTGATACAAAACGTCGCAAAGCATTTGGAATTAATGGTCTTAAAGTAAAAAAAGTTGAAAGCGATTTAGCAGGACTTGCAGTTTACGGCGAAGATTTTCTCGGTAAAGCGCGCACAATTTCAGTAAAAACTGATACCGGGATTTTATTTACCTCGAAAATAAAGAAATCATCTCAATTTGAAATACAGGTGTAGCTTTTCCGAGTTCGGCTTCTGTAACCGCTGCTGATGGCTGCGGTTGAAGATCCGCCATAGGCGGGATTAATCAAAAGCAAGAACTAGGCATTCCGGAATATGCGGGATACACATGCCGGTCATGTGCTTTTGTTATTTTTCTGTACCGGAACCGTTTTTTGTCATATGTTTTGCTATTTATTATCAATTGATTTTTCGCAAAAAAGTGATATATAACTGCCAAGTAAGAAGTGATTGACAAAAAACGGACATTCTGGTATAATTATACCAGAATAAAAACCATGATAAAATGAAACATAAAAATAAATTTAAAATTATATTCCTTTGCTTAATCAGTTATTTGGTAGTTCAGCCGCTCATATCAAATAGTTTAATTATTTTAAACACCATTTTTTTGAGCGGATTGATAATAATTTTCTTATTTACCCCGTATTTAATTTCCAGAAGTAGGAAATGGCTGGTCTTTGGTGTTGTAACTGTATCTGCTGCAGTTGTTTTACCATTGTTAAATTATAATAACAATGTATATTTTTACGCGACAAATATTTTCGGACTTGTAGCTTATTTTATTGTTATAATGTATATTTTTCAATATATTATAACGGAAGATGAAATAACTGATGACTTAATTTACGCAAGTTTATTAGGATATTTTATGATTGCAATAGGTTTTGCTCATGCTTATGGTGTATTAGGTAAATTAGGGTATCTTAAATTTAATCCGGAAGGGATTATGGCAGGTAAAAACAACTGGGATTATTTGTATTATAGTTTTTCGACATTAACAACACTTGGTTACGGAGATATTGTCCCTGTATCGCCTTTGGCGAGGAGATTATCGGGAATTGAAGCGGCAACAGGGGTGCTTTACGTAGCTGTATTTATCGGTCGTTTAATAGGAGTTCACAGTATTAAAAAGAAAGAAAAATAAATAAAATTAATAAACATAACAAAAACAATGAAGATTAAAATGAAAAAAATATTGATGCCTGCTTTGGCTCTGATGGTTATTGCATCACTCATTTCATGCTCTAAAAAAGTTGAAGAGAAAAAAGAACAAGTTTGGAATGTTAAAATAATGACAATTGGCTCAAACACTACTTCCGTTAATTATGATTATCCCGGACAGGTTAAAGCAACTGATTCGGCTGATCTTTCTTTTGTTGTTGCCGGTCGAGTGTTAGAATTACCTATAAAGCAAGGTGAAGTTCTTAAGAAAGGAGATATAGTTGCCAAACTTGACCAGCGGGACTTTATAGCTAATCTTAAATCAGCTAAAGCAGAATATGACCTTGCCAAATCGCAGTATGACAGTTATCAAAAACTTGTTGACAAAGGAGTCATTTCTAAAGATGAGTTTAATCAAAAGAAAAGAAACCTGGATGTTGCACTCTCAGATGTAAGAACAGCAGAAAAAGCACTTGAAGATTCGGTTCTTAAAGCTCCGTTTAATGGTTCAGTTGGTAGAAAATACATCGATAATCATCAGGATGTTGCTGTTAATCAGCCGGTAATACAACTTCAGAATTTAGTGAATCTTGATATCCTTATCAATATTCCTGAAAATGATGTGGCCAGAGGAAAAGGACGGGATACTATTGAAGATCTTGCAAAAAAAATCAAAGCTGAAGTAGCTTTTGCGTCAATTCCAAATAAGAAATACAGAGTGACTTTGAAAGAGTTTGGCACGATTGCTGATAGTGATACCCAGACATACCCTATTACATTTACGATGAAAAGACCGAACGATGCTAATATTATGCCTGGAATGACCGCGACGATAAGTATTCTTCCTTCATCATTATCCGGAGAAATTGAAAGAAAATCTTCGGCTATTTTTGTACCGATAAATTCTGTGATATCTGAACCTAATGGAACTCCGTTTGTATGGGTTGTTGATCCCTCAACAATGACGGTACAGAAAAGAGAAGTAAAAGTTGGAGAAATGAAAGATGGGAAAATGGAAATAAATAGTGGACTTAAAAAAGATGAACAAATTGTTGTTTCCGGAACTATGGCTCTATCACCCGGTGCTAAAGTAAAAAAATATAAGAAATTCTTTTAAATTTTACTCGATAAATTAACTTTCATTTCTCACATTTTAGACTTTTAGACACACTATTAAAATTATTATGAAAATAGCAGAAATAACAATAAAAAATAAAGTTATCACAACTGTTCTAATTATACTCGCTGTTTTCGGCGGCATAATTTCTTATCAACAGATGGGTAGACTTGAAGATCCGGAATTTACAATTAAGGATATTCTTATAACAACTATATACCCGGGAGCTACGGCTAAGGAAGTAGAAAAAGAAGTTACAGATGTAATCGAACAGGCAGCTCAACAACTTGGTCAGACTAAAGAAGTTGTTTCTGAATCGCATGTCGGATTTTCAACGGTTACGGTTACAATAAAAGATAAGTACGATAAGTACTCTATGCCACAGGTAAAGGATGAGTTGAGGCGAAAGATAGCTGATGCACAAGAGAAATTACCGCCGGGCTGTGGAGTTCCTATGATTAATGACGATTATGGTGATGTATATGGTGTATATGTCGCATTTACAGGAGATAATTACAGTATAGCCGAACTTTATGACTATTTAAAATTCCTTAAGCGAGAATTGTTGTTAGTACAGGATGTTAAAAAAGTAGAAATTTTTGGTAATATACCTGAAGTTGTTTATGTAGAGATGTTAAGAGAAAAAATGTCGCAACTTGGAATTACTCAACCACAAATATATAATGCTCTTTCCTCAAAAAATCTTGTTTCAGATGCTGGAAAAGTAGTTGCCGGAACCGATTATATTCCTATTCAACCATCAGGTGAGTTCACTTCTGTGGATCAGTTTGGAGACTTATTAATTAATAATGATCCTAAGAAACTTGTTTATTTACGCGATGTGGCTAAGATTACCCGCGGATATAAAGAACCACCAAATTATATTCAAAGATTTAACGGTAAACCGGCTTTAGCTCTTGGAGTATCATGTGTTGAAGGTGGGAATGTTGTTACAATGGGAAATGCCCTTGCTGTACGATTTAAAGAACTGAAATCCCAAGCACCGGCAGGAATCAAAAGCGGAATAATGGCGATGCAGTCCGAGTCGGTAACCAAAGCAGTAAATAGTTTTGTGATAAATTTAATTGAGGCAATACTGATTGTTATTATTGTTTTACTAATATTTATGGGACTGCGAAGCGGACTGATTATTGGTGCGGTACTTCTTATTACAATTTGCGCAACATTTATCGTAATGAAATCGCAAGGGATTATTCTTCAAAGAATTTCACTTGGTGCTCTTATTATCTCTCTCGGTATGCTTGTGGATAATGCCATTGTTGTTACAGAAGGCTTAATGGTAAAAATTCAGGCCGGAGAAGATAAAATTAAATCCGCAAACGAGGTCGTTAGCCAAACAATGTATCCATTACTTGGTGGAACACTTGTAGCAATTACGGCATTTGGTGTAATTGGATTATCTGATGATTCCACAGGGGAATTTTGTCGTTCGTTATTTGAAGTGGTTGGAATATCATTATTATTAAGTTGGATTACAGCAATTACTATAACACCTTTTTTGTGTACAACATTTTTTCACGCTAAGCCTAAAAAAGAAGGAGAAAAAAGTGAAGATCCTTACGCTGGCGGCTTTTTTAAGGCATACAAAAAATTCCTGAATATGTGCCTGCGTTTCAGATGGATTACCGTTGCTGTTATGGTTGGCTTGCTCATTATTTCGATAGTTGGATTTAAATATGTAGATAGAACATTTTTCCCGCCTTCTACTATGCCGCAGTTTATGGTTAATTTCTGGCTCCCTGAAGGAACAGATATTAGAGAAACAGAGAAAAAAGCTACCGAAATTGAAAAATATATTATGGGACTCGATCATGTAACCGATATTGGTACTATTGTAGGTCAAGGAGCTGCTCGATTCCTTTTAACATTTACCGCTGAGAAAAATAACAGTTGTTATGCATATTTTCTTGTTTCTGTAGATGATTCAAAAGAACTTTCAAATTTAATGCCTAAAGTTCAAAAATATCTCGATGAAAATCAACTTGATGGAATTGCTGTTGTACAGCCTTTTGAAATGGGACCTGGTGGAGGAGCTAAAATCGAAGCGAGATTTAGTGGACCTAATGGAGAAATTTTACGCGAAATTGCTAATCAAGCTATAGATATTATGTATGCTGACGGTGGAGCAAGAGGAATTCGCACGGATTGGAGACATATGATTCCGGTTATTCAACCTGTTCTTTCTGAAGTACAAGCTAGGCGAGTTGGAATTGAGCGTCCTGATGTATGCAAAACACTACAAATGTCTTTTGATGGAACTAAAGCAGGAATTTATCGCGAAAGAGATGAACTTTTGGATATAATAGCCAGAGCACCAGAGAACGAACGAAATGATATTTCTGATATGAATAATATACAGATATGGAGTCCGGCAGCGGAAAAAATGATTCCTCTTAGGCAAGTTATTTCAGGATTCGAAACTATATTTGAAGACAGTATAAGATTTAGAAGAGATCGACGACCTACTATTACAGCTCAGTGCGATCAGAGAGCCGGTCCGGCAACTCTTCTGCTCAGCAGAATAAAACCTAAAATTGAGGCTATTAAACTGCCACCGGGCTATAATCTAGAATGGGGTGGAGAATTCGAAAACTCTAATGATGCCCAAGCAGGAATTGCGGCAAATGCGCCATTGTTTTTAATCACAATGGTTTTAATAGTAATTTTCCTCTTTAACTCTATACGACAACCTCTTGTTATTTGGTTGACCGTTCCTTTTGCTATGATAGGAATTACAGCAGGTCTATTGATAACAAAACAGCCGTTTGGTTTTATGGCATTGCTTGGAATGTTAAGTTTGGTGGGAATGCAGATTAAAAATGCAATCGTATTAATCGATGAAATAAATTCTCAGCTTAAATTGGGGAAACAGCCGTTAACCGCTATCCTTGATTCTGCGGTAAGCCGCATACGGCCCGTAAGTATGGCTGCGGCAACAACTGTTCTTGGAATGATGCCACTTCTTTTAGATGCATTTTTCAAGTCTATGGCTGTAACAATTATGTTTGGACTAACTTTTGCATGCGTATTGACAATGATTATTGTACCTGTATTTTACGCAATATTCTTTAAAATTAAATGGGTGAAAGAAGAGGGTTAGTAATTGACCTAATTGACCTAATTGACCTAATTGACCTAATTGATCTAATTGATCTAACTGATCTAATTGATCTAATTGACCTAATTGATCTAATTGATCTAATTGATCTAATTGATCTAAATAGAAATTTTAATTATTTATTCTCCGGTAACGTAAGTTGTATACTTTTGATAAACAAGAAGAACATTTACGTATTCAAATTCCACTGTTTTGATCTTTGATATACCGGCATTTCTTGCTGCCTGGCTAATGCTGGCATTGCCTGAAGTTACGCACCATAGGACTTCGCTCATCTCAGAGGAACCTCTTTTCGGCCCGGGTTGCGCGTTTTCCACATTAGGCAGTTTCCCGCTGAAGCGCATATTAGAATAAATTAATCCACCTGCTAGAGGTGTTGATTCAGCTATCGGGATAACGCAACTTGTAAGACATAACATTAACATACACATTACAACTATAATAATTTTTTTCATTTGATTTCTCCGTTCAGGGGTTAATAATGTATTTGATGATTTAACGACCTGTACTATTATAATCAATCTTTAAATATAATGCAAATTTAATTACAGGAGCACCCGATTTTTAAAAGCCGCTTAAAAAACGTTAATTAAAACATGGAAATATATTGTAGCCGCTGCCGTTGGCTGCGGTTCTTTCGACCACATCGAGGTCGGCTACAGAATACAGAAAATATCCAAAATAAAAAAGGCGTTACGCGTAGCTTACTCCAAGGCGTATTTTCGATCCGATGCGCGAAGAGGTAAAACACTTAGTTGTGTAAAAATTAACGTTTGTAAGTTCGCGGACGCGGACATCCGCGCTATGCAAATAAAAAATCGGGTCTCTCCTGTGAATTCGAACAAAGAAATTAATATAACCCAAAAGCCAAAGGAAAAATTATGGAAGAACAAACTACACTTACACCGGAAGAAACACAAATAAAAGTCGTCATAAATAAATGCATGTCATGCAGTTGGGGACAACTCCTGTTTCGCGGCCTGCTTGCTATTTTTTTCGGCATTTACGCCTTTATGCGTCCGGGGAAAATGCTGCTTATTTTAGTGATTGTTAATGCCGCTTTCTGGATCGTTGACGGTATATTTATGCTTTTTGCTTCAGGGAGTGTGAAATCATATCGCGGACTTGTCTTGTTCCAGGCAATTATCGGTATTCTTGCCGGAATTGCAGTCTTCTCATATCCTATTTTCAGTACTTTATTTCTTGTCTGGATGACGGTTTTAATTATCGCCGTTATTACTATGATTTCAGGTGTTAAAGAAATAGTTCTGGGTGCGAAAACGAAAAACGGTTGGCTCGTATTCGGCGGAATTATTTATGTGCTCTTTTCAATTGTTGTTATTCACGCTCCAATTCTCGCCGGCGGAACGCTCGTGCGTTTTATAGGAATTTTTGTTGCCGTTGGTGGAGTTGCACTAACAATTTTCTCACTTAAACTTCGTTCAGTACAGAAAAACATTGGAGGGACGCTGTCCTCAGCGTCCTAATTTGCGCAAAGATAAAAAGTTGATGTGCCGTAAACGGTAATGTTTTTGATCATGGGAATTATGGGAGTCATGGGAATTATGAGAATTAAAAATGAAATCTGTGTAAATTCGTGAAATTAGTGTCTGTAATATTTTTGCTTTCAATCTCCGCTTTCGCAAATTCTTTTGTCGAAAACTGGAATAGAAAATCCATCGGCGGAAATTGGTTCCAAGTTCCAGCAGGGAAATGGGGGATCGTTAATAAACAGTACCTTTGGGGTGAAAATGTCGGGAATTCAACGTGGTCGCGGCAGGTTTGTTATACAAAATCCTCTGATGATTATTTGTTGACGGCAAAAATAAAATTTTATGGCGAACAGGGAAAAATGTTCAGAGCACGTGCGGGAATAGCGAGTTCGATAAGAGATAATTTGGATTACTCGTCAATAGTTGTCTGGATAGATTTTACGAGTCGGAAAATCACCGTACTTGTAAAAAAGAAAGGCGAAAATATTTTATGGAAGGAATCTGTTCCGCTATCGACAAAAATTGATTTATTCAAATGGCATAAATTGTCGATTGAAAAACTGTCCGGCAAAGTAAAAATTCTTTTTGATGATGAAAAAATGCTGGAATTTTCGGCTGAAATCGGTGGTGGGAGATTCGCGTGTTTAATTGAAGATGCTCATGCCGATTTTTCAATAATCACGTTAAAAAATCTCTCAAATAAATTTTCTCAGAACAGTTTGTTTAAAAGATGTGCCGATATAAATCCCGGAAAAGAAGGACTGCTTTTGCCGTATGATCCTGAAGTTTCGTGGCGGTCGGTTCACGCTGCGAATGCCGCGTTTTTGATTAGCACGGATCCGCGTGACAAAGTTAAGAAAGTATATTTTTATTTTCGCGGGACTTCAGATATTAAAGGTTATCCCCAAAATTCCATTGGTCTTTGGACTCAACCTTATGATACTTTTTCACCGACAGACGAATGGAAAACAGTTGAGCAGGGAGGTAAATGGATTGACCACGGTCTTGTTGTAAAATGCGGTCCCGATAAATACGATATCAACGAAGTTTTAGACACATGTGTTGCCAAAGGACCTCATGGTGAAATCTATCTTTATTATGTCGGGAAAGATGATCATTACAGCGCAATGCTTTGTGTCGCGAAATCCACCGATGGAGGATTTACTTTTAAGAAATCAAAAAATAATCCGTTGAAAATGGATGTCGGGCCTACAGATGTAATTTATCATAATGGTAAATTTTATGTTTTTTATAGTGACGCGAAGTGGAACAGAAAAAAAAGGCAGCTAACCGATAAACTTACAATTTATGTCGCTGTAACTAAAAATCCGGAAAATTTAAATGGCGCGAAAATATATAAATGCGTCGCACCGGGAGAAAAAGGACAATGGGACAGCAACGCGGTAGGCGGCGGAAGAGTTTTTTGTCTCAACGGGAAGTGGTGGATGATTTATCAGGGAGGTGACAGTCATTTCGATTTCCAGCCGCGAATGAATGCCGCTTATTCCGATGATTTAATTCATTGGAATAAAGTTGATAATCCGTTCCCTCTGTTTTTACGCGGTGAATCCGGAAATTGGGATCAGGGAGCTATTTGGTGGGGCGAAACTATTCCCTGTAAAAATAAATTGTATATGTTTTATGAAGGGTGGGGAAGTTTAGGATTTACTCCCGTGAGAAACTCGGATTATTACTATCCCGGACATTCGCAAATCGGCAGGGCATGCTGCACAACAAATCAATTTCTTAAGTGGGCATTACCGGCTATGTAGGGCAGGTATATTGTAAGATGAAAAAGTAAGACGAACTCGTGATCCGTGTATGCCGGGTTTCAAGCTCGTCTTACTTGGAAGTCCTAAAAATTTGACTTTAAAGTCAAATCTATTGTTTGGTTTTTCGCAACGGAAAACTTTTTACCTTTTCTGTAGCCGCTGCCGATGGCTGCGGTCGAATATCCGCCATAGGCGGAATTAATTCCGACCTCAACGAGGTCGGCTACAGCAAGCGGATATAGAGTATAGCTTATCTAATCACCGGAACGGGGCTGTCAAGTCCGTTTGCTAATTCTTTGCAATAAGTTTATAATTAAACAAATTAAATTGGAGTTAGAACTATGCGATTTATCATAATAATTACTTTCTTTTCTTTGGTTTTTGTAACATCTTGCGCTTCAGTTTCGTCAAAAGAATTTACTGCAGAGAATGCTGCCGCGGATAATAAAACTGCCCAAAAAGAAACCTATGACGCTCATCGGGCATATACACGTTATCATTTTGAAGATGAAGAAATGGATTTCGCTTTCCAATGGCTGCTGGGAAGTATTCCGAACGGTGGTGGTGAAATAGGGGAAGCTTTTTATGTTGTCGGAAATATCGAAGATGGAAATCCGTCAAGCTGGCAGGCGGAATGGGAAAAAATGGCTGAAAGAAAAGAAAGACGCGCGGAAAATGCTCTTGAAAACGGTCATAAAATAACCGCTTCCGAATGTTATATGAAAGCCGCGAATTATTATCGCACGGCTTTAGTTTCTATGTCGCCTTATAATTCCAAGTTTAATGTTCTCGGGAAAAAGACCCGGGAATGCATGATAGAAGCCGGAAAACTTTTAACTCCGCCCATGACATATTTCGAAGTTCCGTTTGAGAAAACCGTTCTCCCGGGCTATTATCGTCCGGTAAAAAAAGATGGAAAGCCGCGACGGACACTTCTTATGATCGGCGGAGGGGAAACTTTTATTGAAGATAATGTTGTTTATATTGCACCGCAAACGATTAAACGCGGATATAATTTTATTACCGTTGATCTTCCCGGGCAGGGAATGCTTCCGACAGAGGGGCAATTTTTTCGTAAAGATACCGAAACGCAAATGAAAGTGATTTTGGATGTCATTTTAAAATTTCCTGAAGTTGACCCTGAAAAAATCGCCGTTTACGGCATAAGCAACGGCGGATATTTTGTTCCACGAGCAGCATCTTTTGAGAAACGAATAAAAGCTCTTGCTGTAAGCAGCGCGGTAGTGGATAATTATCTTATGTTTAAACAAATGCCGTTTGCAAAAGACACGCAAGAACAAATCGATAAATGGCCGGTGTTTAAAAAAGCTGTAACTTCAGCGGTTGCCTGGCGGTGGGGACTTGATCCTGAAGATCTAAAAGGACAAGTTGAACAAACAAAAGATTTTCAATTTGATCCCGCAAAAGTCACTTGCCCGGTGCTGGATATTGTTGGAGCCGGAGAATATGTTAATGAGGAAACCGAGCGTCAGCAGAAGGAGTTTTTGGATAATGTAGGAACTCAAGATAAGAAAATAGTAATTACACCTGAAAATGAAGGAGCATCTTCCCATTGCATTGGAGAAAACAGAACACTTATGGCAGAAACTCTATTTGACTGGCTGGATGAGACATTTAAAAAAAATGAATAAAAGAGCCGAAAAATTAATTAATGAATTAAAACTAATACCTCACCCGGAAGGGGGTTATTATAGAGAAACATACTGTTCTGAAAGCAAGTTGATTTCACCTGTAAATGGCGAAATAAGAAATTCATTGACAGATATTTATTTTCTTTTAGTATCCGGGCAAGTAAGTCGATTTCATAGAGTTATTCATGATGAGATATGGCACTTTTACGAAGGTGATCCATTAGAATTGATAGAAATTCAATCGGATAGTTTTGGAATGTCAAAAATCATTCTTGGGGATAACGCGATTGTGAAATATAAACATTGTATAAAAGGAGGCAATTGGCAAGCCGCTTATTCCGCAGGTGAATATTCGCTTGTTGGCTGTACGGTATTCCCCGGATTTGATTTTTCCGATTTTGAATTTTTAAAAGAAGATGCTGATGCGCAAACAATTTTTCTTGAGAAAAATCCTAAGTTATCGAATTTAATATAAACAAATAAACAACTTATCAAGTTATGAAAATTAAGCAATCAGGAATATTTTTTCTAGGTATATTTTTGGCTGTCGGAATGGCTCTCTGCGGCTATTTTATAAGCCAAACTATTTATAACGCCAAAGTGGCAATTAATACCGCGGAAGCTAAGGGCCTGGCTGAACGACGTGTGGAATCCGATATTGCCAACTGGAAACTGGAATATAGAGTTGTCGGGAAAACGCGCTTGGAAATTCCTGAACTTTACAAACAGGCGGAAAAAATTCAGCAAACTATTGTTGATTTACTGAAGACAAACGGATTTGATGATAATGAAATCGAAATCGGGGTCATTGATTATTATTATAAAGAATATCGTGATAAAAGCCAGAAACTCGTCGATCAGGAACATAAACTTATCGGCTCAATCAGCGTTGAAACACATAAAGTTCGTAAAGTGTCGAAAGTTAGGTCATGTGTAAATAAGCTTATTGCTCAGGGAATAGATATAGAAAATCACGCGCCAACATACCGCTTTACAAAACTTAATGAAATAAAGCCCGCGATGCTGAGTGAAGCGACAAAGAACGCACGAATAGCTGCAAATGAATTTGCAAAAAACGCGGATGTGAAAGTTGGCGGGATAAGAAGTGCTTATCAGGGAAGTTTTTATATTCGTGATGTCGGTGAAGACTATGCGGACACCGGAAAAATTGAAAAGACGGTTCGCGTGGTTACGACAATAACCTTTTATCTAACAGAATGATTTTATCTCTCCAGTCTTCGACCACCTCCCCTTGCCAGGGAGGATTTTGTAGTGGAAGACGGTAATCAGTCGTAGATTCACACGGTTTTTTAAAATTTACACTTGAAAGAATGCAGCTAATTATGTATACTAATATATAATTATTTTAACGAGTGGAAATCAAAGGATTTTTATGGCTGATAAAAGCCGTCAATATAAAGGAATTCGTTGGCATATCCGCCAACCTGACAGCGAAATAGTTGCTCATTTACAGCACGCGGGCGGGTTTTCCGAACCCATTGCCCGTGTGCTTGTAAATCGCGGTTATTTTGATATGGATTCGGTTGAAAGATTTACCGAAGCAAACCTTCAAATGCTTCATGACCCGATGAAACTTGACGGAATGCTTGATGCGGCTGAAAGAGCATTTGAAGCAATAAAAAGAGAAGAAAAAATAGTGATTTATGGCGATTATGATGTTGACGGAGTCACATCATCGGCGTTGCTCGTAAAAATACTTAAAGGACTTGGCGCGAAGGTTACTTTTTTTATTCCGAACAGAGCGGAACACGGATATGGACTTCATCCGGAAACAATAGATATTCTTTATGCCAAAGGCGCAAAATTAATTATTACCGTTGATTGCGGAATAAGTGCTGTTGAAGCGGTTGCTCACGCGAATGATTTAGGGATTGATATAATAATAACCGACCATCACGAACCGAAAAGTGAGGAGTTGGAAAGCGAATATGACATAACTGAGGATTTGAATCTTTCTGAAAACAATGAAGAAACTAAAATCAATAATTCGCTTCCTAAAGCATGCGCGGTAATAAATCCGAAACTCGGTCATTATCCTTTTTCGGGTCTTGCCGGTGTGGGTGTGGCATTCAAATTCGCGCACGGTTTAATAAAATTCTGCCGTGAAAAGAATTTCGAGAAAGCTCATACAACCGATTTACGAAATCATCTCGACCTCGTGGCTCTCGGAACAATAGCTGATTCGGTTCCTCTTAGAGATGAAAACAGAATTTTGGTAAAGCATGGACTCAGCACTTTGAAAAATTCAAAAAAAGTGGGAGTACAGGCTCTTATAAAGGTCTCAAAAGCGCAAAATATAAACGTAAGAAGTGTCGCTTTCGGTCTCGCTCCAAGAATAAACGCGGCAGGTCGGCTTGGTGATGCTAATGACGCGGTAAAATTACTTTTGACGGAAAGTTTTTCCGAAGCTGAAGAACTTGCTGAAAAACTTGATAAAATAAATCTTGAACGACAAAAAGTTGAACGCGAAACTTTCGAAAAAGCAAAAAAATTGTTCGAAAGCGGATTTGATGTTGAATTGCCGGCAGGAACTAAATTAGCAGGCGGATTACATAGATATATCCCTGATTGTCCTAAAGCGATAGTACTTGCAGAAGAAGGTTGGAATCCCGGTGTTGTTGGAATCGTAGCTTCAAGAATGGTTGACAGATATTATCTGCCGACTGTTATAATATCAATAGATGGGGAAAAGGGCCGCGGGTCATGCCGCAGCACAAGAGATTTTCATATTTTTGACGCGCTGTGTAAATGCGATAAACTACTGGAAAGATTTGGCGGCCACAAAGTTGCGGCCGGTTTATCAATTTCAAAAGAGAAGATAAGTGATTTTCGGAAAAAGCTTTACGAAATCGCTGATGAAGAACTTGATAGCGAAAGCGTTATTCCTGTTCAGGACGTAGATGCTGAAATTGAATTAAGGGATTGTGATTTAGCGGTAGCAGAAAAATTAGATTCTTTTCGGCCTTTTGGTCAAAGTAATCCCCGACCCGTTTTTGCCGCAAGGAAAGTTAAACTTGTAGAAACACCGAGGATTCTTAAAGAGAAACATTTAAAATTTTGTGTTATGCAATACGGTGAATATAAAAAAATTATAGCCTTTAACTGGGCGGACAGATTAGATGAAATAATGACGTGGGCGGAGATGGACATCTTAATTCAGCCGTATTTAAATTATTACAGAGGAGCAGCCGAACTTGAGTTTCAATTAATCGATGCAAAGGAAACATTATGGATAAATTAAAATTTTTAGCAGTAGTAATTGTTATGCTTTCATTAACAGGATGTTTTTATCATGATAAATCTACTGACTTGGATTATATGCTCCATACAGAGTATGAAGTTTTTGATATTACTAAAGACCCGAATATTGATTTCAAAAAATTTGTAGGTTTCTGTATGATGCCGCTTGATAAAGAAAATGACAAGCGGGGGTCAATTTGTAAAAAATTATTGACTCATAGACTTAAAGAAAAAGGTTTCATTGAAGTGCAAAGAGAAGAACTTGTTGCGGAACCTAAGCTGGTGCCTAACACGGCTCTGGTAGGAATCGGTTATAATGAATCATATATGTACGGTACAATTCAGTTAGAGGTAGATGTGTATAAAATAAATAAAAAAGGAAGCGGCGATATGGTATGGTCATGGAAAGCAAAATTCGAT
>Ga0164318_10002192_pt1 | contig 17964 bp, 14 predicted proteins | sample GuaBasSedimGuay9_FD_113734 | JGI IMG/M metagenome (GOLD analysis project Ga0164318, IMG submission 113734) | Subseafloor sediment microbial communities from Guaymas Basin, Gulf of California, Mexico - Guay9, Core 4571-4, 0-3 cm | ecosystem: Environmental > Aquatic > Marine > Hydrothermal vents... | reverse complement strand
TTTTGATTTTGCCTGCGTATAAAGGAAAAACAATATCAGGACTCATTTGATATTCATATTCAATAATATCTATATTTGATGCTTTTGTTTTAACATTTTTATCTTTTTCTATATACGAAATCAATAAAATAAACAAAATAGTAAAACTAAAAAAGAAAATAAAACCTTTATTTTTTCTTATCTTTTCCATCTTTCCCCAAATCCTTATTTTTTAATGAATCTGTTTTATGAAATTTAAAAACTTTTTCCCCGGGCCTAATCATCCCAAGGCTTTCTCTTGCAATGCGCTCGAGATATTTAAAATCATAAATCAATCGTTTTTCCTCAATAGCCAGGCTATCATTAATTTTCTTCAAATATTCAATACTATCCTGTATTTTAGCAATCTTATCCTGTAATTCCATTCTTTTAATACAACTATTATTACCAAAAATTAAATTATATAAAATAATAAAAAAAAGTATCCAAAAAAGAAAATTTATCCATCTATAATTATTTACTTTTTTACTTATAATAACCTCTCCTTATTCCCCAGGTTTCTAATCCAGAAATAGCAAAACCAAAACGTACTAAAGTTTCTTCCGCTTTATTATCAGATAAATTTCCTCTTTTACCAATTTGTAAACTTAAAACTATTGCACTTCTATTGTTTTTCATCGGTAAGGTGATACCAAAAGTTAAAAACAATTCTCTTATCTCATTCTTATCATAATCTAAATAACCATTTTTCTTATAAAATAAACCTGTTCGTATATCACATCGTTTCCAAAAAGTATCAAAAATATCCCCTGTTGACATTCTCTCTAATCCAATACCAATAGCTATTTCATCTGTTGAATATTTTTCATAAAGCCCTTTGTCTTTGCCTCTATAATGAAAATCCGCCATAATATTAAATCTTTTAACACCTGTAAATGAAATACCTGAATTAATTTCTGTACCAAATTTTATAAAATTCTCTGGAAAAACAAAATCATCATATAATTTTTGTTCAAAAGAAGAACTAATGTTCCCAGCTTCAAGAGATTTATCTATATCAAGCTTTTTAGAAGGTAAAAAGGATAAAGCAAAAGATAAATCTTTCATTACTCTAAATGTCATACTAAAATTCAAATTAAAACCACTATATTTATAATCTTCTCTTATATAAAAAGAAGAATAATTATTATCCTGAAAATCTAAAGTCTTCTTTTTATTATCAACTCCAAAATAATACAAATAAGCTATACCCAAAAAAAATCTATTCTTCAAATTTATAGAAGAAAAAATTGTCCCACAATTTAAAGAATTTATCCTTGAATAACTTAAATCATACAAAATATAGTCAGTTTCTATATTCTTATTAGTAAAATCTAATTTACTAAGATACTTAGTATTATATTCAATGCCAAAATTTATATTTTTTTTCACAGGTATTAAAAATCTAAATAAAGGAAAAGAATAGTTTATATGTAATCCTTTATCAGTATTATCCTTAACATATAAATAATCTCCAAAAAAAGAAGCATATATCTGCGTTTTATCAATAATAGCTGCTTGAGAATAATTTAATGGAGTAACATTATAAAAATTCAAAGAAGCTATTCCTGCATTACCTGAGCCAGCAGAATAAATACTTGTGAAAATAGAATTATCCCCTAATCCATTCGAAACAACATAAGAATTAGCCCTGATACTTATTGATAATAATATTATTATTGCTATTATTTTTCTAAACATAATTACTCTCCACTCTCTTCTAATATTTCAAAATATCGAATAATTAACTTTGGCATATAATTTGTATCTACAATATTAGGTAAATAAATAATCCCTGGAAAGGTAGCATTATTATCACCAGTGATAAGAAATCCAATATTCTTAACAGAATCTACAGCACAATAATTTTGAATAGTACTATTCATTGTAAATTCTAACGAATTATATTCAGAAGATGCTACAAAATCTGTAACATAATTAACAACCTTACTTAAACTATCTTTCCATATACTATCAGTAATATTATACAATAAAGCATTAAAATTAGGATTAAATGATTTTTCTACATCATAATACAAATCTAAAGTAGCATTTGCAATTAATATATCTCTATTTTTATAATTAGATAAATTATAATGCAAAAAAACATAATCATTTATAACAGAGGGAATATATAAAGACGAATCATTGATATAAGAAAAAAATGTTTTTGTAACATAAGCTCTATAAATTGTAATTGAATCTTCAGATCTGTTAAATCTTAAAAAAGGAGTAAAATAAGGTTCAAAAGCTCCTATAGCAACAACTTGAGAATCAGCATAATCCATTGACATCAACATTGCAAACTTATAAAGACTGTCTTCAGAATCATAAAAAACCATTGTAGAATCAAACGGTATATCCCTAATAACCAATGAATCACTATAGTTTTCAGGAACAGAGTATGCAAAAAAAGATCCCTGATCAAAATAATCCCATAAAGTAGAATCTGTTAATTCATCAAATTTAGGAATTAAAGTTCTATTTTTATAAATATTAAAATTAATTCCTGCTACATTTGAATCCAGTTTTCCCGCATCAGATAAAAGAAGATCAAATTTATCCATATCAAAAACATTACTAAACATATTAGATCTGAAATACAAAAGAATATAAGTTTTTAAAAATTTATTATTAGCAATATAAACTCTTGAATTTAGTTCTGTTTTATTAAGATATTTATAATTATAAATAGAATCTGGCAATAAGGTATCTATCTTCAATTCTCCTAAATTATGAGGCACATCAATAAAACTAATTTTTTGGTCATCTTTACTACTGCACAAAAACATCATTGATAAAAACAGCAAAACCAAAATGCTAAAATATTTCATTATTCCTCCGCTATTTAAAAAAGATTAAAACACTAAATACAAAAGCAAAAATACTACTTAAAAAATTTACCATATTATTATCAATCAAAGAAAAACCTTTTACAAGAACTGCTTTTTGATTGCAATGATAATATTTTTCAACAAACCTACCACAAATATTGCATTTATATAAAGCCTGATATTTTGCTCCCAATATACTATCAACAATTTGAGCCAACCAGCCACTAAAAGTTATAATACCAATATATTTCACTATATTTGAATCAAAAAATAAAAACGAAAATAAAGAAATTGATAAACTTCCGACAAATGCCCAGATCAAACCAGATATACTTACAGCTCCGGAAATTCCATGTTCTATATTCTGAAAAGTTGTAATTAAAAAAGCATTTTCTTTTGAAACAATTCCAAATTCAGCGCCCCATGTATCCGCCGTTTGAGCAGCAATAATAGAAAGAAAACCTATTATATAAATAGTATGCAAAGTATAATTATATAAAAATGCTACTAAAATAGCTACAAAAGAATTTGCTAAAACTTGATATGCATCTCGCTTTTCAGAATATTCAGAACTTAATTTTTCCTTAAAATTTTTCTTGTATTTACTCAATAAACCACCCGAAATAAAGAAAAATAGCATCGGCAATATCCATAAACTACCACCAAAAATCATAATAATCATACCTGTAATAAAAGCTGCTGCATTACCTGATATATCAAGTAATCGCAATTTTATAGATATATACAATATTACAGAAACTGTTAAAAAAGCAATAATATATAAATATAAAAATTCATAGGGAGTATTTAAAAATTTATTAATAAAAAAAGCCCCAATAACCGGTACGCTAAAATTATCAATTCCATAAATTGAAAAATTTTCAAGCACTGTAATAAATAATGCAATCAATCCCGCACCTGCAAATAATATATATAAAGGAAGAGCATAAAAATACCATATTCCAGATACCAAAATTATATATGCAGAAAAGAAAAAAACTAAACTACCTATAAAAGTTTTATCATCATTAAGTAATTTGTATTTAAATTTTCCAAATTTTACACCAAATATTGCAGCAAAACTATCACTAATGCTCATTATAAGAAAAGAGATAAAAATTAATCCTACATTAAATTTCCCCCATAATAAAATTAAAACCAAATAAGAAATTGGGAAAAAAATTGTTCCAAGATTATCATTCAACATTGCCATAGATTTAAATCTATTTTTCTTAATTTCAATATAATTTGTTATGATAAAAATTATAGCTAATGCATAAAGAAAATACCAATTATTGAATAAAAATAAAGCAAAAGAAGTAATAAGTCCTGCTAATAAATGAATAACTTTCCGAGCAATAAAAACATCTTTTACAATTTTATTTACAACAACTACAACTATTTTTATAATAATAATTAAGGCAATAAAAAAAACAAAATCTTTAATCATCATATATCTAATTCTTCAACTTCCTGGGCGTTCTCCTGAATAAAATCTTTTCTTCCTTCTGATTTTTCACCCATTAAAATACTGAAAATATGATCCGCTGCAGCCGCATCTTCAATAGAAACCTGCAAAATTGTTCTTTTCTCTGGATTCATTGTAGTTTCCCATAATTGCTCTGGATTCATTTCACCTAAACCTTTATATCTCTGAATGTCAACATTCCTTTCAGGTAAAGAATTTAATATTTTATCTCTCTCTGCATCAGAAAATGCATAAAAATTATCTTTTTTATATTTTATCTTATAAAGAGGCGGTTGCGCAATATAAATATAGCCATCTTCAAGCAAAGGCTTCATATATCTAAAGAAAAATGTTAATAACAAAGTTCTAATATGTGATCCATCAACATCAGCATCTGTCATAATAATTATTTTATGATATCTTGCTTTATTTATATCAAAATCATCTTTACCAATTCCGGTACCAACCGCTGTAATAATAGATTTTACTTCTTCATTAGAAAGAATTTTATCAATTCTGGCCTTTTCTACATTCAAAATCTTACCTCTTAAAGGCAAAATTGCTTGAAATCTTCTATCTCTTGCCATCTTAGCAGAACCACCAGCAGAATCTCCCTCAACAATATATAATTCACTTTGAGACGGATCTGTGATAGAACAATCTGCTAATTTACCTGGTAGTGTAGAATTTTCTAAAGCCGATTTTCTTCTTGTTAATTCTTTTGCTTTTCTTGCTGCAATTCTTGCTCTTGCAGCTGATAATGCTTTTTCAACTATAATTTTAGCTTCTTTAGGATGCTCCTCTAAATACCTATTAAATTCTTCAAATACTATAGAATCAACAATCCCTTTAACGTTACTATTGCCAAGTTTTGTTTTAGTCTGACCTTCGAACTGAGGTTGAGGAATCTTTATTGCAATTACAGCTGTTAAACCTTCCCGGAAATCATCTCCAATTAAATTATCTTGTAATTTTTTATCAAAATTATTTTTAGATATATATTGGTTCAAAGATCTGGTAAGCGCAGATCTGAACCCACTTAAATGAGTTCCACCTTCTATTGTATTTATATTATTAACATAAGTATATATGTTCTCAGAATATGTATGATTATATCGAAAAGCCACTTCTACTGCAACATTTTCTTTTTCGCCTGTAATATAAATTGGATTACTAAAAAGAGGCTCCTTCCCCTCATCAAGATACTCAACAAAAGAAATAATCCCACCTATATAATGAAACTCTACCTTTTTATCATTTCTCTCATCAGTTAAAACAATCTTCAATCCCTTATTTAAAAAAGCAAGTTCTCGCAACCTATTAGCAACTGTATCAAAATGAAATACTGTTTCAGAAAAAATCTCATCATCTGGTTTAAACCAAATCTTTGTTCCTCTTTTATTAGTATTTCCTAAAACTTTAACATCATCAAGAGGAATACCTTTTTTATATTCTTGAAAATATATTTTACCATTTCTATAAACTTCTGCTTTAAGATGTTGTGACAAAGCATTAACTACAGAAACACCAACGCCATGTAATCCGCCTGAGGTTTTGTATGTAGAACTATCAAACTTCCCTCCAGCATGAAGTACAGTCATTACTACTTCTAAAGCAGATTTTTTCATCTCAGGATGAATATCCACAGGAACTCCACGACCATTATCCTCAACTGTAATCGAATTATCCTTATGGATTATAACAATAATTTGAGTACAAAACCCAGCCATTGCTTCATCAACAGAATTATCAACCACCTCATAAATAAGATGGTGCAAGCCTCTCAAGCTTGTCGACCCTATATACATCGCAGGTCTTTTTCTTACAGCTTCAAGACCTTTCAAAACTTTTATCTTCTCTGCATTATACTTTTCAGTCATATATCCCTTTCCTCATTTAAATAAACTTTATATCCTTAACAACATCTCCGCCTAAATATTTATTATATTTACTAATAATTATATTCTTATTATAAAAAGCTTCCTGCCGTAAAGCAGAATTAGAAAATTTTACTACAAGTATTCCTTTTTTAAAATCAAGTGGTTTTGAAAAATTTGCAAAAATATTACCCACAACTTTATCATAAATCGCCAAAACCTTCTCTTCCTGAACTTCTTTAAAAATTCCGATACTTTTCAAATACCTATCAATAAGGTTCCCTGGTTTTATAAAATTGTTATTCATTTTGACTTTCTTGAAAATCCTTTTAATAAACTCCTTGTAGAGTTTTTTAAAAATTCTACAATAAGCTGAACATCCTTATTATTTGGGAAACTCATCTCCAATTCTTCAATCATTTTTTCACGCGATAAATTACTATCGTAAATCATTCTATAGACTCTTTTTATAATATTCATTCTTTTAAAATCAAAACCTTTTCTCTTAAGCCCTATCACATTCAATCCTTTATATGATAAAGGATCTCCTGCTGCTGTAACAAACGGAGGAACATCGACAGGAACACGCCATCCTCCACCAATAATAGAATAGTTACCAATATGTGTAAATTGATGAACAGGCACCATACCACCAACCACAACATCATCTCCAATAACAACATGCCCACCTAAATTCACTGCATTCGCAAGAATGACTCTATCTCCAATTTGACAATCATGAGCAATATGGGTATATGCCATTAACAATACATTTGAACCTATTCTTGTTGTAAAACTCTCAGTTGTTCCTCTATTAATATCAACAAACTCCCTGATAACAGTATTATCGCCAATCTCAAGAAAAGTCTCTTCTCCATTATATTTCAAATCCTGAGGAGACGTACCTATAGAAGTGTGGTGATAAATTTTACAATTCTTACCTATTGTTGTACCATTATCAATAAAAACATAAGCTCCTATAACCGTTCCTTCCTTAATATGGACCTTATCATTAATAATAGAATAAGGACCTATTGTCACATCTTCTTCTATAATAGCATCAGGAGATACAATAGCTCTTTTATCAATATTAATAGCCACCCTAACTTACTCCCCTTTTTGCATTATTTTTATCAACAATAGCTGCGCCTAAAGTAGCAGAACAAACAAGATCATCATTAACATAAGCCTTACCTTCTATTTTCGCCAGCGCAAATCTAAATTTTAATAATTCAACTTCAAACCTTATCTGATCGCCTGGATATACAGGTTTTCTAAACTTTGCATCCTCAATAGAAGTAAAAAAAGCAAGCTTATCTTTATTATTTTCAAGAGAATTAAGAAGTAAAAAGCCACCAACCTGCGCCATAGCTTCAATAATTAAAACTCCTGGCATAACAGGATGACCAGGGAAATGCCCATTAAAAAAAGGCTCATTAATTGTAACATTTTTTATGCCAACAATATATTTACCAGGTTCTAAATCTACAATTCTATCAACTAATAAAAAAGGATATCTATGTGGCAAAATCTCTGTAATAGCTTTTATGTCAAAGAAAAAATTTCCTTCTTGAAGTGAAGAAAATTTAGATTTAATTTGAAATTTTTTATATAAATTACGTAATTTTTTTACTAATTCAACATTTGATTTATGACCAGATCTACCTGCTAATATATGCGCTTTTAACGGAACTCCTATTAAAGATAAATCCCCAATTAAATCAACAACTTTATGCCTAACTGGCTCATTTGGAAAACGCAATGTTTCATTATTCAAAATTCCATTTTTACTTGGCTTAATATCTTCTTTAAGACCAAATAAATCTTTTAATCTCTTCATTTCATGATCATCTAAATCTTTATCTAATATAACAAGTGCATTATCCAATCTTCCACCTTTAGCAAGGCCATGCTCTCTAAGCATCTCTACCTCAGATAAAAAACAAAAAGTGCGTGCCGGTGCATATTCTTTTTCATATTCTTTCAAAGAATACATGGAAGTATATTGTGTCCCAAGGGCAGGGTTCTGATAATCAACCATAAAAGTAATTCTAAACTCATCCGAAGGCATAACAACAATATCAATATTATTCTCAGGATCAGAATAAGCAACTGTTTCTTCAATAATCAAATAATCTCGCGGAGAATCTTGCTCTACAATACCGGCTTTTTTTAAAGCTTCAACAAAAGGCAAAGCAGAACCATCACCAACAGGCGGCTCTATAGCATCAATTTCAATAATAATATTATCAATCTCCATACCTGCAATAGCTGATAAAACATGCTCAACAGTATGAACTTTTACGTCTCCCACTGCTAATGTTGTACCTCTTATTATATCAACAACATGCTCAATATCCGCTGGAATCTCTGGCTTATCCGGCAAATCAACTCTAACGAACTTCACCCCTGTATTGATATCTGCAGGTTTAAATCTAAGTTTAGATCTACAACCTGTATGAAGTCCAATTCCCTCTACACTAACAGGCTCTTTAATAGTTCTTTGATTTTTAAGCATATCTACTAATCCTCAATTTTCAAATTAAACTTTCTCAATAACTTTCGCAAAACTTTATACATTCGAGGCAACCTTACTAAAATTGCCTCTATTTTAGCAATTTCCTTTATAGGCCGAGCCGGTGTTCCAAAATAAGTACTTTTATCAGGAATATTTTTAGTAACACCCGACTGCGCTCCGACTTGTACCAAATCTCCTGTTTTAATATGTCCTACAAAACCAACCTGACCGCCAATCATATTATAATTGCCAATTTTAGTACTACCAGAAATACCTGTCTGCGCCGCTATAACAGTATTTTTACCAATAACAACATTATGCCCAACCTGAATTAAATTATCCAGCTTTACGCCTTCTCCAATTATAGTACTACCCAAAGCTGCTCTATCAATACTAACATTAGATCCTATCTCTACATTATTTTCTATTATAACATTTCCTATTTGCAATATCTTATGAAAAACCATATGCTCATCAGGTGCAAAACCAAATCCATCACTACCAATAACAGTTCCACTATGAATAATAACATTATCTCCTATTTTACAATCATACCTTACTACTACATTCGAATATAAAATAGAATCTTTGCCTATCCTTACCCTATCTTCAATAGTACAATTCGGATATATTACAGAATTATCTCCAATTATAACATTTCTTCCAATATATACCCCAGGATAAATTCCTACATTCCTGCCAATCACAGCTGTATCATCAATATAAGCCTTATCTGATATAGTTCTTTGAACTTCTGGAGAATTATCAAAAAACTTTACGAGCTTTGAAAAACTTAAATACGGATTTTTTACAATCAAAAAAGATAAATCCTCTCTTTTCTCTTTCAACATTTCATAATGCTTCTCATCTACAATAACAGCAAAAGCTTTAGTATTTATAGCATAATTAAAATATTTCTCATTTGATAAAAAACCTATATCATCAGATGTAGCATCTTCTAAGGCTTTTATACGCAATATTTCCTTATTTCCATCTTTAGAAACTAAAACCGCATCTAAAATTTTCGCAATTTCAATTAACTTCAATTCTACTCCAATTTTTCGCTCAATTTTTTAATCACTTCTTCTGTGAGGTCATTGTCTTTTTTTATAAAAATAATATTACTTTCAACAATATCAAAAACTACATCATAACCCTGTTTATCAGCAATTTCTTTTATTGTTTTATGTATTTTATCCACAATAGGTGCTGTCAATTCTTTTTCTCTTTTAAAAGCAAGTCCCTGATCACCCCACACTTCATTAAGATACTTTTGATATTCTAATTTTTTAGTCTGAATCAATCTATCTCTTTCTTTTATCTTATCCGGAGACAATAATAATTTCTGTTTTTCAAGCTCTTGAATCATATCTTCAATCTCTTTCTTCATCTTCTGAGCTTTAGCATCCCATTCTGCCTTTTCTTTATTAAATTGCTCCAGAGCTTCTGAATACTCTTTTAATTTTGACTTTATTTTTTCAGAATCTATATATCCTATCTTATCAGCAAAAACTGTAAAATTACAAATAATAATAAAAATAACCAGTAAAATTACATTCCTTTTAATAACCATTAAAATGACCTCCCTATCTGAAAATGTGGCTTCCATCCAGGGTTTGCTGCATCAAAACCATAACCAAAATCAAATCCTAATATCCCCATTAAAGGAATAACAATTCTCACACCAGCACCAACAGATTTCTTTAAATCAAATATATTAGCTTTTGAAAAACTATTCCAGGAATTTCCAGCATCTGCAAATAAAAGACCATAAATCTGCCCTTCTACAATCGGCAAAGTATATTCAACATTAAATATCAACATTGTATTACCAGCATAATCGTTAGGAGGATGAATAGATCTATCATCATAACCTCTAACCTGTCCGTCATATGCAGTCCCTCCAATCTGAAATTTCTCAACATAAGGAACTTCACTATTTTTACCATATCCAGAAATATTACCAAAAGTCATTTTTAATGATAAAATAAATTTACCAATTGTCGGAAAAAACCAACTGGACTTAAACATTTCTTTATGATAATCATAAGATCCGCCAAAAATTCCACCTGCCAATTCATAACTAAATGTATTAATAGATCCTGTATTTGGAAATTCCGGCTTATCTATGGAAGAACGAGAAATAGTGAATGTCATTGAAGAAGTTGTCTTAGGCCAATCTTCATTTTTATATCCGTAAATATCATCATTAAAATATGAAGAAAAATTATCTAACTTTTGCTGATCCAACCTATATCTTACACTAGCAGAAAAATAATCATCAGGCCATTTTAATCTTCTACCAACCCAGACACTTAATCCCTTCACATGTTGATCAAATGCATCAATCCAGTATCTTGTCTCATTACGTAACTGAATACCTAATTGAGTGGGTGTATCAAATAACCATGGCTCAGTAAAGCCAATACTATAATTCTTTCTATAACTTCCATAATCTATGTTCAAATCTACTAATTGACCATTACCTAAAAAATTTGGCATTCCAATAGAAAAAGTACCAACCAACTTATCACGTTCACTCCAGCCAGCTCCCATAGAAACCTGGCCTGTAGGCTTTTCTTCAACTTTAAAAACCACATTAACATGCTTCTCATCAATAGTCTGAATATCCGGTTGCACATTGCTAAAAAAATTAAGCTGCATAATATTTCTAAATGAACGCATCATCCTCGATTGCCTATAAATTTCTCCTGGAAATATTACAACCTCACGCCTTATCACCTTTTCTTTAGTCTTTGTATTACCCTTGATTAAAACTTTATTTACATAAACCGGTTGCTTTTCTATTATCTTGAACGAAATATTTAAAATATTGCTATCAGAAACCACCTGATCCACTATATCAACATACAAATAACCTTCTTCTCTATAAATATTAGCAAGTTCCTCAAGGCTCTTTTCATATTTCTCAATATTATACCAATCCCCTGTTTTTAACTTTATAACATGATACAAAACCTTATCTTCAAATTTGGTATTTCCCTCAAATGTAACTGTGCCAATTTTATAACGAATCCCTTCTTCAACAAATATATGAATATATAAATCTTTCAAATTTTCAGAATATTCAAAAGAATCCTTTACTATATAAGCATCCTTATATCCTTCTTTTTTGTAATACCTTATAATTTTATCTTTGTCTTCTTCATATTGCTCTTCTTTAAATTCACCGCTTCTAAAAAGACTCTTTGCTTTCGTTTTCATCTGCTTACGCAATTTCTTAGAAGAAATATGAATATTATTATGAAAAAATATTTTCCTTATCTTAACTTTTTGCCCCTCATCTATTTTAAAAATTAAATCTACAAGACTACTATCACTATTCAAGTATTTGAAAACTGGTGTAATTTTAGCCTGAAGATATCCATCTTCTTTATACAAATCATAAATTTTTTCCGAAATTTTTTTAGCCTCAGCGGGGGAAATAATCATCCCTTCAACTAATGTAATCTTTTCCTTAATTTTTTTTAGCTTAATCTTTTTATTGCCTTTTATCTCATAACTATGTAAAGATGGCAATAACTTAACATTAAATATCAACGCAACACTATCTTCATTTATAACCTCGTAATTGGCAACTATATCCGAAAACAACCCTGTCTTCCATAAATTTTTTATAGCCTGCCTTATATCATTTCTATATAATGTAGAATTAACCTTTAGCCCGGAATATGTTATAAGCATCTTTTTCTGCTTAGGTTTGCACCCGATAATATCTATTTTTTTTAAAATAACACCAAAAGATATATTTGAATATATAACCAAAAATAACAAAAATAAAACAAATCTTCGCATTATCTATCCCCATTCATTTTTTGCGATAAATATAACATAAGAAAATATAAAAGTCAAGTTAAAACATAATATTAACCATCTTCTACATATTCAATAAGTTAAAATTAGTTGAACTCACATAAATAAAAATTATTTAGTTTTTAATAAAATAAAATCTCCACTTGCTACAGAAATTTTTTTATCTTTTAACATTACTTTTTTCATATCAGGAAAATAAACTTTATTTTTATCAACTACAAAATTAATGGAACTAACGCCAATATCAAAATAATGTGTACCTGAAGATAAATTTATAAGTAATTCAAATATTCCTTTCTTATCTTTAAATATACCATGAAAAACTCCATCAGGTAAATTTTTCTTATAATAAATTAAATCCCCCGGATCCTTTTCCGGATGAAATATATCAAAACTTTTCCTAAAAAGAAAAAGTCTTCTATAATATTCTAATAAATCATTATTTTTTACTAATTTATCCCAATGGAGGCAATTTGTTTCAAAATCCTGTGTTTGTTTGACTTTATCCCGCCCAAACTCCTGGCCTTCCAATATCATTGGTATACCTGTTGAAATGGCCAATATCAAAGCTCCTAATTTAGCTCTTGTTTTAATAAACTCAGTATCATGTTTAAATTCTTTTAGAAAATTTATTACTGTCTCTTCATCATGACTTTCCAAATAATTAATAGATTCTAATGGATCTTTATACCATCCTTTATCATAGCTCCAACGAATGGAAGAATACAATTCAAAATTAGAAGATTTATTAACAAGGAAGTTTTTTACTCTATTTCTAAACTGATCATTCCATTGAGCTACGCCTCTACCACTTATAACATCTCTTTTTTCTGCCCAATTTTCAGCAATCAAAATAAGCTCACCTTTAGTGGGTTTAACTCTATTTAGCTCTTTTATATTTTCTATTGATAAAATTTCTTCTTGATTCATTCTATGGGACATATCAAAACGGAATCCATCCACATGGCCATATTTAACCCAATATTTTAAATTATCCATTATAAATTTTTTTACATAAGGCATCTTACAATTAAAATCATTTCCACAATAAGAAAAATTTGTTCCTGTATAAAAATATTTTTCATCAATCAACTTAAAGTAACCATCAATATTCGCAGTATGATTATAAACAACATCCAGAATAACAGCAATTCCGTTTTTATGTAAAAAATCCACCATTTTTCTGAATTCTTCCAAATGACTGCCATTTTTAAAATCTATAATATAATCTGATTCTGGAACAAAATACAAAGATGTCATATATCCCCAATGAAAGTTCTTTGTAATATCATCATTATAACCGTTACTGATTTCTTCAATTGGCAAAAACTCAATAGCATTTATACCTAATTTTTTAAGATGATCCAATGGCGTTCCTTCCGCATCCAATGTTAATGCTAAAAATTTCCCTTTATATTTATCTGGAACATTTAAATTTTTATACGTAAGGTCAACTATATGAGTTTCATAAATTATTATATTACTCTTTAAAGGTGTTCTATAATTCTTATCTGTCCATTTAAAATTATCAATAGGGACATAAATACTTTTCCCATTAGATCGAATATTAGCTCTAGCATATGGATCAGAAATTATAAAAGATTTTTTATTTTTATAAATCCGATATTTATAATATTTATTATTTAATAAAAACCTTTTTGAAACCTTTACTTCCCATATGCCCGGATATACTAATGAAAGACTAACTTCCTTCGAGGCAAGAGAATCGTCATATTTTTTAAAAAACAAAAGCTTCACATCTGTAAGTCTTGGCCCAAATAATCTAAAAATAACATTATTCCCGCTCTCCCAAATGCCTGGTGCATATTTATCTGATGGCACCAATGATAAAAAATAATCTCGAAGAACATCCCTTGAAAATTCTGGATCAATTTCGATTGCTTTTTTAATTACATTTCCTGACAAATCTTCAATATTTGATAAAAAAATCCTATATGGAGATAAATAATTATATTTTTTAAGATCAATGCTATCTGTTGTTATTAATATAGTTTTTTTATTTGCTGATAAAGCCAAATTTTTTATATTCAAAATAGGTTTAATATCAAAATGCTCTTTTTTAAGAGAGATATTGCTTATAGGTTCATTAAAATGAATAGATATTTCATTAACTTTTGTAATTTCATAAGATTTAATAATAGGAGGAATATCATCTTTATTTTCATTCAAATTAATCCATAAATTTCCATTTTTTTGATATTGTTGAGGGATAAAAGTCAAAACTTGCCATCCTGAAGGGGAAATAACAAATTTAAACTCTGGAAAATCAGAATCGCCAGCTTTCATAACAGAATCCACAGGAACAGTAAGTTTATATAATTTATCTGTTTTATCATATTTTAAATACCAGTACGGTTTAAATTTAGCCTCAGCCCAACCATTAAAAGAACCTGCCACATATACTTTTTTATCAGGAGATAAACTTATTTTATAATCAGAGGGGTTATATATAAAGGTAATTTTACTTTTATCATTATTAAAAAAATATCCTTTAGCAGTATCAAAATTAGTTCTTTTAGAACAATAAATAAAGAAATTTAAAATAATAAAAAAGAATACTACATTTTTTTTCATAAATCCTCCTCTTTGAAGCAAAAATAACAAACGATCGATAAAAAAGCAATAAAAATATTATACCCCTCTATCTTCTTTGATATAACACTAAAAAAGATTTATAAAAGAAAATTTTTAACTATCTCTTTTGCAACAATATATTTGAAATAAAGGGAAGAGCATTATAAACTCTTCCCTTATTTATTGAAAATATCTTGAAAAAAACCTTTATTTTGAAAAGATCTTTCTAATTTTATCTAAAGCAAAATCCATTTCTTCTTTGGTGATTACAAGAGGAGGCGCAAATCTAATAACAGTATCATGAGTATCCTTACAAAGCACCCCTTCTTCTCTTAATTCTTCACAATAATCATGAGCGTTTTTATCACCTTTATGTAACTCTAACCCTATTAATAAACCTCTACCTCTAATTTCTTTAATTTGAGGATGATCAATCTTCCTTAATTCATCCATAAAATATTTCCCCTTTTCCATAGCCTGACCAGGTAAATCATCTCTTTCAATAATTTCCAAAGATTTAACACCGACTGCTGCTGCCAGAGGATTACCACCAAAAGTTGAACCATGATCTCCAGGTTTTATCACATCCATAATATCATTATTACATGCAACTGCGGATACAGGATAAACGCCTCCACCCAAAGCTTTACCAATTATAATAACATCCGGCTCTATATTATCATATTCAAAAGCAAACATTTTCCCTGTTCTACCAAGGCCAGTTTGAATTTCATCAACAGCAAGTAATACATTATGCTTTTCACATAGTTCTTTTGCCTGCTTTAAAAATCCTTCCGGCGGAACAATAATCCCACCTTCCCCTTGAATAGGTTCTGTTAAAAATGCAGCTGTATTTTCATTTATAGCCTCTTCTAAAACTTTTATATCTCCAAAAGGAATTACTTTAAAGCCAGGCGTAAAAGGCCCGAATCCTTTTTTATATTGTTCTTCTGTGGAAAAACTAATTATAGTAATAGTTCTACCATGAAAATTATTACCAGATACTATAATTTCTGCTTTATTTTCAGGAATACCTTTTTTTAAATAAGCCCATTTTCTAATAATTTTCAAAGCTGTTTCAACAGCTTCCGCACCAGAATTCATAGGTAATACTTTTTCTTTTTTAGTAACTTTCGCAATTTTTTCTAACAATTCATACAATCTATCATTATGAAAAGCCCTTGATGTCAATGTAACTCGTTCTGTCTGCTCAATCATTGCCTTAAGAATTTCTGGATGCCTATGTCCATGATTAATAGCAGAATAAGAACTCAACATATCAAGATATTTTTTCCCTTCAGGGTCCCAAACCCAGCATCCTTCTGCTTTTTGTATAACAACTTCTAATGGAGCATAATTATTTGCACCATATTTGTTTGTTAATTCAATAATTTCTTTTGATGTTAAAGACATATATCCTCCTTTTTTTAAATCTTAAAAAAAATATAAAAACCTAATTCTAAGTCAAGAAAAATAATAAAAAAACCTAAAATATAAAAAAATATTTTTTATTTAAAAAGTCTTTTTTTTATTTTTGGTACAATCTCCTCTAATAAATAATGACTCCCCATTATAAAAATGGTACGATTTTTATATTTATTAATTAAATCTACTGAAAATTCCTGGATCTCAAATGGAATTTTATATTCTTCTTTTAAATTCTGTAACTCTGATAAACTAAAACCTTCATAATACTCCATTGGAATTAATATAATTTCAAACCCAGTTCGTTCAAGAAATTGAAAAATTTTATCAAATTTTTTCCTCCTCAATATAGAAAAAAATATCACCGGTACTTTCTCAAAGTCTATCTTTTTTAAAAAATTAAATGTTTTTTCAATACCATCAATATTATGCGATACATCTACAAAAATCTCCGGGTCATTACTAATCCGCTCAAGCCTTCCTCTCCATATAATATTATGCAAAGCTTTTTTAATATTGTCATAACTATAATTATTGATATTATTAATAAAGGCTGATATAGCAACCGCCGCATTATAAACCTGATATTCTCCTGCTAATTTTATAAATAAATCATCGAATTTCTCATTATCAATCTGTAAATCAAATAAAGTACCATTTAAGTCAAAATATTTAATATTTAAATCTACAATTTTATTGCAATCTAATAAATTAGCTTTTTTCTGTTCTATTTTCTCTTTTAAAATATCAATTATTTGAGCATAATAAGATTGAAACCCTAAAAAAACATTGACATTCGGTTTTATAGCTTCAAATTTTTCAATAGCTATTTTTTCAACAGTATCTCCTAAAATCCTTTCATGATCCAGAGAAATATTAGTAATAATTAATCCTACAGGAGAAACAACATTTGTTGCATCTAATCTTCCACCAAGACCAGCTTCAAGTATAGCCCAGTCAACACCTGTAAAATAAAAATAATGTAATGCAAGAGCAGTAAAAATTTCAAAAAATGATAATGAATATTTTTCAATTTGTTTTTTATACCTGTTATACCAATCTATTATAAAATCCTCCTCAATTAAATTATTATTAACTGTAATACGCTCCAATGGAGAATAAAGATGAGGAGATCTAAAGCACCCTGTCTTATAACCATGCTCTATCAATAATTGATTCAAAATCGATGCTACACTGCCTTTTCCATTAGTTCCAACAATATGGAAAATTTTATAATTTTTATATACTCTACCGGTCTCTTCTAAAAAATTTTTTATTCTATCAATTTCATATTTCATTCCTTTATGACGTAAACTATATAAAAAATCCCAAAATTCTCTATTTTTCATTTTTATACCTTAACATTATAGTCATAATTGTTCCTTTTCCCGGAAT
>Ga0164318_10002191_pt1 | contig 17968 bp, 18 predicted proteins | sample GuaBasSedimGuay9_FD_113734 | JGI IMG/M metagenome (GOLD analysis project Ga0164318, IMG submission 113734) | Subseafloor sediment microbial communities from Guaymas Basin, Gulf of California, Mexico - Guay9, Core 4571-4, 0-3 cm | ecosystem: Environmental > Aquatic > Marine > Hydrothermal vents... | reverse complement strand
GCTTATTACATGACCTTTATAGTTTCTGAGAATCATTAATCCTCGAGTTGCTACATGTCTGAATCTTCTTTTCATTAACTCAGTATTTATTATACTTTTCTTAAGAATTTCCTCTATTTTTGAACTTTTGAGATTTTGGATATCAACTTTAGGTTCTATCCCTTGTGGATATATTAGTGCGAATCCATTATCATGTACAGCAAGGCCTATATTACTTCTAGATTTCTCAGATGCTAAATATCCTAAAGCATGTGCCAATGCGTCGTTCGTTCTTCTTCCATATAAAGTATGAAATATGTGGTATAATCTTCCCATATCATCGATATATTTCTCCACAAGTATGACTTTATGTGATGGGAATTCTTTAATGCCCAGTCTTTTTAAGTAAAGATATTCTTGAAGAAAATAATTTAGTATTGCGTTGGTTGCTGTTTCATTAGTTTTGCATTCTCTTTTAATATAATTTTTTATTCTATTAATTTCTCCTTTCTTAATCCATTTGAATATTTGGTCACGAAACATACCAATTTTTATAGCCAGATCGTATGATAATGGAAGCATTTCTGAAAACCATGAAGGGATTGTAGGTTTCTGTTCAAAAGCAGGTTTCACATATGCTTTCATTCCTTTACTTTTTACGAATTCATATACTTTTCCACCTAGAACAAAACGGTCACCTGGAGATAAGCGTTCGAGAAATTCTTCTTCTATATTTCCTACATACTTTCCATTGATCGTAAAGACTTTTACGTCAACTTCATCTGGAATTGTCCCTATATTTAAAGTATATATAACTCGAGCATATTTTCCTCTTCTCCCAAATTTTTCCTCTTTTTCATCAAACCATATTTTACCATAAACTTTGTATGACTCAAGTGTTGAATAACTTCCCGACAAATATTTTAACACATTTTTAAATTCTGAATAAGTCAAATTATGGAAGGTGTAGCTTCTCTTTATGACTCTATAAGCATCTTTTGCATTCCATTTTTTCTCTATTGACATTCCCATAATATGTTGAGCAAGTACGTCTAGAGGCTTTTTAGGTATATGTATTTTATCTAAATGATGCTTATATGCTTCCTTAACCATGACAGCATCTTCTACAAGATCATCTCTATCAATACATACCAGTATTCCTTTACTTTTTTCATGAAACTGATGGCCACTACGTCCAATTCTCTGTAAACATCTAGTAACACTTTTTGGTGATCCTATCTGGACAACAATATCTATATATCCAATATCGATTCCTAGTTCAAGACTTGTACTACTTACTATTGCTTTCAAATCTCCTTTCTTTAACTTTTCTTCGATTTCAAATCTAACATTTCTTGATAAAGAACTATGGTGAGCGGCTATCTGATCCACTTTTATACAGCCTTTACTTTTTTTTGCTAACTGCTTCAAATGAAAGACGACCCTTTCAGTTCCGCTCCTAGTATTAGTAAAAACTAAGGTTGTCCTATGTTTTTTAATTATGTCAAATAGAATCTCGTACATTTTCTGACTAGCTATTTCTGTAGGTGTATGAATAAGATCCTCAATAGGTGTTACAACTCTAAGCATCTTTTTCTTAGAGTACCTAGTGTCAACAATCACACAGTCTCTTTCTGTCCCATCATCATTGTATCCTACTAGAAATTTTGCAATTTCTTCTAAAGGATTTATCGTAGCAGATAATCCTATTCTACATATTTGATTATCTGAAAGTTCTGTAAGTCTCTCTAAACTTAAGGAAAGGTGGCTTCCTCTTTTACTTTCAGCCAAACTATGAATCTCGTCGACAATAACCCATTTTACTTTTCTCAATTTTTCCCTGAATTTAGGTGCAACTAAGATTATAGCTAATGTTTCAGGAGTCGTAATTAATATATGGGGAGTTTTTTTCAACATTTTATGTTTTATATAAGAAGGAGTATCACCCGTACGTACAGCATGACGAACTTTAGGTATATCATATCCCCTTTCTTTAGCTAGCTCATGTATTTCATAAAGAGGTTGCTCTAAATTTCTATAGATATCATTATTTAATGCTCTTAACGGAGATATATATACAGCATAGACATAATCTTCTAGAGTATTTTCATAGGCCATTTTAAATAATTTGCTAAGAATTGTAATAAAGACAGTTAATGTTTTTCCAGTTCCAGTAGGACTAGAAACTAAAACGTTTTTGTTATAAAAAATAGGGATTATACCATATTCTTGCGGCGGTGTGAGAGATTCAAATTTTTTATTAAACCATTCCGATACTAAAGGATGTAATACATTCAATACTTCTTCTTTCTTATATTTCTTTGATGCATAAACAATCATCGAATACACCGTTCTTAGTAAGCGATATTAGTTAGCATGCTTAGTATCCTAAAGCTATATGTGTGTTCTTAACATTATTTATATAAGTTTAGCTTTTCTCAATTAAGTTAAACAAAAGTTCTCCAGCCTCTTCCAGATGATAGAGAATATTTTCAAGCTCTTCAGCCATTTTAGGGTCAGATCGAGCTATTTTCCTTAATACATCTATAGCATAATCTATTGAATCTAAAGCATCTTGAAGCTTATTTGTTGTCATAAAAATAGCACCTATACAACAATATACTCAAATTATAAGTAGCAAATATTTATATTAGCATAACATTTAACTAGGTTATCTAGGGGTGATTTTAAAATGATTGATATAATAGGTTTGCTTTTCTGGTTGTTAATATTCGCAATGTTTCTTCAACCTACAATGAACTACTGGAGATTAAAAGAAGCTAGATTAAGACTTATAGCACAATTAGAGAAAAAATATAATTTTCAACTCATAACATTGATACATAGGCAAGAGAAGATAGGTTTTTTTGGTATACCTTTTTACAGATTTATTGATATAGATGATTCGGAAGCTATACTAAGAGCTATACGTAATACTCCACCTAATATCCCAATTGCATTAGTTCTTCATACTCCAGGTGGATTAGTTTTAGCGGCTGCTCAGATAGCAAGAGCTATAAAAAATCATCCTGCAAAGAAGATAGTGATAATTCCACATTATGCTATGAGTGGGGGAACTCTAATTGCTTTAGCTGCAGATGAGATATGGATGGATCCAAATGCAGTTTTAGGACCATTGGATCCTCAGCTCTCTATTGAACCAGGATTAAGTTTACCAGCTCCTTCATTGATAAAGATCGCGAAAATGAAGGGTTCCAATGCATCAGATAAAATTTTGATAATGGCTGATGTAGCAGAAAAAGCATTACGTGAAGTGAGAGAATTTGTTAAGGATCTTCTTATAGATAAATTAGGTGAAGAAAAAGCAGAAAAAATAGCTGAACTTTTGACACAAGGTAAATGGACACATGATTATCCAATTACTGCTGATGAAGCTTTAAAAATAGGGTTACCAGTTAAAAAGAGTATACCTCCAGAAATTTATGAATTAATGGAACTATATCCTCAAGCTCCAATAAACAGACCTGGAATTGAGTACATTCCTTATCCAGTATTTCCTAGACATGTACCATCTCATAAGTATCCAGAAACCTAAATAACAGAAGAAATATTCTTATTAATATACTCCGCAATATTCTCTATTTTTTCTTTTATCATTTCTGGTACAAAAATTGTTGGTAGCGGTGGAATTCTAAATATCTTTAATGGTGTTAGATACTCGAATATATCTCTTGTTCTTAAACCATATACTATAGAATAATGAGTTCCTTTTAAGCTAAGAGCTAACTTGTATCTCTTTGCATCATAAACAAGTACTGTACCAGGTGATAAACCTAAAACTATATCTACATTTACTCCATTTGTGAGAGGCCAAGCTAAGTCTTTAAGGCTTTCAATTAATAAAATATCGTATTCTGCATTGTTCAGATAAATATAGGAATTTTTAATTGCTTTATATAAATATTCATTAAAAACTTTTTCAAAACTATTAGTATTAAAAATCTCAATAATTTGATCATTGTTTAAAGAAAGTTTCTGTACTATTTCTTTTTCTATATTAGCTACAGATTTTTCCAGTAGCCATTGATTAACTATGCCTATGTTATAAATATTATTTTTATGGATGATACTTGTTCTAGCGATAACTGTTTTTTTCAGAATATCTCTATTATATGTATAATACATGGATGAGAAATTGTTTTCAATAAACCATGATGGATCTAATGGAGTAGTTAACATATCTATAGGGTTTAAAAATTCATATCTCTGTCGACATTGGGATACTTCTCTTAGTTTTATTATATCGTTACAGAAAATAGTACCATATTTTATATTTTCTAGAGTGGTACTGTAATCTGTGAACCAGTCGTGTATTGACAATGGTTTAAATGGACAAATCTTGAATCCTATATTTTTCAATGCGTATATAAGACCTAAGCTTAGTGTAGTTTTTCCAGATTTTCCATGCAGGTCAACTATAAGTATTTTATAGGGCATACTATCTATGTATTAATACTTTTTATTTAAAGAATTTTTGTCAATGAATTATAGTCTTAATGTTATTTTCATCAAATATATAATAAATAGTTAAACTATATTTATTTAAGAATTGTTTAACTACTTTAATTATTTCATTAATTTTTTTCCTTCTATTGAATGTTCTTAATATGGCTCCGGCAGCAAATTGATGGCCACCTCCGCCAAATTTTCTGGCTATTATCGACGCGTTGTATTTACTCTGAGTTTTTGCACCGATATAGATTCTAATCTTAAAATATTTTTTTGGAACAATTATAAAAGTAAATTCAGCTCCCATTTTTTCAAGAAGAATTGAAAGATATCTATAAGATAAATTTAAGTCATTTAGGAAAACCAGTATTGTTTCCTTTTTCACGTTTATTTTACTAGCGAATTCTTCTGTTTTTTTCCTGTTTATTTCATAATTCTGTATATATTTACTTATTTTATTATCCTTTAATACATTTAATCCTTCTTTTGCTAATTTTTCAGCTATATAAATTCTACCTAAATAGTTAGAACCCTTTACTGCTGCCTCTAATTTCCTTGCTTCCTCCGAATATATTTTTGCTGTGTCAGTTTCAACTGCATATTTAGCTATTAATTTAGCGACTTTATTATCTTCTAAACCTAGTGCTTTCAACGCCAGAACTGCCGAGGCAGGAGCATTTGGATCATAAAATTCTATTTTTGCACATGGTTTATTTGTCTCATGATGATCTGCACGAATTTTTACTTTTCCAGGACATGGAAGATCTGCAACAAATTCCCATTTTACCTTTTTAAATATGAAATTATTTTTTACTTCACTAGGATATGCTAGAATAATTTTGCCAGAAGGGTACCTAATTTTGAATAAAGCGGCACTACCGACTCCGTCTAAATCACCAGCATCACAAAGGGCAAGAGGCTTTTTAAAAAGTACTCCAATAATTAAATGATAGATTCGTACAAAATTAACCATTTCAGTGTCACTGTTCTATAAGGTGGATTTGTCAATTCTTCACTCAAGAAGCATAAATAACATCTTTTTCTTTTCCTTTAATATCTCTATTTTACCTTCACGTCCTAACCAACCAAGAGCTCCAAAGACCTCGGTAATCTTTAGGTTCGAGAGCTTAGATATTTCTCTTACCGATAATGGTTTTTTTGCTTCTTTAAGAGTTTTCCATACTACTCCTGCATTAACCCCGAATATCTCTTCAGGTTTCATATTTATACCATCTATTTAGTTTATAGTTTATAACTTATATGTTTGCTTTTCCGCTAACCGTCCGGCAACAATTTTCCTCCGCATCTGACGGGTGACAGTAGCCGGACAACGGCTAGTCTCGGAGCGTGTTAAATAAGAATGGCTAATATAAATTTTTTATTTTTTCTATTTTTTAGAAATGAGTAATAAAAAACTGAGAAAAATGGTTAATATTTTTTAGATATTATCTAAGTTATTTATGAGCCAATCAATAGCTTTCTTAAAAGCTTTTGAACGATGAGAGGTCTTATTTTTTTCATTAATTGTCATCTCAGCATATGTCTTAGAGCACCCTTCAGGTATAAAAATGGGGTCATAGCCAAATTTTCTACTACCCTTTTCTGATCGAGAAATTCTGCCGTACGTTATTCCTTTAAAAATTTTAATAACATTTTTTCTGGTTTTTAATCCAACCACAGACATAAAGTAAGCATTCCTTTCATGAACATTTTCTAAAAGTTTCAATATGCCTTTGTTACCAATTTTTTTAAAAACATAAGAAGAGTATGGTCCGGGGAATCCATTAAGATAATTTATAAAGAGACCTGCGTCTTCGACTAGTATTGGTTCATTTATTACTTTGATATTTTTTAATGCATAGCTTACTATATCTTCGAGATAATCTGATTGTATCTCTATTTTTGGATAATCTATTTGCCTTAAACTTATATTATAGTTGCTAAATATTTTTTTAGCTTCCTCAAACTTATGAAAGTTAGTTGTCAGAAATAATACTTTAATCCTATTATTCAAGGAGAGTAACCTCTACTTTCTCACCATCTTTTACTCTTTTAAGTATTTCTAGATCTCCTTCAATTTTGCCAAAAACATTTACTGGGCTTGCAGGTCTTATCTCATTAGGCGATGTACTTGCTGGAGTTTTACCGAAAAATAAGCATAGAGCCCTTCCGGGTGGCCAATAAGCAACGTCACCTTTTTCAACTACTTCTTGGGAGACTTCTAATCCAACTCTCACGGGGGTTGAGAAATATATCTCATCTCCCCATCTCATTGCTTCCGATGTAAATGGAATAGCTTTCAAGAATGCTTCTTTGGTTTTAGGGTTTTTGTCTATAAGTTTAACAATGATATCTCCTATACTCTCAAAATGTAACTTCAGCTTTACCATAGATAAAATAGAATAATTTTAAAAATAAAATGTTTTTGGCTTATATGATGTCTTCTATGTATAGCGCGTAAGCTGTATATAATACTCCTTTTGCTGTATTAACTACTTCTTGCCAGTTTTGTCCATCTTCAGGTTTTACTTCAAATCCAACATATCCTTTATAATCTATTTCTTTTAAAACTTTAATTAGTCTCTTAACATCATCTATGTCATTTATTGCACCTGGACGGAAAAATCCTGGATGCCAATCTTTTAGGCCTTCTTCTGTTTTCTTAGTACAGCCTATATGTATATGTCCTAGGTAACCTTTAGCTTTTCTTAAATCTTCTGGCTTTTCGTGTAGCATAGGTGCATGGCTTAAGTCCCAAAGCAAACCAAAGTTATTAAACTCACTTTTTAATTCTTCTGCTATTTTAAGAGCTTCGTCTAATGGTCCTAGTAAGAGTTTTTTATCGTAATCTCTATCAAAGATTTCGAGAGTTACAGATACTCCGACTTTATTTGAGTATGTAAGTATTTCTTTCATACTCTTAATAAGAGCATCTTTTGCGGCATCTCTATTCTCGGGTCCAGGATCTGGTCCAGTACAAAGTCCAGCTGCTCTAATTCCTCTTTCAGCCGATGTTTTAATAGCATTTTTTAGAATTTCTACAGCTTTTTTCCTCTCATTTTCATCAAGTGCGTTAGGATTAACATTCTGCATAAGTACAATTGGTTGTAAAGCTGATATAACTTCAATACGTCTTTTAGATAAAACTTTTATCGCTTCATTCCATTGTTCATCAGTCAATAAATGGATTTCTATAGCATCAAAAAATGGATCATACGCTATTGTCTCAAATGTTTCGCGGATTTCATGACCTTTAAGTGTAGCCGGATTAGCCATAAATCCTACAATACTGATCTTCCATGGAAATTTGAAAAACCCCTCTATACCCTTTTTTTCAGAATATGTAGAAAACATATATTGGTCACCATCATTTTATTTGACTTCAGGAAATAAATGCTTTACTCAAGTGTGCAAGATGAGTTCATTAATCATTAATGCATTGGTTAATTTTTATGCTCCACTTATATTAGGTATACTTTACGGAAAGATTTTTAATGTTAGTCAATATACCAGGAGAGAATTATCAAAAATTATATTATATATTTTCTTACCTCCACTTTTATTTAATTCGGTTTATAAAAGGAGTTCTGCAATAGGTATAGGATCACTAATTATGGTAACAATAACTGGTATAGTACTCGTTTTTATTCTTTTATCTATATCCTATATAGTTTTCAGAAAAAATATAGAGTTTATAATGACATCCATATATGCAAATGCTGGATATCTTCCTATACCAATAGCTTCGCTAATTTGGGGTAATGATGCAGTTTCACTAATAGGCTTTTATATTCTAGGTGCTAACGCAACAGTAAACTCTATTATACCAATTATTTCATCGAAAAAAGGTTTGAGCGAGGGATTAAAAAGATTGAAAAAATATCCACCTATTTATGCAATTCTATTTGGATTATTTTTTGGGTCACTTTCTATTAAATTACCTTTATTAATACAAAATCCTTTGGACATGTTAGGAAGTATTGCTCCGACATTAGCATTAATTGTATTAGGATTAGAAGCATCTACAATGAAAAACCTAGATGTTGATGGGGTAAAAATATTTTTATTCAGACAATTAATAAGTGGTTTTCTTGGAATAATATTTGCATATATATTTTTTAGAAGTTTTATAGTTCTTCAGAGTAAAATAATTATTCTGGAGGCTCTTATGCCACCAGCGGTAACAAATCTTATACTTGCCCATGAATATAAACTAAATGCAACTAAAGTAGCAAGAATAGTATTAACAGCTACGGTTCTGACAACGGTATTCACTATACCATTTACTCTATACATTTTTTCTCTTTTAGGAAACTCTACTTGATTCTTTTAGCATTCTTTCATAGTCTTTTCTTTTAATTCTTATTTCTCTTCCACAAGATGAACACTTATAAACTATAAATCTCTTAGTCATCCTCTTTATTTCTTTTAAAGGTTTACCACATATACATACGAATCCCCGTAACCTTGCGGGATTACCCATTACTAGCCCATAGTCAGGTATATTTCGTGTAACAACTGAGCCTGCTGCAACCAATGAATATTTTCCGATAGTAACACCACATACAATTGTTGCATTGGCACCAATTGAGGCTCCCTTCTTGACAAGTGTAGGAATTACCTTCCATTCTCTATTAAAAGATCTAGGATAAAGATCATTTGTAAAAACAGCATAGGGTCCAATAAACGCATCTTCTTCTATCTTTACTCCCTTATACACAGATACACCGTTTTGGATCTTTACATTATCACCGATTTCAACTCCTGCATCAATATATACATCTTTGCCAATGTTACAATTTCTTCCAATTTTAGCATTTTTTCTGACGTGTACAAAATGCCAAATGTGAGTGTTATCGCCTATCTTTACATTATCTTCAATTATAGCTGTTGGATGAATGTATACCTTGCTGTTTTTCTTTTGCATTTTTTCACAGATATTACATAAGTTTTTGCTGAATATCAGTATTTCTATCTATTATCTTTTGGAGTGTTTTCCAACTTTTTCTAACGATGGGTGGGAAATCTTTATATTTCTTGTACCAGGAAATAAGAAAATTTCTAGTCTTTTTATCTGATGGATAACCGGATCCAAAATCTCCATATTTGTTCTTTAATTCTTCTATTATACTGTCTCGTATAACTTTAGATACGATAGAGGCAGCTGATACTTCGATATATTTTATATCTGCTTTATTCTCTGCGATTATTTTGTATTTGTTAATTTGTGGATAATATTTATGTAATAAAGATAAAAATTTCAGAGTATCTTGATAAGGTGAGTCAATATATATGATTTTAACATCACTTAAGATTTCGGAAATTATTTTTGATATATACATTGCTTCAAGTTCGTTTAGATTTTTTACATTTTTTCCTCTTACTGCATTGTCTATTTCTTCAGGTGTTATAATCTTTATAATAACTTCATTAGCATCGACAACTATGTTATCAAATAATTTTTCTCGTTTCGAAAATGTAAGTTTTTTGGAATCCTTAACACCTATTTTTTTCATCTTATCTTTTTGATTATCGTCCAAAACTATACATGAAATTATTAACGGTCCAATTACTGGACCTCTACCTGCTTCATCTATCCCAGCACTCAATATCATTTGATATAAACCCTTTAACTAAAGAATATTTAATTAAAGAGAAAGATATAGTTTAATAACTTTTTTCTTATCAAGTTTATATAGTAACTCTTGGGTTTTGGAAATAGGGATGCTGGTTTCTTTAGAAATAAGTTCAATAATATAGCTATAACCAAGCTTTTTACCAGTTAAGAATTGTGATGTTCTAGAGAGAGCAGAAAGAATTTTTTCTTCTTCGGTTGAGATCTTTGATTTAAGAAAGTTTTTTATAAAATTCTTTATTTCTTCGATTTCTCTCTTTTTTTCTTCAAAGTTAATTTGATACTCAGTAGGATTATCCTTAGCCTTTTCTAGAATTTGCTTTATATTCTTTATTTTTTCGTATATTATATTTATTTTTGCTCTTTCTTCAATTTCAGCAAAAGAAGATACTTTAGTAAGTAGAATATCATTTTCTTTTACTTCAGCTAATAACTCATTAATTCTTTTTAAAAATATTTTTCTAACTAGCCTTAGATGTTTATCTATATTTCGCGAGAGAAGCTTAATTTCTTGAGATGAAGTAACTGGATCTTCTAGGGAAAGTTCATTGAGAATTTTTGTCGCTCTTTTTATGAGCCTATTTCCTTCAAGGAGAAAGTAAGGATCAATATATTTAATTATTCTATTCCATTCCTCGAGTATTTGCAGTTTATCTTTTAGATCATTTAAGTTTTGATTTAATTCTTCTAATGCCATTGTGTATTTGGTTAGTGTATCAAGGTAATTTTTGAGTTTGGATTCATAACTAGCAATTTCATATCCTGTGTGGAGAATTCTATCCTCTGAAGGTGGTCTAGGTTGAGAAATAGTATTTAATAAATTCTCAACTAATTTGCTTAAATTTTCATCATCTTTATATCTTTCTTCGATTATCTTTATCAGATGTTCTGTTCTTTTCTTGAGTTTGACGACAGTATTAGCTTTCTCAGCTAAATATTCAAGGGGATCAATTCTTTCAACTGTTGTAACTACTTTCTTACTCATTTTTTCATTTTTAAAAATTTTAAGGAACGTAATATATTATATGTTTAAAATAAGAATTATGACTGAGCTTACTAATAATATAACTATGGTAAGTAACAATATTTTTAATCATCCGTGGATTCCTAATCTCGATGAAAGTATTATAAAGGAAATGTTATCAAAAATAGGTATTAAAGACATTTCAGAATTATTTAATGATATTCCAAATGATATAAAGATTCACGGAGAACTAAGGAATATAGGGTTTGATAAAATATTATCAGAATATGAGCTTGATCACATAGCTAGAAGGGAAGCTCAGGAAATTAAGACTACCGATGATTTTTTAGTTTTTACAGGTGGATTATGTAAACACTATGTTCCTTATGTTATTGAGAGCATAGTGAGTAGAGCCGAGTTTTATACAAGTTATACACCCTATCAGCCGGAAATATCTCAAGGAATGTTACAGGCTTTATTCGAGTATCAAAGTTTAATGGCTGATTTGCTTGAGATGGATGTAGTAAACGCATCTATGTATGATGGATCGACCGCATTAGCTGAAGCTGTATTAATGTCTCTTAGAATAACAAAGAGGAAAAAAGTTTTAGTTCCTAAGTTAATTAACAATGAATATTATGAAGTTTTAAAAACTTATTTAGAGCCTCACTCTATAGAGATTTCTAAAATTGAATACGATACTAATACTGGTTTGATTGATCTTTCTGATCTAAAGAAAAAACTTGATGAAGAGGTAGCAAGTGTCTATGTAGAGAATCCGAATTTTCTTGGTTTCATAGAAGAGCAAGTTGATGAGATTTCAGATATTGTTCATGAAAATGATTCTCTCTTAATAATCGGTGTTGATCCGATTTCATTAGGTGTCTTAAGACCGCCTGGAAAATATGGAGCTGATATAGTTGTAGGTGAGGCTCAATCTCTCGGATTAGGTTTGAATTATGGAGGACCATATCTAGGAATTTTTGCAGTAAGAGATGATTATAAAGTTGTTAGGCAAATGCCTGGTAGGCTTATTGGAATGACAACATCTCTTGATGGAGAAGAGATTGGCTTTACTATGATTTTACAGACACGTGAGCAACACATAAGAAGAGAAAGAGCTACATCTAATATATGTACTAATGAGGCGTTATGTGCTTTAAGTGTTGCAGTTTATCTTTCATTAATGGGTTCTTCAGGACTTAAAAAAATAGGTATAAGAATTCTAAAAAATTCGCATTATGCTCTTGATAAAATTAGTGAGATAAATAATATCGAAGCACCTCTATTTTCCTCAAGTTTCTTTAAGCAATTTCCTATACATTTTGTAGGTAAAGATGTTCAAGATGTGAATAAAATACTATTCAAAAAAGGGATACTGGGAGGATTACCCTTACAAAACTATTTAGATGGGTTTGCTAATGTGGCTCTATATTGTTTCTCGGAGGTTTTATCTTATGAAGATATTGATTATTTAGTGAAAGTGTTGAAAGAGGTGATGCTTGATTAAAAAAGGTTTTCATCAGGCAAAATGGGATGAGCCGTTAATATATTATTATTCAAGGAAAGGAAAGCAAGGATTTTATATTTCTGAAGAGGATAATCTTATATCGAAATTTATTCCTGATAAGATGCTGAGAAAAGAATTAGAATTGCCATCTGTTTCTGAGATTGATGTTGTTAGACATTTTACACGTTTGTCGCAAATGAATTGGGGTGTTGATTTAGGTACCTATCCTTTAGGGTCCTGTACAATGAAATATAATCCGAAGTTTAATGAATATAACCCTGTAATAACAAAGTTACGAAAGATTCATCCGAATCAGCCGCTCAGTACGGTTCAAGGTATTCTAAAAATCTTATATAAATTGGAAAAATGGTTGTGTGAAATAACAGGGATGGAAAGAGCGAGTTTTCAACCAGCTGCTGGCGCTCATGCTGAGTTAGCCGGAGTATTAATGATGAGAAAATATCATTTTATTAGGGGCGAAAAAGAAAGAGTTGATATCATAATACCGGATTCTGCACATGGCACTAATCCTGCTAGTGCTTCGATGGGAGGATTTAAAGTAGTGACTATACCCTCAAATAATGATGGTCTTGTTGATATAGAAGCTTTGAAAACGGTTATATCTAATAAGACTGCAGGTATTATGCTAACTAATCCTAATACTCTAGGATTGTTTGAAAGAAATATAAAGGAGATCGCAGAGATAGTCCATGAAAAAGGAGGATTATTATATTATGATGGAGCAAACCTTAATGGTATAATGGGAATAGTAAGACCTGGAGATATGGGATTTGATATAGTACATCTAAATATTCATAAAACATTCTCTTCACCACACGGAGGAGGTGGACCTGGTGCAGGGGTTATACTAGCTAGGGGTGATTTAGTCAATTATTTACCTGCTCCTTTAGTAAACAAAAACAGTAAAGGATATTATTGGGACTATAATGTAAAGTATACAATTGGTCGAATAAGGGCTTTTTATGGGAATATAATTCCTTTAATAAAAGCATATTATTATCTCTTAGCTTTATCAGGTAAAGGTATAAGATATGTGACTAATATTGCTGTACTTAATACAAATTATTTTATTTCATTAATAAGAGGTATTAGAGGGTTGTCTATACCTTATTCAGTCAATATACCTAGGAAGCACGAAGTCGTAGTTTCTGTTAAAAAGTTATATAATGAAACAGGTATATCTGCCTTGGATATAGCTAAATCGCTTCTTGATTCTGGAGTTCATCCTCCCACTATATACTTTCCTCTGATAGTTAAAGAATCCTTGATGATAGAGTTTACTGAGAGTGAGTCAAAAGAGGATATTGAAAAATATGCTGAAAGCATAAAGAATATAATTAGACAAGCATATCATGAGAAAGAAAAAGTTAAGTCTAATCCAAAATATACAAGTATTGGTAGAATCGATGAAGTAAAAGCTAATAGACCAAGTAGTTATATTCCTTCTTACAGAGTCTTTTTAAAACGTGGCAAAAAAATTATAATATGACAATGCCATTATCAAATGGCGTTAATTATGTCTCAAGATATTCAAAGAAGGATACAAATAGAGAAGATCAAAAAGATACGTCAACAGGAAGAGGAGGGCAGAAAAAGAATATCTAATATTAAATATAAAATTGCGATAATGAGTGGTAAGGGAGGCGTAGGTAAATCGTTTATTACAGCAAACCTAGGTTTAGCTCTAGCTACACTAGGTAAAAAGGTAATAATTCTTGATTCTGATGTACATGGACCCTCAATTCCAAAGCTTTTAGGTTTACATGGTAGATCTATGAGTGTGGGTCCAAATGGACTTATTCCTCTAGAGGCAGATCTAGGAGTAAAAGTTGTTTCAGTGGATTTTCTGATGCCGAATGAAGAATCGGCACTTATATGGAGGGGACCCATGAAAACAAGTCTTATAAGAGAACTCTTAGCCAAAGTTGATTGGGGAAGACAAGACTTTATGTTAATTGATCTCCCTCCTGGTACAGGTGATGAACCATTGACGGTTGTCCAATTAATAAAAGATATTAATGGCTCAATCATTGTAACAATACCTTCCGATCTTTCAAGAATAGTTGTTAAGAAAGCAATTACCTTCTGTAGAAGATTAAAGGTAAATATTATAGGTGTGATAGAAAATATGAGTGGATTTACGTGTCCAGAATCTGGAAAAACCTACTATATTATGGGAAAAGGTGCCGGTGAAAAGATTTGTAAGGAAATGGACGTTAATTTTCTAGGCAATATTCCTTTAGATCCTAGGATTAGTGAAACAATAGATCAAGGAAAACCTTTTCTAACAACTTATCCTAATATAGAAGTGTCAAAGAAGATAGTAAATATAGCTGAGTGGATTATTAAATATTTAAAAGCTCAAGAGAATGTAAATTAGATCTTTATCTTTTCAATAAGGTCTTGTAGAATTTTATATACATCCATAGCATTTTTCCTATTTACTATAAAAATAGTGTCTCTATGACAGGATATTATTTGCGAAATGTTTATTTTTCTTATAGCTAGTAGCGAAGTTAGATAAGCTATCACTCCAGGTGTAAATATAATTTTTTGAGGACTTGTCAAAATGACAGCTGATTGATTCTGAAGCATATATAGCATTGATTCCTTAGGAATAATTTTCAGTATCTCTTTAAAACTTTCGTGATCACTCATTATTGTTATTTCACCTATTCCCTGAGTGAAATGATAAAATCTAGATTTTTCAAAAATTTTAAGTAGAATTTCAAGTTGTCTAAATGTAAGATGTTTTACCGTTATAACATTAATTTTATCTATAATAGTTAAAGTACTATTTGATATGACTTCTTCCACTAAATGATCTGTGTTTATTTTTTGTTTTCTTATTTTCTCTGCCTGTCTTATTAATGAAATCTTTAAGGTGGATGTTTTTATTTCTCTATTTTTTACATGTTTTTTTATTTCTTTATAAAGGATTCGTGATAATGCTGAATAGTTAGCGTATCCCTTTATCATTGCTTCAATAATGCAAGGTTTCATGAAAATAATATCCTTAACAATGGATGAAATACTCTCATTATTTTTCATACTAATCATCTAATTTTGCTCTATTAATCAAGAATATTAATATTATCATGTTTTTACTTTTTTTGAAAAAAATCTATGTATGGTTTATTTTGTATAATTTTTTTTCTTTGAATATTTTTTTCATAATAAGCCTAATGTAATAAACAATAATTTGTTAAAAACACAAAACTTAAATATATCAGTTTTCTTTTTAAATCTGGGATTTATATGTTATCTAATTTTGGGCCCAAATTAACAAAGAGTGAATATGAAATTATAAAAGCAGTTCCACAATCACTAAACTATACGCAGGTTGCAGAGAAGACGGGATTCAGCGTAGCCTATGTATCCAGGAAGCTGAAAGCATTAAAGGAGAAGGTAACGATACATGGAGTATTCGATTTTGACATAATGGGATTAAAGGAAATTAAAATCTTGGCTGACTACGATAAAGACTTTGTTCAGAAAGAGGGAAAAATCAAGATACCCTTCATAACTGGAGTTTATCATATAGTTACTGGAAAAAAAGACTATTTATGGATTGAGGCATATCCGCCTAAAAATCAGGTAGATTTCTTTATAGAGGGATTACAGTTAAAAAACTATACTATTTATGAGGTTGGCGAAAAATTCGTATGGATGCCAAACAAAGCTTTACTAACAGAGTATAGTGGTGGATATATTTTTGGACACATAGAAAAAATAACTGAGATAATAAATAAGGTCGATGTGTCACAGCCCAGAGCTAAAGCTGGAAGAGTTCCCGATGAAGTTGATCTATGGTTGATAGCCAAGCTTATGAAGTATCCTTTCACAAAAATATCTAGAGAAGCTGAAAGAACAGGTGTAAGACAACAAGTTGCGTCTTATCATTTAATAAGACATGTAAAACCCTTATGGCTTTATAATACTGTAACACTTAAATTAGATCCAGATCTTATACCAACTAAGCTTCTATATTTCAAAGTTGCGAATCCGGAATTTGCTGTAAAGTTTGCGGCTAGCTTAACACATACACCTTATATAATAGAGTCATTTGTTGTAGGAAATGAAAAGAATTTGGTTATAGCTTATGCTACTATACCTGGAGGATTAGAAATGAGACTAATAAGGACCTTGAGAAACATTGATGAAGTACTCGAATTTGATGAAATAGGTGCGATGGAAAAAGACGTTATGTTAAGATACACTATTCCTTTCGGAAAAATAGTCGGTGGAGGAAGATGGATAATGGATGGATTTTATCAAGCAATCCGTGCATTATCTTCACCGAAAGCAATGGAAAACTATAAACCGTTCTACGATATTCTTCCATTAGTCAACGAATAAGCTTATTTAAAAAACCACCTTTCCTCTTTCATATACAGCTTATTTATTTGACTTTCTCTACAATTTTTCCATTCAAGACCACGTATAATGGCTATTGGAATACCTTCAGCACCATTACCTTTTACCAATTCAGCAGCTGCTGCTATTTCATCAATTAAAGCTATTTTTTTAATTCTCAGTCTATATCCCTTTAAGTCTAATGTACCCCTATAATCCTTATATAAACAAACGTTATAAACACCTATTGCCATATCTACTTGGCCGTTTCTAAATGGTCGTCCATAAGTATCAGTTATAACGATACCTATTTTCTTTCCAGTCATATTCTCAAGTTTCTTACCAATTATTCTCGCAGATCTATCAGGATCTTTAGGTAATAATATAACAATTTCGCTAGAACCAGCAACATTTGATCTATCGATTCCAGCATTAGCACACACAAGGCCATTTTTGGTAAGTGTAATAATGTGTCCTGGTAATGCTTTTAGAATTTTATCGCTCTCTTTAAGAATTAATTCGACAAGCCTGGGATCTTTTTTCGTGATAACGGATAATTTTAATGCTTTTTCGCTTGGAATTATTTTTTTTAAATCTATAATTCTTCCTTCTGCTTTAGATATAATTTTTGATGTTATAACTATTATATCGTTATCCAATATAGGTACTTTCTCAATTTTACAACTTCTTAAAATAATCTCAGCAATGTCATCACCTGGAAGAATTTCAGGTATAGTTTCAAGTCCAATAATCTCAATTTTTTTGGTCATAATGTATCTTCCACATACGAGTGTTGATAAAACATTTATCTCTTTTATTTAAATTTTTTACTTAATTTAAAAAATGTTAAATTAAAGTATTATTTATATATTTATTAAAATTTATTTTATAAAAACATATAAGAAAATAAGATAAGTATATATTTCTCATGAAGAGTTTAAATATTAAATGGTGAGAAGAATGTTCATGGATGAGGATGAAGATTGGGAAGAAGATGAGGAATGGGACGAAGATGAATTATTGGAGGATTGGG
>Ga0164318_10002190_pt1 | contig 17970 bp, 14 predicted proteins | sample GuaBasSedimGuay9_FD_113734 | JGI IMG/M metagenome (GOLD analysis project Ga0164318, IMG submission 113734) | Subseafloor sediment microbial communities from Guaymas Basin, Gulf of California, Mexico - Guay9, Core 4571-4, 0-3 cm | ecosystem: Environmental > Aquatic > Marine > Hydrothermal vents... | reverse complement strand
TGCCCCAGCCCTACGCTCTAAACGTAAATCACCTATAAGGCCTTTGTAATCTGGTAAAAAATGTCTTGGGTTTATCATGTTATTCATCCTGCAAGATTAAAATATTTGTGGGTACACCGTAGCTCCCCCGAGGGGAGGGAGCAGACTTTCTCAACTGGTCCGGATTACAAATCCAGAAGAGTAGAGGAATTTTTTTTAACGATGATAAGGTTTTAGGCGGGATCAATATAATTATCAGATGAAGTACAAACCTCAGCCGAAAAAGAAAGCCCTGATTTAAGCAGTACTTCGATTTGATCTTTGGAAAATCCTTTTTCCTTATTTCTGTGAAAATTGCCTTGTTGCATCGCGAAAGCAATGCCTGCATTAAATGCATCTCCAGCACCAATTGTACTTACCGGTTCAACAGGAATAGCAGGCATTTCAATCCTAAAATCGGAAATAAAAGTAAGCACACCAGCTGCCCCACGGGTAATGATTATTGGAGCGGTTGGATTTAGTTTTCTCACTTCGAGCAAATAATCATCACAGGACTGCTTGCCAAAAATATTTTCAAAATCTTCATCTGATCCTTTTATTAAATCTGCTAGTGCAATGTTTTCGTGCAGGGCAATTTTCATTGCTTCGCTTTCCAGATGGTGGCCGTGGCGAATGTTTGGGTCGTAACAGATGAAAGCCCCTCCCTTTTTGGCAGCGATTAGCACCTCTTTCAATTGGTTTCGTATTGAAATATCTAATGCATAAAGGGATCCGAACAATAAAATATCACCTTCCCCAAAATTAGCTGGACATAAAAGGTTTCTGTTTTTGGGATAAGATTTGTAAAAAGTGTAAGACGGTTTCTTATTGGCATCAAGAAAAGCCAGTGCCAATGAAGTGTTATTGTGGTAGTACTTTTTAATGTAGTGGGTATTCACCCGGTTCGCTTTCAAAAAGTCAATAATGAAAGATGAAGTTTGGTCATCACCCAATTCCGAAATCAATGAAACATTGGCTTTAGCCCTGGCCAGAGACACAGCCACATTCAGCATGGCACCACCAGCACGGCTTATTACCTTGTTGGGGTTTTCGACAATAACATCCAAAAGGGATTCGCCTAATGTGTATATCATTTCATTGATTTTTAAAACAAACGCCTACCATAAAAAACATGGTCGTATTCGATTCCTTTAATATTCGCAATTTTCGGTAAAGTACCCCACAGTGAAAAGCCAAACTTTTTTAGCAATGCAATACTGGGTTTATTGTGCGCCAACAGGAAAGCAACCAATGTGTTCGTTCCTTTACTTCTGCAATAAAATTCAGCTTTCTCCAGCAAAGCAGTGGTAACGCCTTTACGGTGAAAATGAGAATCGATAAAGTAACTGACTTCTGCCGCAAAGCGAAAGGCTCCTCTACCTTCACGGTAAGGGCTTAAACTCAGCCAGCCGACAACTTTATTCTTCCATTCAGCCACCAGTAAAGGAAATTGTTCATTGGCATGATTTTGAAACCAAACCAGTTTGTCTGCTGGCTTTTGCAGCTCGGTATCTCCAGTCGATCTTCCGGATTGAATGGCCTGGTTATAGATTGCTGTTATTGTTTCCAGGTCACTTATCGTTGCCTGGCGAATAGTCATTTTCATTTTTTTCCGTTGAGTCGCATTCATTACTTTTCTTCAATCATAAAATCTACAATTGCCTGTGCATGAATTTGCAAAGTATCCAATAATGGAACAGTCGTATCATTTTGCTTCACCAACAAAGGGATTTCAGTACAACCAAGTATAGCAGCTTGTGCACCATCATGTTGAAGCTCAGTGATAATACTCAGAAAACGATCTCTACTTTTTTTCCTAAAATCATTATTGAATAATTCTTCAAGTATTGTCTTCTGAATAAAATTCCTGTCAGCTTCTTTTGGAATGAGTGTTTCAATGCCTTGATTTCCCAATTTATCTTTATAAAAATCCATCTCCATAGTAGCCTTTGTCCCCAGTAAAGCAACTTTCTGAAAAGCCCTTTTGCGTATTTGACGGGCTGTTGCTTCTGCGATGTGAATAATTGGCACATTTATTTCCATCGGCAAACGATCGGCAAACATATGCAGGGTGTTGGCACACAATGCAATTCCATCAGCACCGGAAAGTATCAATTTTCGGGCTGCATCGGCAACTAGCGAATACAATCCTTCATCGTCATTTTGCTTTTGCAGCGCGTCAACATCGGCGTAATTAAACGAATACAAAATACATGAGGCGTAGTTCAATCCACCTAATTTTTGGTTTACTTTTTCATTTATCAGGCGGTAATACTCAATCGAAGAAGCCCATCCTGTACCGCCAACAAGTCCAATTGTTTTCATTTTATCGAATTTTGGAATAAGAAAAGAGCACAAATGGGATGCAAACTCATGACCTTCAATTTAGAATCTGTCATTTGATGAAATAACATAAAGCCAAGCCCCTTTTATGCCTTTAAAATTACGCTGTTCTTAAGTAAACAAAAATACTATAAAGAGTCTTTAACATGAAAAATGAGAAGATGAATAAAGTAAACCCGTATGTTAAACAAAATTACAGCTTATTGCTTTTAATCCAAATTAATTACTTTGTCTTTCAATTTGATAAACGATTGATTGGTAGTTCAATTAAGGGGAAAGCTCGAAGGATCGTTATCCCTGATTTACAAAACATGAGCAATCTGAAAAGATTATTAGATAAAAAACCCAGCGAGAAAAGTAATTATCTCTCGGTGGGTTTAACTTGCTTTGCTCGTACAATGCTATACACAAACAGAGAAACAAAGTTTCGCCAATAAAAAACCTGCTGAGTTTGGGAGCTCAGCAGGTTTAGCCAATCTAATTAATATACAGGAGTATATCTGAGTGCAAGAATATCAATAAAATATACCCTGATATAACTAACAATCAAAAACTATCAACAAGCATTTGTTAATTACATTGAAATTATATTTGACAAAAAAACCCGCCAGAACATATTCCAGCGGGAAAAAACCAAATTAGATTGGCCTGAATTTTTTAGTTTTTCTGTAATGTTTTACTCAAATTTGTTTAAAAAGTTTCACTACACAATTTAGGCTTTGCCCCTATCGAAATACAATTTGAAAATCAAGACGATATCAATAATTAAATCGTATATTTAGCTCTTTAAAAAAAACACGCCTTACTGACAACCTTTTGTTACTATTTATTGTCTGAGTTAATGAGTGTTTACGCTATAGAAGATTTTTATCCAAAAACAAACCGACCATGAAAAAGTTTACGATCCTGTTTGTTGCACATTTGTTTTTCCTGTTTTCGTTTTACATCAACCCACTTGGATGTGTGGCTCAACCAATGTCTGTTGATAGTCCCGGTTATTTACAGGGGGCAGTAACAGACGCTGACAATGGCAGTGCCATTGCCAATGTTACAGTTACGGCTATGGGCAGCACCGATACTTTGTGGACAGAAACTGCTGCCAACGGCACTTACAGCCTAACGCTCGAAGCAGGCACCTACGACATCAAATTTAAATTAATCGGACTCCAGACAGTTATCGTTGCCAACACTATTGTTAGCGGAGGCAATACGACTGTAGTAAACGCAGCCCTCTGCGAAGAGCCCTATCCTGTTCCCTGGGTTTTTGCCGATCCCAATGAAGCAGATACCAGGATAATAGTTACCTGGGGCGAGCCGGAAGGAGCCTATGAAGTGATTTACGAAGATGGCAATGCCGAAGATTATTTTGTTTCGTCACAAACAGGCGCTGGTGTGGCCGTACGTTTTACACCAAATGGATACCCTGCTACTGCCGAAGGTGGCCGTATTTACGTTGGTGATGGCAGTTTTCCTGCAGGTGCTGATTTTCTTGGGAAAGAATTTTCCATTGGTGTTTTGGATGATGATGGCCCCGATGGATTGCCCGGAACTGTACTGGATTCAATTACCGTTACGGTCAACAACTACTTCTGGGTGGAGTTTGATGGCCTGGACGTTACATTCGAAGAGGGCGAATTTTACCTGGTGATGTGGCAATTGGAAAGCCCGCCCGAAGCTGCACCCATTGGCATCGATACAGATTTCCCCAAAGTTTACCGTTCTTATATTTCCCAAAATGGAAGCAATTGGACGACCTCCCCTTACCAGGATTTCATGATGCGGGCAACTGTAAATGGCGTAAACATGAATGTAATGAAGGGCTCCGCACAAGCACCTTTAAAAGAATCAGCAGATGATCGTGACTTTGACAGATACAAATTGGTATGGATTGACGATTTTGATCCTGATGCCGGGGAAGGCCCTGAAGATGGCACCAAGCATCATCGGGTATATCTTTCGCACAATTATTTCGATGATTTCCAATGGGGCCCCAGACCTCCCGGTTTTTATGCCTGGGGAGTACAAGCACATTACGAATGTGGTGATACTTCTGAATTTGTTTATTCAAATGTTGTGGCCCATAAATTGGACAATGAAGTTACAATTTCTGTTAATCTTTCCAACGATAGTCCACCCGAAAATGTGGACATTTTAATGGTGGGAAAAAACTATCCTTATCAGGAGTTTCAGGGGATAGCAACTGTATTAGCTGGCGATACCATAGCCGAAATGCTGGTGGACAGTGCCATCGATGGCCTCTACGATCTGCATGTTTCCTCGCCCGGTTTTGAAGATTATGTAATCAACGACGTGGAAATCTTAACGGACAGCGTAGTCCCAGTCGAAATGCAGGAACTCACTTTCGTGCCTAGAAACCTTTTTGTCGATTCTTTGACCTCGGTGGCAAACTGGGATATTCCTTTAATTACTCAGCTCGCTAATGAAGATTTTGAGGATGAGGAATTCCCTCCTGAGGGATGGAGTATTCGGAATTTTGGTGGTAAAAGCTGGTTTCGGAGTCTTAATGCAAGTGATGATGATTTAACAATCCCTCCCGGCGATGGTTATTATGCTGTTGAATATGATAACTCATATGATGGTTATCACAATCCTCAATACCTGATAACCCCAAACATAGATTTACGTCAAAGTTATCATTACAAGTTATTCTTCGATCATTTTAAAGGAAGTAATTCTGTGATTCGAGCAACAGTTGAGTACAGTATTAACAACAGTACAACGTGGGAGATTTTTTATACTATTGCCTTAATGCCAGCCGATTGGTTAAATATTTGTATTGATTTGTCACCATTGTCAGGTCCGGAAATAGGGCTTGATAGTATTCGTTTTGCTTTTGTTTCAGAAGATTTGATGTTTACGTATGGTGCGGCATGGGCAATTGACAATGTCTCCATTACCGCCGGCCCGGCATCCCCCATCGGGTATTACATCTATTTAAATGAAGCGTTGGTGGGTGAAACCTCAACAGGAGATACTACCTACACTTTTTCAGATTTAATTTACGGACAAACTTATACAGCAACCGTAAAGGCGCGGTATTCCAGCGGGCTTTCAGAACCCGTCAGCTATACCTGGACATCGGGCTATTTATACCCGCCACGTATGCTTGGAAATACATATCAAACCAACTCCGACCGGTTGCCTTTGTATTGGCTGCCCCCAATGATAATTGACAGCATTGTAAATAGGGGTTTTACCCAATACGGTAAATTTTCCACCCAAAGCAGGGACTCTGTTATTGGCCATGTGACTGACAGTTTGCTGGGCTTTAAAGTGTATCAGGACGGGCAATGGATAGCCGATGTGGAATACAATGATGAAGGTGTAAATGACACTATCCATCACATTATTTATAATTTGGACCCTGCCTGTTATTCATTCGAAGTAACTGCCATTTACGATTTAAGCCAATTTGGTTTTCCGGGAGAAGAAGGCGAATCGATGCCGGCCGGACCCGATACGGTTTGTTTGCTTTGGGGTAATGAACTTCCTTTTTTAGAAACATGGGACGAAGGCGGTTTTGCTACAAACGCCTGGCGATTGGAAGGTGATGGCTGGGTGATCAATAATGAAATCGGAGCCCCCGAACCCTCGGCAGAATTTAAGGCCGAAATGATCAGCGGTGACAGTGTTTACAGTTCAACATTAACAAGCAATCCTTTATTGGGAAACGGATTAACAGAAGGTGATATTTTTCTCGATTTCAATGTAAAATTAATCAACATTAACGAGACGGCTGAAGAGAAACTATTTGTTGAAATAACAAATGATGCCGGGCAAACATGGACCAGGGTTGCTGAAATCTGGAATAGTTATGAGATTGGTTTCGAAGATGGTTTTAACCACATCAATATTACTGCCCAGGCCATGGGCAAAGCTTTTCATATTCGCTTTATGGCTAGCGGGGCAAATGCATCAGACATCGAATCCTGGTTTATCGACAACATTAATATTTACCGAAGCTGTGCTGCACCAACCAACATAGAAGGCAGTTACGTTTGGCATGTCAATGATTGGGGTGCAGAAATAAAATGGGATGCCCCGGAACTCCCTGTTGGCTGTGGAATGTGGCTATATTGGGACAACGAAGTTTATGCCGGTGGAGTAGGCCTTACTGATGGAGGAACATGGTCGTTGGCACAACGTTGGGATGCGGGCCAATTAAAAAACTGGCAAGGAGAAGACCTGACTGGCAGCCAAATTTCCAAGATGAGTTTTATTTTGAACGATGATGGATTTGAAAATATTACTCTTATGATTTGGAGTGGGCCCAATGCTGGCATATTGCTGTACGAACAGGAAGTAATCAATCCGCCTATTGGGGATTGGTCTGTAGTAGACCTTGACGAGCCTGTTTTCTTTGATACGGACGAGGAATTGTGGATTGGCTATACCATTACCAATCAACCTGCCGGCCACTTCCCCGGTGGTTACGATGAAGGCCCTGCAGTTCCCGGCTACGGTGATATGATTTCCACAGATGGAGGCGTAACATGGGATAAGATTTCTGATTTTGGTATTGACAACAACTGGGTTGTCCATGCCTTTCCGGGCCCCTCGTCCCCCGGTCCTTCATCTAAACTCGCTGGATTTAATTTGTATAGGCAGGAAGTAGAAGTGGATGACGATTATTTTTTATACGACTTTGTAACTTTCGAAGAAGGACAACTTGCTTACAATTATTACGACAAATATCCCGCTGTTGCCAATGGCCAAACCTACAACTACCAGGTAACCAGCAATTGGGAAAGCAAAATCGACACCTGTGAATCAGTCCCCGCTTTAACTATCCAGATGACCGAAGATTATGTGAGCATACTTGTTACAGCAGTTGAAAGTTTAGAAGCGGCAGAAGTCAGTCTCTTTCCCAATCCGGCCACAAACAGCTTAAACATCAGTTCTAATACTGACATCAAACAAATCACCGTTTTCAACTATGTGGGCCATTTGGTATTTAATCAGGAATTTAGCAGTAGGAAAACAGCAATACTTAACACCTCTTTGTATCAGGCTGGTATTTATGTAATTCGGATTGATACTGAAAATGGAGCAATTACAAAGCGTGTGATTATTACAAAATAATCTTGTTTTCGTATTAAACTGAGTTCAATATATAATAACCTGATATAGAAAATCTTCTACCATGATGATTACCTCTTAGTGTTTTCTTTGTGTCTTGGAGTCTTAGTGGCATAATATTTAGCCACAAAGACAGTAAGGCACTAAGAAACACAAAGGTAATACCTTACATTAATTGTAAATCTGAAGTATAAGTAAGTTGTCTTAAATTGTACTCAGATTATTGCTATTGTATTAACGTAAAAACAGCCGGACAATATTTACAAATTCCTTGGGTTTTTCCAGAGGAATAGCATGGGCAGCATGATCGACAAAATAAAATTCGGCTCCCGGAATGGCTTTCAAAACACCGCTGCTTTCTTCCGGAGAAAACAACAAATCTTCCTTGCCACAAATAACCATGGTTTTTGATTTAATATCAGATAATTCCTGCTGGCAATTAAAAGCTTCAAGTGCATGAACCTGATTTTTAAATGCAGTTGCAGTTTGCTGATAAGGATACTCAATAGCCAGTTGAACAGCATTATCCAATGCGCCTTTGTCTTCAAAAAAATGCTTTGTAAATATCCAGTAAAAAAAGTTTCTAAACCACAATTCTGGCTTCATTCCATTTTCCAGATAAGAAACCCAATCGTTAAATAGTGCATTATTTCGCGCACTGTTATGAGCAGAAGTACTAGCCAATATCAATTTCGAAACATATTGAGGATAACGGATAGCCAGATCCAATGCAATCAATCCGCCCATTGAATGCCCCAAAAGGTGAACCGAAGACAATCCCAAATACTTAATCAGCGCAACACCATCGTCTGTCATTAAACGGATACTTGTTTTGGCATCTTGCGGTTTTGTTCTGCCCACTCCCCTATTGTCAAAAGTAATGACCTGATAATGCCGCGAAAGTTCATCCATTATTGGCAACCAGCTTTGCGAATCGCTGGCCAGTCCTGCGACAAGCAATAGCGGATCACCTTTCCCATGAATTTCATAGTAAAGATCAACCCCATTAAGTAGAACATTTGGCATTTCTTAATTTTTCAAGAGTAACGTTAACAATGGCATGTTTCTATTACCGGCTATACTGCAAATATAAGTTTATTATTCTGTTGATTCTCCGTACTCCTAAATACCTATGATACCAAGTTTGCTGCTAATTGATTAATATGTATATCTCAGAATTTCAATTTTTTACTTGACATTCATCTCAAATAATCGCACATTACAGTCCCAAACTAAAAACTATACATAACTATTACACCCTTCTAAAAATGAAAGCGGCTGACTCAAATACACTTTTCTTTCACCTCTTTTTCCTTTGTCAACTTTTCTTTTCACTGGATGGGACCGGTTTTTTTGCTGGGTGCTGTTTTTTTATTCTTGAAATATTCAATTGAATGTGTTAGCGGGAAGGCAATTCAATTCAAATTGAAATCTTCTGTGATTAAATTGGCACTATTGATTATTGGAATCGTCTGGTTAACATTCTGGATAAGCAAACTTATTTCTGAAATAAGTACTTAACTATTCGTTTCCGCCCCTTCACTCTCTCGCCCTCTCGCCCTCTCGCATTTTCTCACTCCTCGCATTTTCGCCTTTTCGCCCTCTCGCCTTTTCGCCTTTTCACCCCCTCGCCCCTTCGCCTTTTCGCCCCCTCACATTTTCACCCTTTCTCCCTCTCGCCCCTTCACCCTTTTTCGCCATTCACCGACCAATCAACCCCACTCACCGAATAGTGATTTACAAGCATGCTTTTCCGATCTATTTTTGCTGCATGAAACGAATTAAAAATAACATTACCATGAAAACTTTACTCCAATCCGCAACCCTTATTGTAATCATCACATTAGTTTTTACGACTAACTCTTTTGCTTCCGAAGTTAACTTCAAAGACGAAGCTTACATTGATGACATTCCTTTCAGTACAGAAATGATCTTCAATTCTATCATGAACCCAGAATTCAATATGGAAGAGGAAGCTTTTATCGATGATATCCCTTTCAATACTTCCTTAATGGTTGACTTCGAAATGGAAGAAGAAGCTTTTATCAATGACAATCCTTTTTCCACTGAAGAAATAGCCGAATATTATACAACTACACAAGCTGCAGATTTTCAAATGGATGCTGAAGCATATATCGATGACATTCCTTTCAATACAGCTAAAGTGGCAAACCACAACAACCAAGGTCAGCTTTTTGCAGCCAGGTAATCCATGCAAACGGGTTAGAAACGTGCCCGATTTGTCTCAACATAACCTCCAGAAGCACGCAAAAATTGCGTGCTTTGTTTTATTTTGATCAGTTCGTTATTTCTCTACAAGATTCAACACCAAAATATACCATTACAACCAACAACATTAAACTGTCTGGCCACAAAGCGATTATATTTGCTTTCCGGGTCAAAATGTTGTACATTACCGGTTTTTAAATCTTAAAACCAAAGGTCATGAAAAAGATTACGCTCATTATTTTCATGTTGGCAGTTTTTGTCAACACTGGCTTAATGGCACAGGTAGCCATTAATACTACAGGTACGGCTGCAGATAATTCTGCTATGCTTGATATTTCATCTGATTCGATGGGTATATTGATACCCAGGATGACCATGGCACAACGTGATGCCATTACCAGTCCTGCAACGGGGCTGATGATTTACCAGGTTGATGAAACAACCGGATATTATTATTACGATGGGAGTTCCTGGAATTTAGTTGGTTCAGGAGCTTTTTCCATTAACGACCTTTCGGATGGAAGAACCGGCGGCAACAGCGTTTTTCTTGGTGCGGGTGCGGGTACTCATGATGACATAACAGATAACCAAAATGTTGGCATTGGTATTAATTCACTTTACACCAACACTTCGGGAAATGCTAACACAGCAATTGGACGCGGGTCGTTATATTCCAATAGTACAGGAAATAGTAACACAGCAATTGGTTTCCGGTCCGGATTTCTTAATAATACAGGCGTTGACAATATTTTTATCGGTGATTCCGCTGGCTACAATAACCTTGGGGGAGACTACAATACGATGGTCGGGTCCTGGTCGGGTTGGCTCAACACCGAGGGAACCCGAAATGCTTTCTTTGGAGTAGTGAGTGGTGAGCACAACACAACGGGTAGCCGCAACAGCTATTTCGGGGCCTTTAGTGGTTTAGAGAATGACACCGGAAGCTACAATTGCTTCTTTGGCCATACTTCCGGATACTACAACCAGGGTTCTTCCAATGTTTTTATTGGCAAAAGTGCCGGGTTTTATAATAAAGGCGACAGCAGCGTGTGCCTCGGCTTTCAGGCAGGGGCAAACGACACCACTTCCAATAAGCTGTACATCGCCAATTCAGAAACCGCAGAGCCACTCGTTTATGGTGAATTTGATAAGAAAATTATCCGGTTCAATGCAAACCGAATTGGAATAAGAAACCTCGGTCATAATACGTTTGTTGGTGACGGTACCGGAGTTATGAATTCAGGGATCAGGAATATGTTCCTTGGGTATTATGCGGGATACAACAATACCACGGCAAAAGATAATATTTTCATCGGTGATTCTACAGGTTATTATAATACAACTGGAGAATTCAATATTTTCATGGGGAATTGGACAGGCCAGCTAAATACAACGGGCAGTTATAACGTGATAATAGGACTCGGAGCCGGGATGTATAACGTTGATGGATCAAAAAACGTTATGGTTGGAGCCACCTCAGCTTTCAAGAACACTTCCGGATTCGAAAATATTTTCTTAGGAACTTCAGCAGGGGCAAGCAATACTACAGGTTCTTGTAACACTTATTTAGGTAGAATGTCTGGAAGAGATAATCAATCAGGTGATAGCAGTATTTTTATAGGTTACTATGCAGGTGCAAAAGAGACAACATCTCATAAACTTTATATCGCCAACGATAGCACCACCACTCCGCTCATTTATGGTGAATTTGACAATGCTTTATTGAGGGTAAATGGTACTTTGGACATCAGCAATGCATTCCAATTTCCAACTGTTGATGGTACTAACGGACAAGTGTTCCAGACCAATGGCAGCGGTACGCTGAGCTGGGCAACAGCTACCGGCGACTTTTCGAATGGTGGTGAAGCCGGTGGGGCAGACCGTACACTTGGCAATACAGATAATTACGCTTTGAGTTTTAAAACCAACAACACTTCCCGCATGAAGATAAATAACGACGGTGGAATAAGGTTTGATGGAAATATTGGGATATTTACCGATCCTTCAGATGCGTCCAGTGTTAATAGATCTATACAATTACTGGCTTCAGGAATATATTCAAATTCTTATCTCAAACTATCAGGGCACAATAGAGGTACTATATATCTCGAATCACGGCGAGTTGGTTCTAGTCCTGAAACTTCTGGCAAGACATGGACCTTAGCATCAGGAAGTGGAAGCGTTGCAGATTTAGACAAATTCACCATTTACAATCAGGATGATGGTTATTGTTTTACTATTCGCGATGGTGGGAATATTGGTATTCAGGAAGGAGCACCGGGTTCAAGACTTGTGGTTAAAGCTGCGGGAAGCACAAGTTCTACTTCAGCCTTAAACATTAAGGATGTGAGTGATAATTCACTATTGTATGTTAGGGATGATGGTAATGCCGGTATAAGTACTTCCTCACCCACAGCAAAACTAGATATAAACAGCACAACAGGATACGACCAACTTAGAATGCGGACATCATTCACTCCGGCTAATTCAGCGGATACCAATGGAAATACTGGTGACATTGCCTGGGATGAATCTTATATGTACATTAAAACAGTTGCTGGTTGGAAAAGAGCTTCCTTAGTCACGTTTTAGGCTGCTCAAGATTTAGTCAGTTGCCACTACCGAATGGGTTTCTTTAATGCTAATCCCATTTCAATAATCCCAAGACCTTTTACGCCATCGTATGTAAAACGTGCTTTTGCCTGGCGGATAGAATAAACCTCATCCATCACAAAGGGGAAGAATTCAAGCATTTTAATCAGGACTATTTTTTCAGTCTCGCCTCCCCTTTCACGTACTTTATAGGAAAAATCAGATGAAGAATCTTCTTTAAAATTGAGCTGACTAAAATCAGGGGTTTTTACAAGCGTGATCAGCTTTTCATCTCTCGAAACAAAACCTGATTTCAAATCATTCACCAAATAATAATCTACAATACCGTTGTGCAAAATTCGCCCATCGTCAAGCAGGCCGGTAAACCAAAAGTGGCGCTCCCAATCCTTCCAGCTATTTAGTCCAAAACTATGGGTTCGGATACCTTTCATTTCCACTTTGTGTTTTTTACGTTTCCAGGTGATAACGCCTTTTATCTCGCCGGCTTGTTCGTAATGCTTCCTTCTAAGATCATTTAACTGTTTAACAATGTTATAATTCCATTCCCGGCTGGCTATTTGGAAAGCAATCTGGTCGGCAGATACCCCGGTTTTTTCAAAATTAATGAGTGGCTGTTTAGATTTCCATTTTAGGTCAAGTGAAATCTGATAATACTTTTTTTCCTGAAATACCTGCCCCTCAAATTGAATGCGCCAATTTTTTCCGGGTTTCTCACAAGTATATTTAAGTTTACCCTGTTCAAAACCTTCCCCTTCAATCATACCCCTGTTTTCGAATCCCCAAATCCCTTCGCCGGGAATATGAATTTTCAACCAGTTTTCGTTCAGTTTTTTATTGCGGAAAGACATGCGCGTAACAAAAGTCATCCCCTCATCCGAAATGCCAGCAAAATAAATACTGTCATTATAGTGCGCAATCCCGGCTTCTTTGTGTTTCGACTCAAACTCCTCAACTGTAATCGTCTTATTGTTGCCATTTTTTACAAAGCGAAGTGCACTAAAGTTTTTAAAGAATTGTTTCATCATTGCGAGTTTAATGAAGCCGCAATATCAGAAATTTATTGAATCATTCATTGCATTTTCTGAACTTATCTTGTGTTTTATACTATAGACGGAACAGGGATGAATTGAAGCTTCCAATCTTCATATCTTCTGTACATTTTCCCTTGTATTCTTCCACTCTTCCAATCTTCCCTAAGCAAGAAATCGTACTCACTTCCATCATTCTACCGTCATTCAAAATCTGCACTTTCCTGAATGTTTCCATTTTCATAACTTTGCATAAGTTTCAAGCATTCATTCAATGAGCAAAAAAACCGCAAAAGCATTTCGTTTAAAAGACAGGATAAAAAGTTTTGGCTATGCTTTTAAAGGCATTGTCCATGCCTTGCAGAACGAACACAACCTCATGATTCATTTTACCCTTGCAATAGCTGCAATCGCATTTGGTTTCTGGTTAAACATCAACCAAACAGAATGGTTGTTTGTTATTGTTGCCATTGGTTTTGTACTTGTTTCCGAACTTTTCAATTCAGCAATCGAAGTGCTGGTTGATCTGGTTTCACCTGAAAGAAACCCAAAAGCAGGCCTGATAAAAGACATTGCCGCCGGTGCTGTTTTGATTTCGGCGATTACAGCAGCAATCATCGGACTTTTCATTTTTATTCCAAAAATTATCAATCTATGTTTCTGATTGCAGACAGTGGTTCGACAAAAACAGAATGGGCACTTTTTGATAAAGGGAATGTCGCTCAAAAAATTCTGACCAAAGGTTTCAATCCTTATTATTACAAAAAAGCCGATTTTGTTTCAGACTTAAAAACAAGTCTTAAAGGAAAGCTTCCATTCGATAAAATTGGAAAAGTCTTTTTCTATGGAGCCGGTTGTTCATCTGTGAATAATTGTTCGCTTGTTGAAACAAGTCTGAAGGCGGTTTTTTCCAATGCCCGGATCGAAGTTGAACACGACCTTTTTGCTGCTGGATTAGCACTGTTTGGAGAGGGAAAAGGCATCGCCTGTATTCTTGGAACAGGCAGTAATTCATGCCTTTGGAAGAACAAGAAAATCGTTGACAATGTCCCTTCGCTAGGTTATATGCTCGGTGACGAAGGGAGCGGGACACACATTGGCAAATTATTGCTGAGAGGAATTTTACTTGGAGAGGCTGACGAAAAACTGACGAAAAGTTTTTTCAAAGAATTCGATCTTAATTTTAGCAAAGCACTTGATAGAATTTATAAAGAGCCCAGTCCGAATCTGTTTTATTCGTCGATAAGTCCATTTGCGAATAAACATATCGATAATTCGTTTTGCACATTTATTGTGAAGCAGTCCTTTACAAAGTTTATTGACCGCTACATTAGTAAGTATGGTAATTATCAATCACTTCCTGTTTCTTTTATAGGTTCGGTAGCTTTTCACTTTCAGGATATTTTGAAAGTTGTTCTGGATGAAAATCAAATTACTTTGGGACGAATTCTTCAGAATCCGATGGAGGGGCTGGTTGAATATCATTTGGGCTAACCCCCCTCAATTACGCGCGAATCGCAAACTGGCGCGCGAACGCGCAAACTGGCGCGCGAATTTTCGCGTGCCGTAAGTTTATTGGGTACGCGAAAATTCGCGCATCAGTTTATTGGCAAAACCCAACAATCTCCTCCACTTTTCCAGGCTCAAACCATTGAATACTTTTGTCTTTTCTAAACCAGGTCATCTGACGTTTAGCATAGCGGCGTGTATTGGTTTTGATTTTTACTAAGGCTTCTTCCAAAGTGCGTTCACCATCAAAGTAGCTGAACAATTCTTTATAACCAACAGTGTTAAGCGCATTCAAATCTCGCAAAGGGAAAACAGCTTTTGCCTCATTAAGCCAGCCAGCATTTATCATTTCATCTGTCCGAAGATTAATACGTTGGTTTAAGATTTCGCGGGGCATATCCAGTCCAACTTTAATGATATTAAATGGCCTTTCTTTTCCTTTATTTAAACGTTGTTGCGAATAGGGTTTTCCCGTTTGAAGACAGACTTCGATAGCACGCATCAAACGCTTGGAATTTTTCAGGTCAACGCTTTGAAAATAAACGGGATCAAGTTCTTTTAACTTTTGCTGGAGGACTTCAATTCCTTGCTCTTTGAATAGCTTCTCCAAGCTATTTCGCAGCCCAATATCCGGGTCGGGAAGCTCATCAATCCCTTGACAAACTGCATCAATGTACAAGCCTGACCCGCCCGTCATTACAAACACATCATGCGATTTAAATCCTTTTTCCAGCAACTTTAGAACATCTTGTTCAAAGCGAAAAACATTGTAATTATCCTGAATGGACAAATGCCCTACAAAGTGATGCTTGACTAAAGCAAGTTGGTCAGCGTTTGGAGCAGCAGTACCGATGGGGATTTCTTTGTAAAACTGTCGCGAATCAGCAGAAATAATCTCCGTTTTAAAATGCTGCGCCAATGCAATTGCAAGATCGGTTTTACCTGAAGCGGTAGGGCCGAGGAGAACGATTAGGGTATTGTCATTAATGTTGGGCATTCGCAGGCTGAATATTGGATTTCTTCGTTATAAAAATTCCAAATTACAATTATCAAATCACAAATAAATTCAAAAAAAACAATATTCAATAACCAAAAAACTCCATGTAGAAGAAATGTTTGGGATTTGGTTTTTTAGTATTGGAGCTTATTTGAGATTTGTTTTATTGTCATTTGTTATTTCCTTTCCCTCCTCCGGTATCTCAACAACCTTCTTCACACCCAATCCCATTTTCCTCCCCTGTTCCAACAGAAAAGTATAGGCCTCCTCAAAATTATTGGAAATCTCACCATCAAGAATGGCTTCTCGGATTATTTTTTTTAAATCGCCTACTTTTCTGGAAGGCGCCAATCCAAAAGTTTCCATAATAATTTCTCCGGTAATGGGTGGCTGCCAATTCCGAATCTTATCTTTTTTATCGACCTCTTTTAACTTCTTTCTGACCAGCGCAAAATTATTCAGGTACTTTTTAACTTTGTATTCATTCTTCGAAGTAATATCCGCTTCACACAATTGCATCAAATCATCAACGTCATCACCGGCATCAAAAAGTAAACGCCTGATGGCAGAATCGGTTACAATATCTTGCGCCAAAACAATCGGCCTGAGATGCAAGCGTACCAATTTCTGAACGTAGCGCATTTTTTCATTCATGGGCAGTTTCAGATTTCTAAATATCCCCGGCACCATTTTCTCCCCGATAAACTCGTGCTGATGAAAAGTCCAGCCGGTTTTTGGCTCAAACTTTTTGGTCACCGGTTTGGCAATATCATGAAGGATGGCAGCCCATCGCAACCACAAATTATCCGACTTTTTAGCAAGATTATCCAGCACTTCCAGGGTATGGTAAAAATTATCTTTATGACTTTGATTACCTACTTTTTCGACACCCTTTAATTCGACAAGTTTTGGAAATATATTTTTCAGCAGTCCGGTTTCATCCAACAATTCAAATCCAATGGAGGGCATTGGTGCCATGACGATTAAATTCAATTCATCAAGAATCCTTTCCTTAGAAACAATACTGATACGGTTGCGGTTTCTACCGATGGCATCGAAAGTATTCTCGGCAATCGAAAAACCCAATTGTGTTGCAAAACGGATGGCACGCATCATCCGAAGGGGGTCATCAGAAAAAGTAATATCAGGATCTAATGGTGTGCGGATTGTTGTATTTTCAATATCTTCCTGTCCATTAAACGGGTCGTAAAGTTTACCAAAGTCATTCTCCTGCAGACTGATAGACATGGCATTGATGGTAAAGTCGCGCCTTTTCTGGTCATCTGAAAGGCTGCCATTTTCCACTATCGGCTTACGGGAATCCCTGCGGTACGATTCTTTCCGTGCCCCTACAAATTCCATTTCCCAGCTTTTATAACGCACCATTGCCGTACCAAAGTTTTTAAAATATTTGGCATTCACCCCCGAACCAAATGCAGCGGCTACTTTACGCGCAAAAGCAATTCCGCTTCCGACAACCACAACATCCACATCTTTCGATTGGCGATGTAAAAATAAATCACGCACATAGCCACCGATTACATAAACACTTGTTTTTGTTTCGGCTGCCACTCTTGAAATAGTAACAAAGGGCTCCTTTTTTATATGCTCTGAAAAGTTGGTCATTGTATGGCAAAATTACAAAAACTAATGTCAACCTCTGGCGCGCGAATTTTTCGCACAACTCTGGCGCGCGAATTTTTCGCACAACTCTGGCGCGCGAATGTTTCGCGTGCCTTACCCCTAGCGCGCGAATGTTTCGCGTGCTTCGACTAAACCGAATATTTCGCATGTTTCAAAACCCATCCAACACTAATAAGCACGCGGAAAATCCGCGCGCTAGTGTCTTTGAAAATCCGCGCGCTAGTGACCTTGAAATTATTTACAATCACCCCTAGCGCGCGAATGTTTCGCGTGCCTTACCTCCCCCCTAGCGCGCGAATGTTTCGCGTGCCACAATTAAACCGAATATTTCGCGTGTTTCAAAACCCACCCCACATTATCAAGCACGCGGAAAATCCGCGCGCTAGTGTCTTTGAAAATCCGCGCGCTAGTGTCCTTGAAATTATTTACAATCACCCCTAGCGCGCGAATGTTTCGCGTGCTTCGACTACCCCCCCCTAGCGCGCGAAT
>Ga0164318_10002189_pt1 | contig 17976 bp, 12 predicted proteins | sample GuaBasSedimGuay9_FD_113734 | JGI IMG/M metagenome (GOLD analysis project Ga0164318, IMG submission 113734) | Subseafloor sediment microbial communities from Guaymas Basin, Gulf of California, Mexico - Guay9, Core 4571-4, 0-3 cm | ecosystem: Environmental > Aquatic > Marine > Hydrothermal vents... | reverse complement strand
ATCCAAAGTAAACCTCCGGCTCTGCCGGAGGACTCCCAAAATTTGATAATTCCGGGAGTAGTTTGATATTCTAACTTCGAGAACCGCTCAAAGTTCAAAGAAGTGAAGGATATCAAGAATGTCAATTATACAACAATCATAAAAACATAGTAACTATTCAGTACTTTGTATCCTATTTGTGTATAATCTTCATTCATTTTTAAAATCAATGAAAACTACAGTGTAAACAATTACTATCTCTCATTTTTGCCAAGACATAACCCTTCAGCAGTCTTTATTTTTGAAGATATGAGCATAAGTACCTTTGGATTAAGTGGGATTTTATTGTGTGACGTGTATATGTTTGAGCACCGTAACAAAAAATATCAAATTTTAGATAATTTAGATATATTTTTGGAAATTTCGGATAAGTACAAAGATGATAAGATAAGTTATAATCCGATAAAAAAAGAAGCAATGAATTGAAGTTAATCATAGATGAAAATATTCCTTTTGGAAAAGAAGCGTTTGAAAATTTTGGCGAAGTCGTATTGTGTAATGGAAGAGAAATAGACGCTTCTGTATGTAAAAATGCTGATGCCTTGATTGTACGATCCATCACAAAAGTAAATAAAGCACTTCTCGATTGTTCCTCCGTAAAATTTGTCGGGACAACGACTATCGGTACGGACCATATAGATCAAGCATATTTAAAAGAGCGTAATATCTCTTTTTCAAGTGCGGCCGGATGCAACGCTTATTCGGTTGCTGAATATGTTTTTTCTGCTCTCTCCTCTTTGGCGTACAAATACAAGCTTAATCTGAGTAAACTCAGTATAGGTGTGGTGGGATACGGAAATATCGGGAAAAAAGTTGTAGCGATCGCAGAGACATTGGGCATGAAAATTATCGTTAATGACCCACCGCTTCAAAGAACAACAAACGAGAGACATTTTTCTACCCTTGAAGAAACTTTGAAATGTGATATTGTGACCTTCCATGTTCCGTTAAACAGAGGCGGCATTGACAAAACACTCCATCTTTTAAATGAAGAAAATATAAACCTCCTGAAGGCAAATGCAATTTTGATTAACTCTTCACGCGGACCGGTGGTCAGTAATGAAGCGCTTAAAAAAAGGCTGAAAGAACAAAAAGACATTTACGCCGTATTGGATGTTTGGGAAACAGAACCAGACTATGATACGGAACTATTAAAGCTGGTTGATATTGGCACCCCACATATTGCCGGCTACTCTTATGATGGCAAAGTCAATGGAACGGTCATGATTTACAATGCCTTATCAAAACATACAGATTTTAATCCAGGTTGGAGACCAGAGCTTCTGCATGTTATGGATAAAAAAATAGAAATCAGCACCACTAAAACAGAAACGGAGGTGCTGTTAAAAGTATTTGACAAATCTTACAACATTATGCAAGATAACAGCCTGCTGCGACAGGGAATGAATCTACCTCTGCATGAAAGAGAAGAACACTTTGACAAACTTAGAAAAAAATATAGAATTAGAAGAGAGCTTAATAATTTTGAAGTTTCTTTAAATACTGACAATGAAAAATTCAGAAAGTTGCTAGAGGTACAAAGAGTTCAAATAATCATTTCCCCAGCAACATAACAGTCGAGCGATCCATCACATCATAATGCTTTTGATCTTCCAAAAGAAGCTCAACTTCAAGAAAATCTTCCGGAGACACCTTGCCGGTATCGACGAGACGATACCACTTAACACCCTCTTTGAGCAGAGGGAGTTCGATTTGATGAGCTTTCCAGTGGGCATTGCTGTATATGTATATATCTACTTCCTCTTCTTTATCATGATTCAAAGATTTTTTTGTAGCATGTACTTGCAGTCCAAGTGTTCTTGAAGCGTCACTCCAGTCAGGCTCACCTGCTTTTATGCCATGGAAATGAATTTCTGCATCGGGACTGTTTGAATCATCGAAGACATAATCATGAAGTTTTGATAATAAATGCTCTTTTTTATGCTGGATGAGCAGGCGAAAGAAACGGAAGAGTCCACTATGTTTCTCAAGAAGCGTCCAGTCGATCCAACTGGTATCATTGTCCTGGCAGTAGGCGTTATTGTTCCCTTTTTGGGTGCGTCCAAACTCGTCACCTGCCAAAATCATCGGTATACCATCAGAGAGTATGAGTAGCAGAGCCATATTCTTCTGTTGCTTCAAACGAAGTGTTTCAATAGCAGGGTCATCACTCTTCCCCTCTACTCCACAGTTCCAGGAGCTGTTATCATTGCTCCCGTCACGATTTTTTTCACCATTTTGCAGATTGTGTTTTTGATCATACGAGACCAGGTCTCTCAAGGTAAATCCGTCATGGCAAGTGATGAAATTGACACTGTAAAAAGGCGAACGTCCGCTTTGGCGGTAAACATCCGGACTTCCCATCAGGCGTTGCGCCAATGCCTTGACCTTACCGGAATCACTCTTTACAAAAGATCGAATATCATCACGAAACTTACCATTCCACTCCGCCCATCGATCATACGCAGGAAAACTACCTACCTGATAGAGTCCGGCAGCATCCCAGGCTTCAGCAATCAGCTTGGTTTTGGTCAGTACGGGATCATAGGCAATCCTCTCGATAATAGGAGGGTTAGAGAGGACTTCACCGTCTTCATCACGTCCCAAAATACTGGCAAGATCAAACCGAAAACCATCAACATGCATCTCAATAACCCAATGACGAAGAGCATCAATAATCATATCTCGTACAACAGGATTATTACAGTTTACCGTGTTTCCACATCCGGTATAATCTTTGTACTCTCCACTTTCAGAATCAACGATATAGTAGGTTGGATTATCAATCCCTCTGTAGTTGAAAATATGCCCATCTTTATCACCTTCAGCCGTATGATTAAAAACAACATCTAATATAACTTCAATACCTGCTTGATGAAAGGTACGAATCATTTTTTTGAACTCGTTGATCTGCTTGCCATTACGTCCATCTGAAGCATAAGCCGCTTTTGGAGAAAAAAAGTTAATAGGGTCGTAACCCCAAAAATTGAGGAGTTTCTCTTCCGTTTCAGGATTTGTTTTATCTATGGCTGTCTCTTCAAACTCAAAAACAGGCAGCAACTCTACGGTTGTAACTCCCAACTCTTTGAGATAAGGGATCTTTTCACATAAGCCAAGATATGTCCCCTTCTGATCGACTTTGGAACTAGAGTGAGCAGTATAACCCCGAACATGCAGTTCATAGATAATCATTTCCTCTGGCGGCGTACAGAGTTGTTTGTCATCACCCCAATCAAAACACATACCACCGATAATACTTCGCCTATCACGAACCCCCATTTTTACAGGTGGTTTCTGCCCCTCACGGGTATACATCACACCCCATTCAGAAGCACCCGAAATTGCCTTAGCATAGGGATCGATGAGTATGCTCTCAGGATCAAAACGGTAAAGCTGAGGGTTGGGATTGGGCTGCATATTCATCCTGTACCCATAGCGTATCACCTTGGGGTCTATCCCTTTTACTAAAATATGCCAAATAGAGCCTGTTGTATTTTCACTTGAAGAGAGTTCAAACGTAGTAATAGGCGCATCTACACCACTTGTGAACAAAACCAATGTCACTTGGGTGGCATGCTCGGAAAAGATAGAAAAGTTAACCCCTTTTTTTGTGAGCGTACTGCCCAAAGGAAGCGCGTCGCCTCGCTCAATAGAAAAGGTAGCTTGAGTGTTTTTTGAAACTTTTGAGTGTATAGGAATTCCCTTGTATTTAAACGTCGAAATATAGCATAATCTCTCTGCTTTTATGTTTACTGTATTGTGCGCTTTGAGTTGAATAGCCAAGAGAGGGGAAAATATTCAAAAATCAGAACTACTTGCAAGCTATTATCTCACTTTTAATGGTTATAATAAGTCTATTTTTTATTCCACTGGCAATATTTATATAAAAGGACAAAAAATCAATGCAATTACATAGCTATGATATAAACCCAAAATTCACAACAAGTACAGCCTACTTTTCAATGGAGTTTGCCATTGATCAGGCACTTAAAATTTACTCAGGAGGACTTGGTTTTTTAGCAGGGTCTCATATGAGAAGCGCTTATGACCTTAAGCAAAACATCATCGGAGTTGGCCTTCTGTGGAGTTTTGGATACTATGACCAAGCACGAAATGCAGATAGAACACTGCATCCGACATATATACGGAAATTATATTACTTTCTTGAAGAGCTAGATATTCATGTCACCGTTAAGGTACATGGTCAAGAGGTTAAAATCAAGGCTTTTTTACTGCGCTCTGACATTTTTGGTTCAGCACCGCTTGTCCTGCTCTCAACAGACATTGATGAAAATGACTACCTCGCGAGAACAATAACACATAAGCTTTATGATGGAAATGAAAAAACACGTGTGGCACAAGAGATTGTACTGGGAATGGGAGGAACAAAAGTTCTTGAAGCTTTAAACCATAAAGTAGACATTTACCATATGAATGAGGGGCATGCGCTGCCACTTGTTTATGAACTCTATAAAAAGCATTATCAAACAACAGAACAGGTAAGAGAGCATGTCGTTTTTACAACTCATACGCCAGAGGCAGCCGGCAATGAAGAGTATAACGTCTATTTTCTTCAAGAGATGGGATTTTTCAATGGACACTCACTAGAGACTGTTCGTGAAATAACCCCCTATCAAGATAATGATACTTTCAGCCTTACAGAAGGTGCTCTTCATAGTGCTAAAATTGCGAATGCTGTCTCCAAGATACATTCTAAGGTAGCCAATAAAATGTGGGATCACATTGAAAACAGATGTGAGATTATTTCGATAACAAATGCACAAAACAAAAAGTACTGGACAGATAAATCTCTGATACGTGCACTTGATGAGCATGAGGATTATGAAGTTTTAGCACGAAAAAAACATCTTAAGAAACTTCTTTTTGATGTTGTAGCAGATAATACCGGGAAAATATTTGATCCAGAAGTGCTAACAATTGTCTGGGCACGTCGTTTTGCAGAGTATAAACGCCCTGATTTACTCATTTATGATCTAGAGCGTTTTGTAAAACTTATCACAAACGAAGAGCGACCCGTTCAAGTCATCTGGGCAGGGAAACCTTATCCAACTGATTATGGTTCTATTGACACTTTTAATGAATTAATAAACATCAGTCGTCACTATAAAAATATTGCCGTCATGACAGGCTATGAGCTTAACCTCTCACGTCTACTTAAACAAGGGAGTGATATTTGGCTTAATACTCCAAGAATAACGCGTGAAGCAAGTGGAACAAGTGGTATGACCGCGAGTATGAATGGTTCCATTCACTTCTCCATAAATGATGGTTGGCACCCAGAGTTTGCAAGAGATGGTAAAAATGCCTTTACGATTCCTTTTGCAAATGCAGAACTTCCTATCCCCGATCAAGACAAACAAGATTATGAAAATATGATGGATGTTCTTGAAAATAAAATTCTTCCTCTCTACTATGATGACTCAAATGCCTGGGTAACCGTCATGAAAAATGCAATGTCTGAGATTGAAGATGAGTTTGACTCTGGGCGTATGGTTAAAGAGTACTATGACAGAATGTTTAGTATTTAAAAAGGGAATCGTAATGGGGCTTAGCTTTATGGCATTGAAAGATACTTTCAATGCTTTATTAAAGAATTCACAGTTTTAAGCTAATAAATTTCACATAAAAGTGATAAAATAAAGATAGCTGTTATATCAGCACTTCCAAATGCCCGTGGAGATCACCTCTAAAAGGAGTTTCAAATGATAAAAATTACAAAAAAAGTAAATAAGGCTTGGGTCACATTCACATTGGCCTCTGACGCAGGGTCAACAGTTTCAATCTGCGGAGAGTGGAATGATTGGGAAAAAGAGCCAATGAAAATAAAAAAAAGTGGTGAATTTTATATCACTAAGGTCATAAAACCTGACAGATCCTACGCGTTTGGATACCTCGTGAATGACGGTGAGTGGCTTACAGAGAATGAGTTACCAAAGATTCCCTCACCATTTAACTCAAACAACTCATTATTAGAACTTTAAAAATAGTTTGCACCAAAGGAGATAGATTGTGAAAGCAGTAGTCATGGCAGGAGGATTCGGAACTCGAATTCAGCCACTTACCAACTCAAGACCAAAACCAATGTTACCGATAATGAACCGTCCAATGATGGAAAATACAATGCTGACGCTACGGGACTTAGGTATAAAAGAGTTTATTATTCTTCTATATTTTAAACCCGAAATCATTCAAGAGTATTTTGGTGATGGCAGCGCATTTGGTATAAAAATCACTTACGTCATTCCTAATGATGACTATGGAACTGCCGGTGCTGTTAAGTTGGCACAAGAACATATTGGTGATGAAAACTTCATCATTATCAGTGGTGATTTAGTCACTGACTTCGATTTTCAAAAAATCTTCGATTATCATAAAACAAAAAAATCAAAGCTGACCATTACACTTACTTCTGTAGAAAATCCACTTGAATTTGGTGTTGTAATCGCAAATGATGAGGGAAAAATAGAGAAGTTTCTGGAAAAACCAAGCTGGGGTGAGGTCTTTAGCGACACGATTAACACCGGTATCTATATTATAGAACCTGAAATACTTGACTATATTCCAAGGGGTGATAACTTTGATTTTGCAAAAGATCTTTTTCCACTGCTTATGAGAGAGGGCGTTGAGCTTATAGCAGGTCATGCGGATGGTTACTGGAGAGACGTTGGCAATCCCGATAGCTATAGAGAAGTGCATGAAGACATTATGAGTGATCGCGTCAATTTTGATATAGCGGGCAAGCAGACGAAATATCCGGACGGCATACTCTACAGTGATGAAGATTTTCTTCTTGATAAGAGTGTTGAGGTGATTGGTAAAGTCGTTCTTGGTAAAAATACTTCTATTGGCAAACGCTGTAAACTTAAAAACAGTGTCTTCTCCGACCATGTCACCATTGCAGCAGATTGCAAAGTCAGCAATAGTGTTGTATGGGAAAATGTCACTATTAACAAAAGAGTAAAACTGGACAATAGCGTCATCTGTAACAACAATATCATTGGCAAAAACTCTAAGATGACAGCGGGCGTTATCTTAGCAGAAGGGTGTGAAATTGGCGAACTTGTTACTATTGAAAAAGATATTACGATTTGGCCGGATAAAAAGATTGAAGACGCCGCTATTTTAAGCAGTAATGTTATTTTAGGAAGTAGATATAAAAACTCTATTTTTGAGAATGGCATCGTTTCGGGTAAATCCAATGTTGAACTCTCGTGTGAAATGTCAGGTAAATTAGCCGAAGCCTTTGGTGTGCAGCTGCCTGTTGGTAGCACAATTTTGATCGCCAGAGATCATCACAAAAGCTCTCGCATGTTAAAAAGAGCCTTTGTTGGAGGTATGCTTGCTGCGGGAATCAATGTGATAGATCTACAGAGTATCTCCTCTTCTGTTATGCGTTATGATCTCTCTCATAACCCAAATTATGTTGCAGGTGTCTACTTCAAACAAGACCGAGATGATACCACGACTACCATTATAACTTTTTTTAATGATGAAGCCCTTCGTATCAACAGTACACTTGCTAAAAAAATAGAAAAATCTTATTTTAAAGGCTCTTTTAGAAGAGTCGATTTCAGTCAAATTGGTCAAATATCTGAAGCACATCGTGTTGACGAGTGCACTCTCTATACAAAAAGTATGAAAGAGAGTTTTGATAAGAGACTCTTCTCTTGTGTGGACTGCAGGGTCGCAATTGATTTGATGCATGGAACCGCTTGTAATGTCTTTCCATTTCTCTTAAATGATCTTAATATTGGAAATATGATATTTAATAATTTTAATGATCAACACCAATTGGCAAACTTTAAATCATTGTATAAAAATTCTGTTGCAGATATGCTGCTCATTGTTAAAAGCTTGAAGCTTGATGCCGGTTTCTTACTCTACCCTTTTGGACAGCGTTTAGATATAGTTTGTGACAAAGGCACCTTGCTTTCCAAACAGGACTCCCTCTTGGTCGTTCTTACATTAATGGACATTGAAGCCTCTAAAGAGGGGCGAAAACGTATCTTTTTGCCTACATGGGCACCCGATATGATAACATTTGAACATCTTGATATTGAGTATGGAAAATATGCTGACTTTAAAGCTTCCCAACTAAGAAAGTATGACTTAATTGCTACGGCTGATGGCAACTATGCATTTACGGAGTTTTCTCTCTATAGAGACTCCATGTATGCTGTTGTCAAGATTTTAGAGATGGTCATTAAAAATGATATAAAAATTTCAGATATCGTTCAGCAAACAGAGACTTTTTCCCATACACAGATACAAGTTCCTTGTTCGCAAGCGCTAAAAGGAAAAATGATGCGAATGTTCCTTGAAGATGCAAAAGACAAACACTCTTCAACGACGGACGGTGTTAAGATCTGGATAAACAAAACGGATTGGATTTTAATGATTCCAGATCAATATAGTGATCATTTAAACCTCTATATTCAAGCAACAAACAGTGACGCAGGAGAAGCAATATCTTCAGAATACAGCGCTAAAATAGATAGCTGGAGAGAGTAGCGCTCTCATGAAAGTACTTTTTGCCTCTGCTGAAATTTTTCCTTATGCAAAAACGGGTGGCTTGGCAGATGTAGCGCAGGCGCTTCCTGATGCCTTGCATAAAGATGTTGATATTGTTTCAGTAATGCCGCTTTATAGCTTTATAGACACAAAACACTTTAATATCAAAAAGACTATGCACTCTTTTACAGTTATCCTTGGCAAAAAGAGTTATGAGGTTTCACTCTTTGAGAGTCTCAATAAAAATGTTCATACCCTTTTTGTTGATGAGAAAAATTTGGCGGATTGCATAACTCCCTATGCAGATAAAAGAGGCGAACATCCTCTTAACCGTCTTCGTTTTGCGCTTTTTTCAAAAGCAGTTGTAAAGATAGCCGAACTGCTCAAGGTTGATGCGCTTCATCTCAACGATTGGCATACTGCCTTGGGTGCTCTTTGGGCAAAAGAGCTGCTTCCAGATCTCCATACTATTTTTACTATTCATAATTTGGCATTTCAAGGTATATTTAAAAAAGAGACTCTCCAAGAGTTAGGAGTTGACAATAGCTATTTTACTCCTGAGGGTATAGAGTTTTGGGGAGATATTAACTATATGAAAGCGGGTATCGCTTACAGCGATGTGATTACAACTGTAAGCCCCACTTATAAAAGAGAGATTATTCTCAGTCGCTTTGGCTGTGGACTTGAAGGCTTTTTACATGTTCATGAGCATAAACTCTATGGTATCGTCAACGGAATTGATACTGCGTTCTTTAATCCGACTAATGACACCTCTTTGCATAAAACCTACTCCTTAAAAAATTTAGCTCCTAAAAAGAGTAATAAACTTCACTTTTGCAAAGAGCATAATCTTAGTGACCCGCACAAGCCTCTTACTGTTTTCATTGGTCGATTTAGCGAACAAAAAGGGCTGGATGTTATCATAAACGCACTGGAAAAAGTGCTGGCACTAGAGTGCAACATTGCTATTTTAGGAGATGGAGATGCCCTTATGAGTCAAAAGCTTAAAATACTGGCGGAAACACATCTTAACCTCTCGGTTAAATCAGGCTACGATGAAGGACTTTCGCACCAGATGTATAGTGCCGCTGACTTTCTTCTGATGCCCTCACGTTTTGAGCCATGTGGTCTAAATCAATTAATAGCCCTGCGTTATGGCACGATACCGATCGTAAACGATACGGGTGGACTGCACGATACCATACAGGATTTTGAGTCTGTTGAGAGATCTCTTTGTGGGCATGGTATAGTAATGCGTAAACTTAGCAGCAGCGAACTCTATATAGCACTTGAACGCGCACTGCAACTCTTTGAAAACAGAAAGAAATTTTTAGAGGTACAAAAAGCAGATATGCGCTGTGATGTCTCTTTTACTAAAAGCGCACAAGCGTATCAGAAACTATATAGGAAAAAACAATGAAGGTTCAGCGTAGTAGTGGTGTTCTTCTTCATCCAACATCACTTCCAGGTGATTTTGGTATTGGTGATTTAGGCAATGAAGCGTATCGGTTTATTGATTTTTTAAAACGCTCAGGACAGCGCTTTTGGCAGATGCTGCCTTTAGGCCCTACCGGGTATGCCAACTCTCCCTATCAGAGTACATCGTCATTTGCCGGAAATCCTCTACTCATTAGTCCAGAACTATTGATGATAGATGGTCTGCTTGAAAATAAAGATATAGCAGCTGAAAATTTCCCTCAAGCACAGGTAGATTATGGGACGGTCATTCCCTATAAATTTGCACTTCTTCAAAAAGCGTATGCAAAATTTAAAATTCAAAAGAATACACTGCTTCAAAAAGAGTTTAGCAAATTTTGTAAAAACAACGCTTTATGGCTGGAAGATTTTGTACTGTTCAGTGCATTAAAAATATATCATAACACGCTTCCTTGGAGTGCGTGGCCAGAAGCATTGAAAACGCGACAGACAAAAGCACTCAAAAAATATAAAAAAGCGTTAGAAGAGGAGTTGCAATACCACCGTTTTATTCAATTTATCTTCTTTTGTCAATTTACAAAACTGCAAAAGTATGCCCATGAAAACAATATAAAACTTATAGGAGATATGCCTATCTTTGTTGCACATGACAGCAGTGATGTCTGGAGTCATCCTGAGTGGTTTGAACTCGATGATCAAGGAGAACCAACGGTAGTAGCAGGCGTACCACCTGATTATTTCAGCGCAATAGGACAACGTTGGGGCAACCCTCTTTATAACTGGAAAGCGCTTAAAGCTGACAAATACAGCTTTTGGGTAGAGCGGTTCAAACATACAAGCAGTATGTTTGACCTCATTCGACTCGATCACTTCCGTGGTTTTGCAAGCTATTGGGAAATTCCTGCTTCTGAAATAACTGCCATAAATGGACAATGGAAAAAAGGACCCGGTTTAGAATTTTTTAAAACGATTGAAAAAATAGTTGGTCAAAAACTTCCCATCATTGCTGAAGACCTTGGTGTGCTTTCTCAAGATGTTATTGCGCTACTCAAAGCAGTAAACTATCCGGGTATGGCAGTACTTCAGTTTGGTTTTGAATCTATGCAGAGTGATGATGCTTCCACTTTTTTACCACACAATCTAAAACGAGAACAGGTCGTCTATACCGGAACACATGACAACAATACCGTACTTGGATGGTGGGAAGAACAGGCTGAAGAGGTCAAAGACTTTACAAGACGCTACCTCAACATTGATGCGAATCTTATCTATAGAGATATGATTTGTACCGCACTCAGCAGTGTCTGTGATCTTGCCATATTTCCAATGCAAGATGCTCTTGGACTGGGTGAAGCCTCTTGCATGAACCACCCTGGAACCACAGATGGAAACTGGCAGTGGAGAATGAAAGAGAATGCATTATCTACTTATATAGAAGAAGATTTAATGCGTATGAGTAAAATATACGGACGAATAAAACAAGAAGGTAGGCAAAAAATATGAATAAATTAAATATCTTGATAGCAGCAGCAGAAGTAGTGCCTTTTGCTAAGAGCGGTGGTTTGGCTGATGTCGTCGGTGCGCTTCCTAAAGCCTTGAAAAAACTTGGACACAATGTCATTGTTGTAATGCCTCGTTACTATATTGTTGATAAAGATAAGTATGACTTAGAAGCGTTAAAGGGTTCGCTTGGCGTGCCTATGGGTATTATGGGAGAAGAGTGGGCAGAAGTTTATGAAGGCAGACTCCCCAATAGTGACGTACCCATATACTTCATTGAACATGAGGGCTATTTTGGACGCAAAGGGCTTTATGATGAGAATGGCGTTGCCTTTGAAGATAACGACAACCGCTTTATTTTTCTCTCAAGAGCAGCGATGCAACTGGCTAAAAAATTGGATTTCAGACCCGATATTATTCATGCAAATGATTGGCATACCGCCGCGATGCCGATTTTTTTAAATACACACTATGCGCAAGACCTTCACTTTGAAAACACAGCCTCTGTTTTAAGCATTCATAACCTCCAACATCAAGGAAAGTTTTACAAGGGTGCCATAGATGTTCTTGGCATAGGATGGGAGCACTACAACATAGATGAACTTCACGAAGGTGATGGAATTAACCTTCTAAAGGGTGGTATCGTCCATGCCAATGCTATTAACGCAGTGAGTCAAAAGTACGCAGATGAGATTCGTACGAGTGAGTTTGGTTGGGGTCTTGAGGGATTGATCCGACATCATGGTACAAAACTTTTTGGTATTTTAAATGGTGTTGATTATGAAGAGTGGAGCCCAGCAGTAGATGAACACATTGCTGCAAACTATGACCTTGACAAAATGAAAGGTAAAAAAGTTTGTAAAAAAGAGTTACAAAAAAGATTTGACCTGCCTCAACGTGCAGATGTGCCGCTTATTGGTCTTGTTGGAAGATTAGTTGAACAAAAAGGTATTTCCCTCTTGGCCGAGGCGATCTATAGGCTTTTGGAGATGGACATTCAGATCACGCTTTTAGGAACAGGCGAAAAATGGGCAGAATCGTTCTTTCATAATATCGCAAAAGATTATCCAGATAAGTTTGGAATATACATTGGGTATCAAAATGATCTGGCACATCAGATCGAAGCCGGAAGTGATCTCTTTTTGATGCCTTCGCTCTTTGAGCCTTGCGGGTTAAATCAGATTTACAGTCTGCGTTACGGTACACTTCCTATCGTTCGGGCAACGGGAGGCCTGGATGATACCATAGAAAACTATCAACCCTACACAGGCAAAGGTGATGGTTTTAAATTTCATGAAGCTTCTGCCGATGCCCTGTACGCTACGGTAAAATGGGCAGTACATACTTACAACGATGATAAAGAGGGGATGCAAGATCTTATAAAAAATGCTATGCAAAAGCAATTTAGCTGGGAAGTCGCAGCTCAAAAATATGAAGAGATGTATTACTATAGTATTTCTCAGCGTTTTGGTAATTAAAATCTCAACTATATAAAAGGAATTAGCGATGACACACTCCATACATTATGATCTTAGCCTCTTTAGTGAACTTGATATTTATCTCTTTAAGGAGGGAACACACGCGAGACTTTATGATCATTTAGGTGCGCATCCTCTAAAACACAATGGTAAAGACGGCACATACTTTGCTGTCTGGGCACCCCATGCGAGAAGGGTCTATGTAAGTGGTGACTTTAATGACTATAGTCATACAAGCCATAAATTGCAGCTTCGCAGTGATGGTTCTGGTATTTGGGATGGTTTTATTGAAAATGTAACCGTTGGGGTCACTTATAAATATCATATTGACACTGACGAGGAGAATCTAAACGCAGATAAGGCAGACCCTTATGCTTTTTTTGCCGAAGTAGCGCCTAGTTCTGCCTCTCGTGTTTGGGAGCTAAATGATTACAAATGGAAAGACCGGTTATGGATGAAAAAGCGGCATAAAAACAACTCCCATAAGGCTCCCATCTCGATTTATGAAGTTCATCTGGGTTCATGGCAGAGACAAGTAGAAGAGAGTAACCGATTTTTAAGCTACACTGAATCAGCTCATGCCTTAGCATCCTATCTCAACGAAATGCATTTTACACACATAGAACTGCTTCCTATTACGGAATTTCCTTTTGAAGGTTCTTGGGGCTATCAGGTCACAGGTTATTTTGCCCCAACTTCAAGATATGGAACACCTCAAGAGTTTATGGAGTTTGTAGATATTATGCATCGACATAATATAGGTGTCATTCTTGACTGGGTTCCCTCACATTTTGTTACCGATGGACATGGGCTTATGAATTTTGACGGAACCTGTCTTTATGAACATAAAGATCCACGAAAAGGCTACCATCCTGAATGGGGAAGCGCAATTTTTAATTATGACCGTAATGAGGTACGTGCTTTTTTAGTCAGTTCTGCAATGTTCTGGCTTGACAAATATCATCTTGATGGAATTCGTGTTGACGCGGTAGCATCTATGCTCTATCTCGATTACGCCAGAGAAGAGGGAGAGTGGATTCCCAATGAAGATGGAAGCAACGTAAACAGAGGTGCCGTTACATTTTTAAAACAACTAAACAATAGCGTTTATGGCGCTTTTAACGACATAATTATGTTTGCTGAGGAGTCTACAAACTACTCTATGGTAAGTCGTCCAGTAGACAAAGGTGGTTTAGGATTTGGCTATAAATGGAATATGGGCTGGATGCATGACATATTAAAATACATGAAAATCGACCCTCTCTATCGTCAACATCATCATAAAGACCTCACTTTTAGTTTTGTCTATATGTTTAATGAAAATTATCTTCTGCCTCTAAGTCATGATGAAGTTGTCCATATGAAAGGCTCCCTTATCAACAAAATGCCAGGAGATGAAAACCAGAAATTTGCTAACCTCAAAGCACTTTATGGACTTATGATGGCGCATCCTGGGAAAAAGCTTCTCTTTATGGGTGGTGAAATTGCCCAATATGCAGAGTGGAACTATGAGCAGAGTCTTGATTGGCATCTCTTGGAGTATCCTCAACACAAAGGGGTACACAACCTTCTAATACGGTTAAACAAACTCTACAAAAGTGAACCTTCGCTGCATAAATATGATGTAGAACCGGAGGGATTTGAGTGGATTGATGAAAATGACAACAGTGCAAATGTCATCTCATTTATTCGAAAAGGAGCTAAAAGAGATGCGCCTATCATTGTTCTGTGTAACTTTTCAGATAAAACACATGAGATGTACCCTGTAGGCCTGCCAACTAAAGGAACTTATGAAGAGATATTTAACTCACAGTCTTTAGAATTTAATGGATGGAATATCACCAATGAAACCCCTCTTAAATCCATTGCCACTCCACATCATGGTCGTAAAAATACGCTCTATGTCACACTACCGCCACTTGGAGTGATCTATCTAAAAAAGATGACGGCAAAGAAAAAAGTAAAATTGATCGCAGATGACTAAGGAGATCTTAAATTCAAACCTTTGGGAGGCATACTCTTATGCTAAAATAACCTTATGTTAAAACGAAGAGATTTTCTTGTTCAGTCGGCACTACTGTTATCGCTGCCGGTTATTGCAGCTTCAGCAAAAGAGTATGCCTCCCAAAGTGTTAAAATCTATACTGAGCCATATCAAACCATAGCCTATCTTTATAGCGATCTCTTTCCCTCCAATCCATCATTTTCCCTCAAAGAGATTAATGCTATCGGGTATCTTTATGGGGTGATGCATGATGAACGTATCGATCTTGAAACAAAAGAGTTCATCATTAACGGTGCAGCATGGCTAAATGAAGAAGCCGTAGAGAAATATAAAAAGTCTTATATTAAGCTCTTAGGCAATGAACGCCAAAAAATCCTTAAAGATATTTCTATGACACGATGGGGAGACAGTTGGCTCTATACGATGATGAGCTATCTCTTTGAAGCGATACTGAGTGATCCTATTTATGGCGGCAATACTGATGCTGCTGGTTGGCAATGGTTTGATCATGAACCTGGCTTTCCCAGACCGGACAGGGTGATGATATGAAACAGTATGATGTCTGCATAATCGGAAGCGGTGCCGGAGCCGCACCGGTTGCCTATGAACTTTCCCGTGCCGGCTTTAGTGTTGTGGTCCTTGAAAAGGGCCCTGACTTATCAGAAAAAGATTTTGCGAAAGATGAGATCGCCGTATCGAGACGCTCACTCTATACTCCTTCACTCAAAGATGAACAGCATGTCATTGAGACCTATAATGAAGACGGCACTATCCATCGTGTCACTGGCAGTGAATCAGGCTGGAATTTCTGGAACGGCTCCATGGTTGGCGGCTCATCGAACCTGATGAGCGGTTATTTTCACCGGATGAAACCCGATGACTTTCGTCTTCAAACTGCTTACGGAGAGATCAAAGGAGCCAATGTCGTTGACTGGCCGATCAGTTATGAGACACTTGAACCCTATTATGATAAAGTTGAAAAGCTTGTCGGTGTTTCTGGCAGGGTCGTTAAACATCCTTTTCAAGAAAAACGTTCCAGTGCTGAGTTTCCATATCCTCCCACGTGGGAACAGCCTGTCTCACACTGGTTTGATAATGCGTGTGAAAAACTTGGATTTCACTCCATTCCTACACCTCGGGCTATTCTTCCCTATGATGCACTGGGTCGTAGCGGATGTTCTTACTCAAACTACTGCGGCAGTTACGGATGTGCAACGGGAGCTAAAAGCCATGCAAAATCCGCTTTGTTGGACAAGGCAGTTAAAACCGGAAACTGCAAAATTATTTCTGATGCCTTTGTCTATATGCTCAATACCGACACGCTGGTGAATGAGGCTCTCTATTATGATAAAGAAGGTAACGCACACTCCATTAAAGCCAAGATCTTTGTTGTTGCGGCGCAAGCCATTGAAAGCTCACGACTTCTTTTGAATTCAAAAAGTAAAAAATTTCCAAATGGTCTTGCAAATAATAGTGGGCAAGTTGGCAAAAATTTAATATTTTCAGCCGGAGGAAGCGGGCAGGGGCGTTTTGAGATGAAAGAGCTTGATGCACAAAAACGTTCAGGTCTATTGACACGCGGTGCCTTTGTCAACCGTTCGCTTCAGGACTGGTATGATTACAAAGCAGATGGGAAACGTATTAAAGGCGGTACAATCGATTTTTTGTATGAACATGCCAACCCCATATCACGGGCACTCAGAGAACTTTATGATGACGAAGGCAATCTTGTCTGGGGAAAAGCCTTGCAGGTAAAACTTCAACACGCGTTTAAAGAGTCCCGTGTCTTTACCTTTGAAGTCTTTAATGACTGGCTTCCCACCGATAAATGTTTTGTTTCTATCGATGAAAGTGTCAAAGATAAATGGAGGGTACCGGTAGGAAAGATTCATCTTTATGGTCATCCTCATGATCTGGAAGTCGGAAATCATCTCGCCTCAAAAGCGGAGGAAGTCTTCCTGAAAATGGGAGCCGTCGACATATATTCAAATGTTTCCGCTGCACCGCCGCCAAATCTTGTGGCCGGCGGATGCCGCTTTGGAGAGGACCCAAAAATGTCGGTACTGCGTTCTGACTGCCGAGCTCACGAAGTCAAAAATCTTTATGTGACCGATGCCAGCTTTATGCCGACAGGCGGCAGCGTTCCGTATACCTGGACGATCTATGCAAACTCGTTTCGTGTGGCTGATATTATTTTAAAAAGGTTAAAAGAAAATGTTTGAAAAACTGAAAAATTCTGTTAATAAAATGGCAAAAGAGAGTGTGCGTTCTTATATAGAAGGACGTCATGATATTGATGCTGCCAGTAGACGAGCACTTGACATATTGGATCTTCCCTATGATAGTGATTTTGAAACGATCAAGAATCGATATTACTCTTTAAGCAAACAATTCCATCCCGATAGTAGTAATACGGCAGACCAAGAGAAGTTTATAGCAGTAAAAGAGGCTTATGATGTGTTAAAATCCCATTTTAAAACATAAAAAAAAAGATTAGACGATGAAAAAAGCATTATGTATTATGAGCGGCGGTATGGACTCGACCTTGAGTGCCTATATGATGAAAGACCAGGGGTATGAGATTATAGCCCTGCATTTTAATTATGACCAACGGACACAGAAAAAAGAACTGGAAGCTTTTAATGCTATCAGCGATGCTCTACATGTTCAAGAAAGATATGTGTTGGATCTTGATTTTTTTGCCCAGATTGGGGCTTCTGCATTGACGAATAAAAATATTGATATTCCGACCGGTGGCATAGAAGAAGGTGTTCCAGTGACTTATGTTCCGTTTCGCAACGGTATCTTTTTAAGTATTGCCGGTGCTATCGCTGAAAAAGAGGGTGCAGAAGTTATCAGTATCGGTGTGGTTGAAGAGGATAGCAGCGGTTATCCAGATTGTCGTGAAAATTTCATAGAAAGTATCCAAAAATCAATTAATCTTGGAACTAAAGACGAAACCTTTATTGAAATTGCCATGCCGCT
>Ga0164318_10002188_pt1 | contig 17976 bp, 14 predicted proteins | sample GuaBasSedimGuay9_FD_113734 | JGI IMG/M metagenome (GOLD analysis project Ga0164318, IMG submission 113734) | Subseafloor sediment microbial communities from Guaymas Basin, Gulf of California, Mexico - Guay9, Core 4571-4, 0-3 cm | ecosystem: Environmental > Aquatic > Marine > Hydrothermal vents... | reverse complement strand
ATTTAATACAATTTGATATTCAATTATTCCAAATTGATATTAAATATTTGATTTAATATTTGATTTAACATATGTCCTAAATATTTTGTATCTAAGTTTTTAAACCAAATTTGTGGAGATAATGCCTGTTCCAGTAAGAATTACGATTGCAATAGATGAAGATATGCTAGAAATTTTAAATAAGATGAAAGAAAAGTTTAAAATTTCACAATCAGAGTTAATTAGAAGAGCACTTAAATTTTACAACGATTATTATGAGATTATTCAACAAGTTAGTCCAGATCAATTAATAACATATTTAGAAATGTTGCCCAATGGGGAACATGTAATTTTAGACATTGATCACTGGCTAATAATGTTAAAACTTGTTGAAAATATAGATGAATTCTGGAAAGTACACGAAGAGATTGCTATTGCACATGCAGAAACCCTCCCAAGACAACTTAAATCACCGTTAGAGCTATTAAAAAGATTAGAGGCATGTAATTTCTTCTCTTTAAGTATTGAATCGGGCAATAATTTTACCTTAATTCTGGGTTCAGATCTTCCTAAAAAATTTCTAAGAATTTTTATTGAAAAAGTAGTTGAATCAATGGGTTATGAAGTGGAAATTAAAGAAGGGATATCTAAATTAAGAATAAAATTGATTAAAAAATAAGTATTTAGATAGTTAATGAAAGTAAATTTTATTATTAATAAGTCATATCTTTCTTATTTTTGTTTTTTTTTAATGCACAATTTATTAAAAAAATTATTATTTTCTTTACAACTATACTTTTAAACTCAATTTCAAAATTTTTATAATTACTGTTAATAAGGAATTTCTTAAAGTCATTCAAAATCAAATAAACATAGAAATTGTGAGTGTTCCAATGTCAAACAATGAAGAATTAAAAAAATACGAGAATAAAGAAAAAAATAAAAAAAATAAAAAGGTCGCTATAAAAGAACTGGAAGAACTGACTAATAGATGTCTTCAATGTAAAATCCCAAAATGCATTGAAGGTTGCCCACACAAATTTGATATTCCTAGATTTGTCAAACTAATTAAAGAAAAAAAATATAATAAAGCACTTGAATTATATTTTGAACTTACACCATTTCCAAGTACATTGAGCTTAATTTGTCCACATACATGTGAAGAGTCGTGCGTACTCTCTAAGAAAGGTGCAGGATTACCGGTTAGTAAAATTAAAAGAATATTGTCTACAAATTTTGGAGTTCCGAAATCTTTTTTTAAACTGGAAAAGCGAAATGGAAAATCTATTGCAATAATTGGTTCAGGGCCTGCTGGGTTAAAGGCTGCTTTTACAACAGTTAAATCAGGATATAATGTAACTATTTTTGAAAAATACAACGAATTAGGTGGGATGCTGGTCTTAGGAATACCCGAATTTAGATTACCACGTAAAATAATAAGATCTGAAATTGATAGGTTAAAAAAATTAGGGATTAAATTTAAAAATAATTATGAAGTGGACAAAAGAGCATTCCAAAAATTAATTAATTCAGGAGAGTATTCAGCTATTATAATAGCAATAGGGGCTCACACACCCAGAAAAATGAATATTAAGGGCGAAGATTCTCCAGATGTGCTCCAAGCATTAAATTTTCTTAAAGATTATAATCTTAATAAAAAAATCGAAATTAGAAAAAAAGTAGCAGTAATTGGTGGCGGAAATGTAGCTTTTGATACTGCAAGGGTTTCTAAAAGATTAGGGGCTGATGTTACAATACTTTATAGACGTTCCGAAAATGAAATGCCTGGCAGTAAACATGAACTTAATAAAGTTATTGAAGAAGATATAAAAATTAATTATCTAACAACTCCTATTGAAATTTTAACAAAAAACAATAGAGTAGAAAAGCTTAAATTAATTAAACTAAAATTAGGCGAACCTGATAAATCTGGAAGACCTCGTCCAATACCTATTGATGGATCTGAATATGAAATGGAATTTGAAACAGTAATTGAAGCTATTGGCCAAAAAACCAGTCTTGATATGGTATTTGAAAGATTTGGAATAAATAAAAACAATAATATCCATATTGAAAATGATTTTGCAAAAATTGATAATATCTTCATTATTGGTGATTGTTTTACTGGACCAAGTACCGTAATTGAAAGCATAAAATCGGCTGACCATGCTTGTGAAATGTTAATTAATGATTTAAAATAATAATAATTCTGTAATTATCGTAATTTGTTTTTCAACAATTCTTTTTTTTATTAATAATTGAATACTTTTTCTCTTTTTAAAAAAATAGATTTATTAAATAGAATTTTAAATTTAAATATATGAGCGATTTAGAGTCCAAATTTTTAGGGTGTATTATAGGGTGTGCTGTGGGTGATGCTTTTGGAGAGCCATACGAAGGATCTTTAAGGTCTGATCTAGAAAAAATATACGACCTAAGTTCTAGATACCGCGGACGATATACTGATGATACTCAATTGACATTAGCAATTGCCAATTCGTTAATTGAAGGACGTGGATTTAACATAAATATTTTAATAGACAATTTTATTAAATGGTTAAATGAGCCACCTATAGGGCCAGGTTATGGCTGTTTATCAGCTATACTTAATTTAGCAAAAGGGATTAGAAGTCCATCAAATTCCGGTGGAAATGGGACTGCAATGAGAGTATCTCCTATAGGCTTATTTTATCATAAAGAAAAAGATTTAGATTTATTAAAAAAATATGCTAAAGAATCAAGTCTCTTGACCCATAATCATTGGGCTGCTACTGCTGGAGCAATAGTCGTTGCAAGAGCGGTGGCTTATGTAATTAATAAACCTAAAATAGATGAATATGATTTTATAGATACTTTAGCAAATTTTATTGATGACCCTGAATATCGAACATTTCCTAAATATATAAGGGAACTTAAAAATTATCTTGAAATACCTGTAAAGGACGCACTTAAAGATTTAGGCCTTAAAGGTGTAGAACATCCCTTTATCGATATTTTTAACACGCCTGAAATAAAAGGTAAAGGCGTGATTTCTGGATACACTATCCCTACAGTTTTATGTTCTCTATATTCATTTATTTTATTTCCTAACAATTATCAAAAAAGTATCGAAGAAATAGTACGCGGTGGTGGTGATACTGATACCACAGGTGCAATATGCGGTGCAATAAGCGGTACCTTCAATGGAATAGAAAAAATACCGTCCTCTTTAGTCAATCATTTAAAAAATAAGGAACAAATCATCTCTACAGCTAAGCAATTATATAAAATTTATGTTGAAATTAATGAATAAAATCTAATGCTTTAATAATAAATATATTATCACAATAATATTTGCTATTTTTATTTGAAATATATATTGCCCTCTAACTCCAGAAATACCATCAAATCTCCTTTGCTATCTTTTTTTGTCGGTTCATTTTATTTCGTGGTGTTTAAATACAAACTTAAAAAAAAGAAATTAACTTTTATCATTCTCCCTATTTCTGGTTATATATAGGGTTGAGTAAAATATAAATAACAAATTAAGTGTTTAAAACCCTTTAAAATGTGAAAAAAATGAATGAAAGGACCACTTCAAGCCATATAGAAAGTACCAACTTATTTGAAAAAGAACTAGAAAAACCGACCATATTTAAGGACGAGTCTAAATTATCTATAAATTATATACCATCAATACTTCCTCATCGAGAAAATGAATTAAAAAATTTGATTAATGAATTTCGCGTAATTATAGAGCACCCAATGAAAGCTAACCGAAAAGTGCTTATTACTGGACCAGTAGGTACTGGCAAAACTGCAATTGCAAAATCGTTTGGACAGATGCTAAAAAGTGTTGCAAAAAAGCGTAACCTAAATATTTACTATCACCACGTCAATTGTAGAAGAAATAGGACATATTCATTAATATTAAAAAATATTATCTTATCTTTCTATTCTGCAATTCCTAGTAGAGGATATTCTCCAGAAGAGTTATTAGATATACTAAAAGATATTTTAATCAAGGAGAAAAAATATATAGTCCTTACTCTGGACGAGTTAGATTATATGGTCGATAAATCGCCAATCTTATATGACTTGACTAGGTTAATGGACGAGGAATTTAACTCTGATCAATATATCTCATTAATAATAATCGCAAGAAATACATCGTTTCTACACCTTTTGGACAAGTCCACACGTAGCACACTCCAAAATCCTTGTATAACCATGAAGAAATATACTGCAGAACAACTTTTTGATATTTTAGCAGAACGGTGTAAAGAAGCATTTTACAGTGGTACTGTTTCGAAGGAAATTTTAGAACAAATCGCAGAAACTTCGGCAGAATTTGGTGATGCCCGTTATGCTCTTGAATTACTTAGAGTAGCTGGGGGCGTGGCTAATAAAGAATGCAATTTAAAAATATCGCCCGAACATGTCCGTATAGCTCAGTCCAATATTCATCCAATGATCAAGCGCGAAATACTTAGAGACCTGACCTATAACCAGAAAATATTATTACTTGCTATTGTACGAAAACTCAAAAAAGAAGAAACTGTTTATGTTGAAATTAGTGATGTAGAAGACCAATATGCAATTATCTGTGAAGAATTTAACTTTAAAGCTACTCAACATACCACTAATTGGAATAATATTAAAGATTTAGAAACGACTTTTGGCATTATAAAAACTAAAGTCTCAGGTAAAAATAAACGCGGACGATCTACCTTAATTAGTATTAATGATGCACCACTTGAACTACTCGAAGAAGAATTAACACAACTATTGGAACAATCTTAAAAAGGTGATATATATGCAAATACAAAATGGTACCTCCCCCTCTAATGAAAATGTCGTCTCAATCATTGACCTTTTATCTTCAAAAGGTAGAGTAAAAATCTTATATTTACTTGCAAAATATAATGAGCTAAACATTACCCAAATCGTAAAAATGACTAAAATGAACTCAACTCAAGTCAATACTCATTTAAAATATTTTGTTAATAATAAAGTTATTGAAGAAAAAAAATTCGGTAGAGTTAAAATTTATCGCTTAATGACTGAATATTATAAAATTAAATTATTACAGACATTTTTTACACATTGGGATTAATATAGTAAGCGGATTAATATAGTAAAATCGGATGAAATGTCCAAAATTGGAATAATATATAGAGTTTTCGAGTTTTTTACAAATATAAATTTTCCTGCAGCTAAGCATCAAGCGATAAATGATACTATTGATGAAATAGATATAAAAACATAAAAATAGAAATAAACTAAATATCCACCCACAATAAATAATATTTTATAATAAATTGAATTAAAAAATAAATAAAAAATAAAAAAGATAGGTGTAAAAGTAAGCCTCCTTTTGTTAAAACACTCCAAGAAATTTTGGAGAATGTTTTTATGGTATCGATCTAAGCGCTCTACCCGTCCCCTCATCTTGGCACTTCATCGGGGACTTATTTGAGCTTGCTTCCACAGTCATGAGCCGTTTCAACGGTCCCATACTCCTCTTCAACGGGTTAACTTAATTTTGTCACCAAAATCTTCTCGAAAGATGAAATCTTTCTCAGCCGCTTCATCATCATTTAGAGTATGGACGTGTCGTTTCTGCTCTCAGAGGTAGGCTCTCGCCTAGTAGCTTTAAACCGCTACACTGTCGCCAAGTGGAAGGGAGGACTTTCCTCAGGCGCAATACGCCCGTAGACCATTCTTTTACTCCTATCTATTTATTTTTTTTCATGATCATATTTAATTTTTATCAATTTTTTATCGACCCTATCGTTAAGCTATATATATATTAAGGAACAAAAAATTGGCTTTTAGAGTACTTTTCTTAGTAAGATTTAAATTCATTAAAGACGTTAAAAAATAAAACAAAAAATCATTGAAACGAATTATTTCAAATAACCTAAATATTTTATAAACATAAAAATTAATTATAATTAAAAATTGAAAAGAGATGATAATTTGGCGGATAAAGAAGAGTCCACCGAGTCCAATTGTCAAGAATGGGATATAAAAACTCTCTATAAAGTAGCTTTTGAAGATATGGTCGAACAAAGGACTACAATGATGAAGTTTTTATATAAAGAATATGGGATTGAAGCTGTTGAAAAATTTTTTCTCCAAGATAACCCAACATGGGCTGAAACACTCAAGGTCGGCAAAATAAAAAAAGCAATAGTAAAAGCACTGAGTCATTTAGCTCCAAGGCAAATTATGAATAAAGTCGCCGAAATGATTATTGAACAAGCTCAATATTTAGTCCCTCTTGATAAAATAGATTTTGTCGAAACTGACGAGAAAAATATGAAAATTGTAAGAATAACTAAATGTCCTGTTCGTAGACAGTTCAAAAAGACTATTAAAAAGCTAAATTTTAATGATATAAGTGAATCCTGGATATGCAGCTTTGCATGTGTCCCCGTTTTAAGCCAATATTGCGCGATTGGAAACATTTCTCTTATTCAGGAATATGATGAAGAGATCAAAGGATGTTATTTAAAATTATTTTTAGAAAATAAAATTGATGATGAATTAATTCCAGAAAAACCAAATCAACCAATTCCCGCTGAAAATTCCAGAAAATAATTTTTTTTAGTTTTTTGCATCTATTTTTATCAATAATTTTAATAATTTAAAATTTTATTTAAAAGAATAAAAAATTTTAATTGTACTACATTTTTTAAATTTGAATTGAATTGACGGTTTTATATAATTTTTATATTTTAGTTTATTTTTTTAATAATTGATTTGCTAGTGTCATCCCGCTTGAAAGTGCAAATTCTGTTCCTATTCCTGAGATATTCTTACCAATTCCACATCCCACCAAATAAAGTTCATCAATCGGCGTAAAGAAATCAAGTTGATTTTTACCGACTTGGTCAATTGTTTGTCCAATTCTATTAATTGCCCCATCAACATTATTCCATAATTTCATTGCTGTTTCAGGTGAAAATATATCTACCCATTTAATATGCTTTTGGATGTGGGGAAATACGAGTTCTAAACATCCAAGGACATTATTTTTAATTTTTTCAATATTAATTCCCGTATCTACATATGGGGCATATACAGTACCTGGAAGTAAAAGTTGCTTACCTTTTGGTGCAAGTGATGGATCCATTATTGAAGTAGCTGGTATAAAAATTCCTATTGGTATTTTAGATACCTTATTTTTTAAGGTCATCTCAAGTGTTTTTTCCATTTCACTTGTCAATAAGAATTGAAATGGTTCATTTGTAATTGGACTATCAAGTGCAATTTTTAGGACTAATGACCTGATCGAGGGTTTTAATTTTTTAATTTTTTCTTTATATGATTTTTCAGTTATCTCATTTTTACATAATTGCAATATTGTTTCTTTAGGGCCGACATTACTTATAATTTTATCGCCCATTATTATTTCATCTTTTGAAGTTTTAACACCCACAGCCCTATTGTCTTTAATAATTATCTCATTTACGGTAGTGTTGAACAGAAATTCTCCTCCAAAGTTTCTAATACCCTTACATATTACGTCTGGAATTGCGCTACAACTTCCATATGGATATCCAAAGCTTAATCCATCATGGTCCATCCATACTGATTTTATGCTAGAACTCATAACATATAATAAAGTTCTTAAAAATTCACCTGCAGAACCTTCATGGGGCATTACACATAGACCTGCCATAAATAAAAAGTATAATATTTGATTTACTCCCGCTCCAAGGTCTAATTCTTTCATATATGTCTGAAAAGGGACATTATCCAACTCTCTGGTCTTAGGAATTGAAATATTTTGTACCAATTTTGACATTTTTCCAAAAATATTTTGAAAATTATCTTTAGAAATTTCTAATTCATTTAAATTTGTATCATTAATCGGAATACTTAATGTACTTTTTTGGTTAATATCTATTCCAAATGGTCCAAAAGCTGAATTTTCTTTTAAGATGTAAGATGGCATTCTATGTAAATGAAAGAATTTTAATAAATTTTTAACACCTAGCTGACTTGTAATTTCTCCAATTGGCCCATATTCAGATCTAGTAATAATATGTGTCCCATAGTCTATTGTAAAACCATCTTTCTGATACGAAGAGCATCGTCCTCCTGGTTTATTATTTTTTTCAATAATTAATACTTTTTTCCCATTTTTTACTAATATTCCTGCTGCTCCTAAGCCTCCAAGACCACTACCTATAATTATATAATCATATTTTTTCATGGGGTTCACCAAGATTTTTTCGCTTACTTAAAACAAAATTTCTTTCAATAATATAAAATGTTATATTTATGAAATTTATTTTAGTTCAAATAGATTTAGTATAATTAGAAAAAAATAAGCGTGAATTTTTGATTTCAATACTTTTTTATCATTAATTTCTAATTAAAAGTCATTCAAACTGAATTATCATTTTAATGGTCTATTTATCCAACTAATAAAAAAAATAAAATAAAATTTTAAAGGATAAAGATTTTTGATTCACTCATCTGATTCCTTTATATTGAATTTTGAATGGATAAATTCCACGACTTTTTTAATATTAGTACCAGGTCCGTAAACTCCTGCAAATCCTCTCTCTAAATAATTTTTTTTATCTCGTGGTAAAATAATTCCACCCAATAATAGCATTCGGTTCTTTAGTCCATTTTTTTCCACAAGATCAAGAAATTCAGGAATTAAAATTTTATAGCTAGAAGATAAAATTGACAGGCCAATAATATCTGCATCCTCATCAATACTTGCTTTAATTATTTCTTCTGGAGTACTATTTCCAATATAAACTACTTCCATTCCAGATTCTACAAAAACTCTATTGACAATTTTTATTCCTCTATCATGTCCGTCCAAACCAGGTTTTGCAGTTAATACCTTCAATTTTCTTTTCATAAAAATTGACCTCCTTCTCTCACAAGAACCTATAATCGGACCACATAGTTTTATAACATTCTCCTAAAGTTGCACCTGCTTTATAGGCGTCAATTAATGCTCGCATAATATTGACTTTTGGATCTTTTTCTTTTGCATCACATACTCGTTTTAATTCTTCTATTGCAGCTTTCCATTTTTCTGGGTCTCTCTCTTTTCTAACTCTTTGTACTCTGGCGATTTGATGTTCTGCTACCTCTTCAGGAATTTCATGGATTTCAATATCTAACTCTTCATCTTCTAAAACATATTTATTAACCCCAACAATTACTCTTTCACCACTTTCAATTTCTTGCTGATATTTATATGCATTTTCTTCCAGTAAATTAGCAATCCATCCATTTTCAGTTAATTCTACGGAGCCACCTTTCTCTTGCATTTCTTTTACCATATTATAAATTCTTTCAGCTAATTCATTGGTTAAAGTTTCGATATAATATGAACCCGCAAGTGGGTCAATTGTATTCATGATACCTGATTCTTCGGCTATAATTTGTTGTGTTCGTAAAGCAATCATAGCTGCTTTTTCAGTTGGAAGTCCCCATGCTTCATCATAAGCATTAGTATGGAGTGATTGTGCACCACCTAATACAGCAGCTGTAGTATGAAGAGTACCACGGATAATATTATTAAGAGGTTGTTGCGCTGTATAAGCTATACTACTATTTTGGACATGCATCCGTACTAACATTGCTAAAGGATTTGTTGCACCTTTTTCTTTCATTAATCTATACCATACTCTTCGTGCAGCTCTAAATTTCGCTATTTCTTCGAAAAAGTCATTTTCACAACAAAACATAAATGATAAACGTTCTCCAAATTCATTAATATCTAATCCTCTCGCCATAGCTTTTTCAACAAATGCAAGGCCATTTGAAAAAGCAAGCGCAATTTCTGAAACTGCATCAGCCCCTGCTTCTCTTATATTGCGTCCAACTATGGATATTGGGTACCATTTAGGCATATATTTTGAACAAAATTCAATAATATCGACACAAATCTCAACTGAATAATCTATAGCACCCTTTCCACGTCTGGTTACATCTGAAGCTAAAGCTCCACAACCCTGAATTGCATTAAACATATCACTTTGAACTGTTCCTCTTAATTCTGATATATCTACTCCGTCTAATTCTGCCATTGCAATATACATACATAAAACATGAATGGCTGTTATTTGAGAAACTGAATATTTTTTATAATCTATATCTTTAAATATTGCACGCATATCTTCTAAACAGCAACAGTTCACTCCGTCTTTTCCAATTTCTCCTTTAGCTCTAGGATCATCTGGGTCAATTCCTCGATGAGATGGTAAATCATATATTATATTTAATCCTGTTTGCCCTTGATCAATTAAAAATTTAAGCCGTTCATTTGTATCTTCAGGAGTACCCGTCCCACAAATTAATCTTTGTGTCCAAAATCTGCCTCTATGCATTGTAGGATAAACCCCTCTAACAAAAGGCGGAACACTCGGATATCCAATGTCTCTATTATAATCAATATCTTTTATATCATCTGGTATATATAACCGTTTAATTTCAATTCCTGAGTCCGTAAAAAATTTCTTTTTTCGTTCTGGAAACCTTAACATAAACATCTGAACAAATTTGTCCCAATCTTCATATGTTTTTATATTATTTATATAATCAATCATCTGTTGCTTAAGTTTTGCTATCGAATCTCTCTTCTTTTTTTTGCGACTTTTAATTTTTTCTTTTTTCTCGTCAGTCAATTAATTCACTTCCTTTATCACGTCGATGCACTAAATAAATTATTAAATAATTTGTTTTATTTAAATTTAAATTATTTTATTATTATAAAACATATTAATTTTTTACTATTTTTATTCTGGATTTTATGAAGAAACAATTTCTATAAATAAGAAGATTGATCTATAAATAAAATCTTGACCCAAATTTTTTAATATTTGATTTATATTGTTTTTTTAAAGTAATATTCTAAATTTTACATCAAATTTTTTACACATATAATTTTTGCTTAATAGAAATGAAAATTGTATAATTAAAAATCAATTTAAAAAAGATTCTATTAGTAACATTACTATATACCGATAAAATAGAACAAAATGTGCTAGAAAATCTAGAATAATTTGAAAATATAATATAATAAAATAACTAACTAGTTTACTTTTTATAAAAATAAGAATAGTAATTTAATAGAAATTTAAATTAAACAAAATAATTAAAGTATTTTTGCAATATATTCAACAAGATCCATTATTTCTATTTTTTCAGTGTTTTTTTCATTAGCTTGAGATAAATTTAATTTACAAAATGGGCATGTTGACATTAGAATATCAGAATTGGTACTAATAGCTTCATTCAAGCGATCTATAGCCGTAGCCATCGCCATATCATTAAAAGCAGACTTGACTCCACCTCCAGAGCCACAACACCATGCATTTATCCTGTTTCGGGGCATCTCGACCAAATTAGAAAATGAATTTATTACTTCCCTTGGCTGTTCATAGACTCCCAAATGTCTACCTAAATGACATGGGTCGTGATATGTTATAGAAACATCTTTTTTATTGAAATTTAATTTTCCCTTTTTGATCAATTTTTGTATGAATTCAGAAATGTGTTCCGTTTTAGGTTTCAGTTTTAATTCAGACAGTTCATCGTAATCTTTTTTAAATGCACGATAACACCCTGCACATGAAAATAGGATTTGTTTAGCTTTTGGGTATTTATTATTAATAACTTTTATATTATGTTCCATGACCATTTTTCCTTCATTCATCTGGCCAGTCCTAAATAATGGACTTCCACAGCACCATTCATCATCTCCCAAAATAGTATAGTCAATGTTTAATTTATTTAAAATTTCAATGGTGGACTGAGCTATTTCTTTTGTTCGATATGAGCTAGTACAACCTATATAATAAATAATTTCAGCATCTGGATTTATTTTAGCATCTTTAAAACTTTTGAACCTTTTTGAATGTTCTTCTCGGTATGGATTATGCTCTTTTTTAATTGATTCCGCAAATCTTTTATGTTGAGGCATAGGTCCAATACCATCGGCGACTAATTTTCTTCTAACTGCTTCTATTACATCTACAGGTGTTAGGTCCTTTAAAAATGAGCAATTTGCTTGGCAAAGTCCACAGGTAGTACAAGAATAAATTATCTCCAGAAGTTTTTCAGAAGGATATGGAAGTTCTTCTTCAATTATACCTCGAGCAATTTCCATTCGTCCTGATGCATGATGGGAATCAAACTTAAAATATTTTCCTGCTGGGCATCCATCATAATAATTTTCATCTGTCAGATAATAAGGATTAATATATGCGCAGCAAAAACATTTTGTACAATGCCAGACATCTGCATGAAAATCTTTAAGTTCTTTACTCATTAATATCATCTATTTTAATTTAAATTTCTACATACTTAATCATTGTTTATTAATTTAAGCAAATCAAGTCAAAAAATTAATGATAATCAATAAAAGATTTTTCCTGGGTTTAAAATATTGTTTGGATCGAACCAATTTTTTATTATTAAGATATTATTATAATATTCGGGTATTTTGGAATAAATAAGGTTTATTAGATATTCTCCATAGGGGCGATCAATAATTCCACCAAGATTAATAACTATTTCACACACTTCTTGGTATAATTTTTGAATTCTAAAGTAATCGTCCACATTATTATGGTTCGAATGAAAATTATATTCATAATAAAATGTTCGCCCCTGCTCAATAGGCATGATAAAACCATACAAATTATCTATCGGATAATTATAGTTATTAGCGACATATTCAACTTGTTTATCAAAATCTCTGATCCTATCTTTTTCAGTATAGAATGAAATAGTTTGACAATGACCTTGATAATACCTAAAATTGATTAATTTATTGGGTAATTTAAATTCATTTAGAAAAATTTCTTCAATATTATTTATATTTGTAAGAATTTCCAGTGTATTAATGGAATTAGAAAGTTTAAAATCTTCAAGATCTGCAAGATTGACTTGAAGTTCTTCCTCATCGTATCCTGCAACTCGAAGCACCATTGTCCAATCTGGTAAAATATCTATTAATTCATCTACTTGGTCAAAATCCTCTGCAAGGATACTAGCCATATTTAATTTACTAATAATAAGACATTCTTTACCGATATCTAATTTTTTAATCTTAGAAACTATGTCTAATAAAGAATCTTTCTCAGCATTATATGTAAAAATCGATTCAAAGGGATATTTGCGTTTGATTTTAACAGTCATCTCAGTAATTATACCCATAGTGCCTTGGGCCCCTGTAAATATTCGGGAGAAATCTGGCCCAGTTACTCCATGAGGTGTTAAATTTTTAAATTTTGGTGTAGCTTCTCCAGACCCAGTATGAAAATTATCACCGTTTGGGAGCAAGACGTCCATATCGAAAATACATTGCCACCCATTAGACAAAATAGGTATTGGACCACTTAGAAGTGGAGTGCGCTCAAGATATGTAGATAATATTGAATTTTTACATGATACGCCCAAAGGCATCATAACTTGAAATCCTAATTTATCTAATTCTTTTTGTAAATCTTCAAATGTGACTCCTGGCTCGACTGTAGCGTACCTATTAAGTGTAGTATCAATTTTTTTAATTTTTTTCATTTCTTGGAGGTTTAAAAGAATTCCACCATAACTTGGAATCGCAGCACCAAAATAATCTATTTTAGAAGATTTTGGAGTAATTGGAATATAATTTTCATTAGCAAATTGGAGTATTTTCATAACTTCTTCTTTTGAATGACAGGTAACTATATAATCTGGAGTTGATCCAAAATTATTAAAATCTCTTGAATAAATTGCTAATTCATAAGGATCTATTGATACATTATCCTCTCCAACAATTTTAATAAGCTGCTCAATTATCTCATTACTCATATTTTACACCCCTTTAAATTAAAAGACTTGAAATTGCTTGGATTGAACTGTCTATATTTTTAATTATTTTATTTCGTAGATCAGCCCGTAATAAAATTGCCGTTGAAACAGCAAGAAATATCCTTACAATTAAATCAGCGAGATACTCACGATCATGGTCAGGAATATTAATTGAAAGTGGATTATCTGGCGGTAATGAAATAAATTTTAAAAATTTAAAATTATTCTCAAAAAGAGCAATTAAATGTTCACTGGACAATGATAAATTAGGAACATTTGACAGAGAATCTATAAATTCTATGTTTATCAATATAGAATCTGACTTGACCTCAATAAGAACCGGTTTCATAAAATCAAATTTTAAGACTACTTTTTTACCTTTTTTGTTAATAAATTGTTCTTTTATATGTTCTCCTATTTTTTTATCATTGATTAGCACATTTAATATATTATAATTTAAAAAATTGTTAAGAAAATCGATAAGCTTATCTGTGGGCAATTTATTAGATTTAATTCCTTGAATAAGTTTTTCAACTAATTCTAAATCAAATTTTGTTTCTTTTATAATCGAATCTAATGCAATACCCATCTCTTCAATTCCAAACAAAAAATATCTTTCACTGACCATAATCTACCACATAAAATTAATTTAAATTAATTTTTTTAAACCTCATCTAATTTTTATTTAAAATTTTTTCAATCTATTTTTTTTATCTATTTGATTTGACATAAAAACTTTAAGATTTTATTATAAATACTATTTAATTAAATTACAGACTTAAAATTTTAAGCACCTAAATGGTTTTTTATTTAAAGAAATATTGCTGAATTCCATTCCAAAATAACTTAATTTAAATTAACGAAAAATAGAAATATTTCCCCCAAATTTTTTCTAACGTTATTATGATTAATTTAACAACGAAAGTAATTTGTAAGAAATGTTCATGATTAAAAAAGTCATTATTCTCAAATTTTAAAATAAATTTTAAAAATTAATTAAATTTGGTTAATTTAAACTTATTCTATGTAAAGTTCGTGCTTCTTTTTTAAAATAAATTGAAAACCAGACTTATTAAACTTGAATATCTTGAATTATTAATCAAATAATTTTATAATTAAAACAAAATTTCATATAGTATTGAAAAAGTTAAAATCATAAAAATAATCTTAATTCATAGCATAATTCAGATCTATAATATATTGAAATGAGAAAATTAAAAATTAATTATATTTAAAGGAAAAAATTAAAATGACAGAAGAACAACATCCATTTATCGAAAAATTTGCTTTTAGCGTTGGAGAATTTTCAGATACTGTTGCATATCAGTCTTTTACTTATTTAATATTTACATTTTATTTTTCAGTAATCAAATTAAATGTGAATTGGATAACATTAGGGTTTATTATTTGGTCAATTTGGAATGCTCTCAACGATCCTTTAATGGGGTTATTATCTGACAGGACTAGGACTAAGTGGGGCAGGAGAAAGCCATGGATATTAGCTGCTACAATTCCGTTGTCTCTTGTAATGTTTTTTCTATTTACTCCTCTAGGTTATACTGATTTCGGCAAATTTATCTATTTTTTAATAATAATTATGGTATTTGATGGTGTTTACACTATGATGTCATTAAACCATACCAGTTTGTTCCCTGAAATGTATATAGATGATAAGTCTAGGGCAAGCGTTAGTAGTATGCGGCGATATTTTACAGTTGTCGGTCTAATTGTGGCATTTGTTATACCAACTTTATTTATTGAAGACCTTACAAATAAGTCTGGTCTACCTTATACAATTAATCAATATCAAATTAATGGGGCTGTTTTAGGTGTTATTATATTTATTGGATTAATAATTCTATTAAAATGGGGTATAAAAGAAAAAAAGGAATTTAGAGATGATGCACTGAATACTCCTAATATATTTAAAGCATTTAAATATACTCTTAAGAATAAGTCATTTCTTTTTTATGTAGTAGCTGGTCTAATGAATTGGTATGTTTTTGGTATGCTACCGACAATCATCCCGTTTTATGGTACCTATGTTCTGCATATTGAAAAAGAGAGTATTCTTTTAAGTGTTCTACTACTGGTTGCCTTTTTAATGTCAATCCCAGGAATTTATATTTGGAAAATAATTGGATTCAAGATTGGTACTAGACAAGGTCTAATGCTTTCAATGTCGACTTGGGCTATTGCAATGATACCGTTCTATTTCATTTCAAATTTTATTTCTGGTCTTATTACAATGGTCTTCGTTGGAATCGGACTTGCTGGGTCATTATACTACATAGACCTTATTATAAGTGATATAATTGATGAGGATGAACTAAAGACCGGTGTCCGAAGAGAAGGTGGCTATTATGGTATTAATGCATTAATTATTAGGTTGTCTACTATACTAATATTTGTGACTATTGGTCTGGTCTTAAATACTACTGGCTGGTATGTTTATGACCCGGGTGCTTATAGTTTAAAAATAGAACTTGGTCTAAGGTCTTTGATGTTTATTTTTCCTGATATTGCGTTAGTGATTGGTATAATTTCTCTTTATTTTTATCCTTTACACGGAAATAAATTAAAAGAGATTAGAATGGCAAGGGAAAAACTACATACAGAAAAAAGAAGTAAAGTGAAATAAAACACAGGTTAATTTATTTGGATATTTCTTTAGATTACATTAATTTATTTTTATATTCTTTTTTTTTCAAAAATTTAAATTTGTGATAAAAAAAGATTTCTATTGGAAATGAATTTTCCCTAAAAATTTGTTATGTGTTTATTTTTTTCTTTTTAAGCTATAATTAATCATCTTCTTTATGAAATTGAAAATATCTCGGAATGCATGAGTTTTTATCATTCTTGGAATAACTTTAATGATAGATGGTTTAATAAATGGTGCCGATAAACTCATTACATTGTTTAGGTCGAAATATCGTTGGGGAATATTAATACCAATCGATCTATTTACAAGTTCTGATAATTCTAAAATATTAATTTTAGAACCTAATTTATTACTCCAAAACCTTGCTGAATCTTCGTAAACCAATGCACAGCCCATACAAGGAGTAACCAAATTTTTAGACTCATGTTCGATAAGATATTTATATAAATCTCTTTGGATTGTATAGGCTTTGTCTTTTCCTATTAATTTTATATTTGTGCCCATTCCTTGAGTTTTTGTAGCAATCAATCCGCAGCAATATGCATTTTCTCTAATATTATTTGCTTCTACCAATTTTATTCCTGGAATATTATTAAGGATTTCTCTAGGCTCATCATATACTGATTTTCCCACTTTTGCCATTCTGCGTCCAATAGAACAATTATCTTGATATGTTACTACAAGCGGGACTTCACCTTTCAATTTAATTTTCTCTTCTTTAATTAATTCTAGAATATATTCACTAACATGCATCATTTTTATTGGGTTATTCATAATTCTTAAGTAATTTAAAGGTAGAATAAGTCCATATTGGGATAAATCAAATTGATAAATAGTATAACACCCCGGACAATGTAATAGCAATCGTTTCGGGCGTGGTGTCAGTTTTAAATAATTTTTCATAACTTTATATGTGTGTTTGAGCCAGATATCAAAATAACCCATTAAAATATAAACAACTCCACAACAAAAAGCAGGGTTTCCAATGGTTATATGGTCGATTCCAGCCTGTTCAAGAATTGAAATTGTTCCATATACGGAATCTGGTATTGCATTTGTATGGCCACACCCTCCAAAAAAGCAGACTTCCGCACCCTTATCTGAATATCGTCTTGCTTTTTCTATAGCTTTTCTTTCTTTAATTTGAAGTTCGTCTTTAGTATCATACCACCCTGGTACAAGTATTTTCCCTGCAATTGGCCATAAACTTTCTAAGACGGGGTTATTCTCATCTTTAAATAAAAGCAGACGAACCAAACGTATTAAAATTGGAGCTTCATTTTTTATAACTAATAATCCCCTCAGAAGTACAATCATTGGAGACCTAGGTATCTTTTTATCGTCAGGTAACGGACATTTATTATTACAATGTTCACATATACCGCAGTTCCATATAAATTTCTTGGTCTTTTTACTTAATTTTTTGTCTAATTTTTTACTTAACAGAAATTTCTTGATTTCACCCATTATTTGTCTTCCGTCTTCTCTAGAATAATCATGAAAAACACAAT
>Ga0164318_10002187_pt1 | contig 17976 bp, 13 predicted proteins | sample GuaBasSedimGuay9_FD_113734 | JGI IMG/M metagenome (GOLD analysis project Ga0164318, IMG submission 113734) | Subseafloor sediment microbial communities from Guaymas Basin, Gulf of California, Mexico - Guay9, Core 4571-4, 0-3 cm | ecosystem: Environmental > Aquatic > Marine > Hydrothermal vents... | reverse complement strand
TCTTCGACAGAATCTCCGTGATCGCGGCCGTCAAAGTCGTCTTGCCGTGGTCCACGTGACCGATCGTACCGACATTCACGTGATCCTTTGTCCGTTCAAACTTTTCGCGCGCCATGTGCGGCTACCTCCTGAAAAACGACGTTTCTCCGGCCCGGACCTTTCGCGTTCCGGTGCGCGGACTGCTTACGCCTGCTGTTTTATGCACCTGCGTACAAGCGCGTGATCTCCCTGGCCACCTTCTCCGGCACCGGTTCATACCGCGCCAGCTGCATCGAGAAAACGCCCCGCCCCTGGCTCAGGGACCTCAGTTGCGTGGCGTATCCGAACATCTCCACCAGGGGCACCTCCGCGTGGACCACCTGGTCGGTCCCGCGCTGCTGCATCCCGATGACGCGGCCGCGGCGGGAGTTCAAGTGCCCCGTCACATCCCCGAGGAATTCCGGCGGCACGGTCACCTCCACCGTCATCACGGGTTCCAACAGGACCGGGTCGGCGGCCTTGGCCCCGTCCCAGAGGGCTCCGACGGCCGCGTTGCGGAAACCCATCTCCGTGGATTCCCCTTCGACCCACTTGCCGCCGATCAGCCTGACCTTCATGTCCACCAGCGGGTATCCCGCCAGGACTCCGGTCTCGCAGGCCTGCCGGACGGCCCCTTCGACGTAGCCGACGAACTCCGCCGGAACCGTCTGCTCGTCCACCTCGCAGGTAAAGACGATCCCGGTTCCGTAATCCCCCGGCTCGATGGCCAGCTCGACCCGGGCGAAGTTCGTCTTGCCCGCGAGCTCCCGCTCGAATTCCCCCCGCGAGGTCACCGCCTTGCTGACGGTCTCGCGGTAGGCCACCTGGGGCCGGCCGACGTTGCAGGCGACGTTGTACTCGCGCTGCATCCGGTCGACCACGATCTCCAGATGAAGCTCCCCCATGCCCCAGATCACGGTCTGCCCGCTGTCCGGGTCCTTCCTGACCTGGAAGGAGGGATCCTCATCGGCCATGGCCTGCAGGGCCGCCCCGAGCTTATCCTGGTCCGCCTTCGTCTTCGGCTCGATGGCCATGTAGATCACCGGCTCGGCGAAGGTCATCTCGTCCAGGATCAGCGGGTGCTCCTGGTCGGCCAGGGTGTCGCCGGTGCGGATCTCCTTGAAGCCCACGGCCGCGACGATATCCCCGGTCCGGACCTCCTGCAGATCCTCCCGCTTGTCCGCGTGCATCCGCAGCAGGCGCTGGATCCGCTCCCGCTTACCGGTGTTCACGTTCAGGACGACCTTGCCCGCCGCCAGGGTCCCGCTGTAGACCCTCATGAACGCCAGCCGGCCGGCGAAGGGATCGGCGAGGATCTTGAACGCCAGGGCGCTGAAGGGCTCCTCGTCGTCCGGCATCCGGGTCTGCGTCCGCTCTCCCGGCACCTTGTCCACCAGCTCGCTGCCCACGATGGGGGGGCGATCCAGGGGCGACGGGAGATAATCCACGATCCCGTCCAGGAGGTTCTGCACTCCCTTGTTCTTCAGGGAGGATCCGCAGAACACCGGCACCAGCAATCCCGCCAGTGTGGCCCGCCTGATCCCGGCCCGCAGTTGCTCCAGCGTGGGCTCCTGCTCGGCCAGGTAGAGCTCCATGAGCTCCTCGTCCACCTCCGAGACCGTCTCGACAAGCGCGGCCCGGGCGCCGGCCACTTCGTCGACCATCTCGCCGGGAACCGGCTCGAGGTCGAAGGTGGCCCCCAGATCATCCTCGTGGTAGATCTGGGCCTGCTGTTCCAGGAGATCGATCACACCGCGAAAGGTGTCCTCGACCCCGATGGGCAGGGTCACCGGCAGGGGCCTGGCCCCCAGGCGTTCGACCATGCTCTGCACGGCCAGCCGGAAATCGGCGCCCAGCCGGTCCATCTTGTTGATGAACGCCACCCGGGGGACACCGTAGCGATCGGCCTGTTTCCACACCGTCTCGGACTGGGGTTCGACCCCGCCGACACCGCAGAACACCGCCACCGCTCCATCGAGAACCCGCAGACTGCGTTCCACCTCGGAGGTGAAATCCACGTGACCGGGGGTGTCGATGATGTTGATCCGGTGGTCGCGCCAGGAGCAGGTCGTGGCGGCGGACATGATGGTGATGCCCCGTTCCCGCTCTTGCTCCATGTAGTCCATCTGGGTCGCGCCGTCGTCCACGTTCCCGGGCCGGTGAACCCGGCCGGTGTAGTAGAGGATGCGCTCGGTCGTCGTCGTCTTACCGGCGTCGATGTGAGCCATGATCCCGATGTTGCGAATCGACTGCAGTGCGATTTCGCGGGCCACGACTCCAACTCCCAGCGGACCGGCTCGGATATCCGCCGCACAGGGCGGCCTCGTATCCGGACCAAACCGAATCACGCGCACATGACCCGAATCGGGCAGTGCGTCTTCTTCGCCTCTAGTTCCGTCAAATCCGTTTGCGGAACGAAATCAGGCTATGCGAATGTCTCGATCTTCCTTGTACTACAGCGCTTGCAGGCGAACGAGAGGGACCCTTACCAGCGGCAGTGGGCGAACGCACGGTTCGCTTCAGCCATACGGTGAGTGTCTTCGCGCTTCTTGATAGACGGTCCTTCGTTTTTGCTCGCCATCAACAACTCGGCAGCCAGGCGCTCGGCAAACGTGTGCTCCGGCCTGCTGCGGGCGAAACCGATCAGCCAGCGCATGGCCAGCTGGGTCCGCCGCTCGGCCCGCACCTCGACGGGAACCTGGTAGGTCGCTCCGCCGATGCGTCGGGATTTCACTTCCACACTGGGCTTGACGTTGTTCAGGGCGGCGCGGAAGACATCGATGCCCTCCTGGCCGCTCTTGTCCTTGATCAGATCCAGTGCACGGTAGAAAGAACTCTCGGAGACGCTGCGCTTGCCGTCCTTCATGCAATAGTTGATGAACTTGGTCACCATGACATCGCCGAAGCGGGGATCAGCGGGCAACACCCTTTTTTCCGGGGACCTGCGTCGCGACATGCTATCTCTCCTGAGCGGTCTTTCCGCGTTTATGCCGGCGGTGCCGGCGGAACCTGTTTTCCTGTGCGCCGCTGGGGCGCGAAACTCGTTCGGGGGCCGTCCCTGGCCTCCGGTGATCCGGGCTAGGACTTCTTGGGCCGCTTGGCGCCGTACTTGGACCGGCCCTGACGCCGGGAATCCACGCCCGAGGCGTCCTGGGTGCCGCGAATGATGTGGTAGCGGACACCGGGCAGATCCTTCACACGTCCCCCGCGCACCAGCACGATGCTGTGCTCCTGGAGGTTATGGCCCTCACCGGGAATGTAGGCGGTGACTTCGATGCCGTTGGTCAGCCGGACACGGGCGATCTTGCGCAGAGCCGAGTTGGGCTTCTTGGGCGTCTGGGTATAGACGCGGGTACAAACACCCTTGCGCTGCGGGCAGGCCTGCAGGGCAGGACACTTGCTCTTGCTCGTCAGCGGCTTGCGGCCCTTGCGGACCAGCTGATTCAATGTAGGCAACGTCGTTCTCCCGCTATCTGCGCCCGGGACCGATCCGGCCTCGACGGGCGTAATCCGATCAACCTTCACGTTTTACACGCACTCAAAGACAACAGCAGCCTTCCCGGCTGCGGTCGTGGATCGGGAACATTAACCGGAAGACCAAGGTTTGTCAAGGATTCGGGAATTTTTTTCCGGGAATATCAGCTACCCAGTACGGTCGCCGTCGTCCGCGCCAACAGCACAAGGAAGAACGCCGCCAGCATGAGGATACGCGGCGAGTCGACCAGCTTGGACGGACGCAGGAAACCCATGATGAACAACGAGAACATGGCCAGGGCCGGCAGGAAAGAGGCGGGCTCCGCCGCATGGCCCAGCAGCGGTAGGACCGCAGCCCCCGTCAGCAACAACAGATTGCGCGGCAACGGGTTATCCAGAAGGGCGCGATGGACGGCCATGAGGATCCAGAAACCCCAGACCACCGCCCCCAGCAGCATCGACGGAACAGGTGACGACACAGGATCGGCGGCCAGGGGTGCAGGCAGCACCAACCGGGCCCCGCTGAACAGCAGATCGCCCGGAACATGCCCCCAGGCGAATCCCTGCGGCCATCCCTGCCCCCCCAGCACCATGGCCCCTACCGCACCGGCCGGCAGCATCACGGCCATGACCAGCAACCCCACCGGACCGGGCCGGCGAAAATTCAGCCCCCAGAACACCGCCCCCAGCAGCAGGCAGACCCAGATCTGAGCCGCCAGGGGCGAGCCGGGCACCAGGGAGTAGGCGGCCAGGGGGCTGGCCGCGTAGAACAGGCCCGCCAGCAGGGCCGCGGTGCGGTTGAGACCCAGGATGCGCCCCACGCGACCGATGAGCAGCACCGCCACCAGGTGCAGGACCAGGCGCAAAGGACCCCAGGGATCACCGCTCCCCGGGCCCAGGGCCAGGGCACCGTACCCCGCCAGGATCACCCCCAGGGGCAGGCCGACCTGTTCCATGAATCTGCGCACCTATCATCTCCCCCGCATCCGGATGCAAAAACCAGGGCGGAGCCCCCCAGGACTCCGCCCCTCTCATGCATGAATCATGCTCAAAACGCGACCGATGACCGCAGCTGGGCAAAAACCGGGCTATTCCCCGGCCGACGCCTCCTGCTCCTCCGCCTGGGCCTCCTCCTCGGCCAAGGCCGCCTCGGCTGCCGCCTGGGCCAGCTCGTGCTCCTTGATGCCGTCGAGGATGAAGTCCTCCTCGTCCGTGGGTTCCTCCACGGCCAGGTGCTTGAACAGCCCCATGCCCGTGCCCGCGGAGATCAGATGACCCATGATCACGTTCTCCTTGAGACTGCGCAGCTCGTCCCGCTTGCCCTTGGTGGCGGCATCGGTCAGCACGCGCGTGGTCTCCTGGAAACTGGCCGCACTGATGAAGCTGTCGGTGGTCAGGCTGGCCTTGGTAATGCCCAGCAACAGGGGCTCGAAGGTCGCCGGCTGCAGCTCGGGCTCGCCCTTGGCCCGCAATTCCATGTTCTTCTGCATGATCTCGCGGTTGGCCGCCTCCACGTCCTGCTTGTTGATCTGCTCTTCCTCCAGGAAGGGCGTGTCGCCGGGGTTGATGATCATGACCTTGCGCAGCATCCGTGAGACGATGATCTCGATGTGCTTGTCGTTGATCTTCACCCCCTGCAGGCGGTAGACCTCCTGCACGGCGTTGACCAGGTACTTCTGCACCTCGGCCACACCCTTGATGGCCAGGATGTCCATGGGGTTGATGGGCCCCTCGGTCAGCCGGTCGCCGGCCATGACGTGCTCGCCGTCATATGTCCGCACGTGCTTGCCGTGGGGAATGGTGTACTCCTTCTCCACGCCGCCCTCGCCGACCACCGCAACCTTGCGCTGGCCGCGGGTCGTCCCGCGGAACGACACCACGCCGTCGATCTCGGTGACCGTCGCCGACTCGCGCGGCTTGCGGGCCTCGAACAGCTCCGCCACCCGGGGCAGACCGCCGGTGATGTCGCCGGACTGCGAGAGTTCGCGCGGGATCTTCACCAGCTGGGTGCCCGCGGAGACCTTCTGCCCGTCCTCGACCAGCAGGAAGGCACCCGTGGCCAGGATGTGCTCGGCGAGCTTGCGCCCGGTCTTGGGGTTGACGATCTGGATCGTCGGATGAATGGACTTGTCCGCCGACTCGACGATGACCGGCTGCTTCTTGCGCGTCTTCTCGTCGAGGTTCTCGCTCAGGGTCAGACCCTTGATGATGCCGCTGAAGGCGACCACGCCCGGGCCCTCGCTGAGCAGGAAGTCCGCGAACGGATCCCACTCGAAGATGGGGTCCCCCGCCTTGACCTTCTGGTTGTTCTTGACCAGCACCACGGCGCCGTAGGGCACGGTCATCCGGCTGCGGACGATGCCCGCCTCGGTGACCAGGTTCATCTCGCCCTTGCGGCCGATGGAGACCATCTGCTTGTCCTGGTTCTTGACCAGCTTGACCTCGTCGTTGAAGACGATGGTGCCGTTGGCGGCGGCCTTCTTGGTGGTCTGCTCGACGATGCGGCTGGCCGTACCGCCGATGTGGAAGGTCCGCAGGGTCAGCTGGGTGCCGGGCTCGCCGATGGACTGGGCTGCCATGACGCCGACGGGCTCGCCGATGTCCACGAGCTTCTGCTCGGCCAGGTTGTAGCCGTAGCACAGGGCGCAGACGCCGCGCTTGCACTCGCAGGTCAGCACCGAACGCACCATGACCGACTGGATCCCGGCCTCCTCGATGAGGGCGGCCTGCTTCTTGTCGATGAGCTTGCCCACCTCGAGGATCACTTCGCCCTTGCCGTCGATGACGTCCTCGGCCGTGGTCCGGCCCACGATGCGCTCGGCCAGGCCCTCGATGGTCTTCTCGCCCTCCTTGAGGGCGAAGACCTCGACGCCGCGCAGGGTGCCGCAATCATGCTCGGTCACGACGATGTCCTGGGCCACGTCCACCAGGCGCCTGGTCAGGTAACCGGCGTCGGCGGTCTTGAGGGCCGTATCGGCCAGACCCTTGCGGGCCCCGTGGGTGGAGATGAAGTACTCCAGCATCGTCAGCCCCTCGCGGAAGTTGGCGATGATGGGCTGCTCGATGATCTCGCCGAAACCGCCGGTGATCTTCTTCTGCGGCTTGGCCATCAGGCCGCGCATGCCGGCCAGCTGCTTGATCTGGTCGGCCGAACCCCGGGCTCCCGACGCGTTCATCATGTAGACGGGGTTGAAACCCTGGTCGTCTTCCTTCAGGTGGTCGAACATGCGGTCCCTGACCTCGTTGGTCACCTGGGTCCACTTGTCGATCACCTTGTTGTAGCGCTCGCTGTTGGTGATCACGCCGTCGCGGTAGTCCTTGACGTAGCTCTCGACCACCTTCTGCGCCTCGGCGATGATCTGCTTCTTCTCCGGCGGGATGATGATGTCATCGATCCCGATGGAGATGCCGCCCTCGGTGGCGTGGTAGAAGCCCAGTTCCTTGAGCCGGTCCAGGAAGTTCATGCAGGCGGTCATGCCCATGCGGGCGTGGACCTGGCCCACCAGCTTGGAAAGAGCCTTCTTGTTGAAGGTCTCATTCATGAATTCCATCTGCTCCGGCAGGATCTCGTTGAACATGATCCGGCCGATGGTGGTCTCCACGCGCGGGCCATCTTCCTCCAGGCGCACGTGGATCAGGGCGTGCTTGTCCACCAGGCCCGCGGTGTAGGCGGCGAACGCGTCGCCGGAGCTGGCGAAGGCCTTGCCCTCGCCCTTGGCCCCCTTGCGCACCAGCGTCAGGTAGTAGCAGCCCAGCACCATGTCCTGGCTCGGCGAAGCGACGGGTTCGCCGCTGGCCGGGGACAGGATGTTCAGGGGCGAGAGCATCAGCAGCCGGGCTTCCAGCTGCGCCTCGTAGCCCAGGGGCAGGTGCACGGCCATCTGGTCGCCGTCGAAGTCGGCGTTGAAGGCGGTGCAGACCAGCGGGTGGATGCGGATGGCCTTGCCCTCGATGAGCACGGGCTCGAAGGCCTGGATGCCCAGCCTGTGCAGGGTCGGGGCGCGGTTCAGCAGCACCGGGTGGTCCTTGATGATCTCCTCCAGGATGTCCCACACCTCGGGACGCTCCTGCTCCACCAGCTTCTTGGCGCTCTTGACCGTCTGGACGTAGCCCTTCTCCTCCAGCTTGCGGATGATGAAGGGCTTGAACAGCTCCAGGGCCATGCTCTTGGGCAGACCGCACTGGTAGAGCTTGAGCTCGGGACCCACCACGATGACCGAACGGCCCGAGTAGTCCACGCGCTTGCCCAGCAGGTTCTGCCGGAAGCGGCCCTTCTTGCCCTTGATCATGTCGCTGAGGGACTTCAGGGGCCTGTTGCCCTGGCCCTTGACCGCCCGCGACCGCCGTCCGTTGTCGAACAGGGCGTCCACGGCCTCCTGCAACATGCGCTTCTCGTTGCGCAGGATCACGCCGGGAGCCTTGATCTCGATGAGCTTCTTCAGCCGGTTGTTGCGGTTGATGACCCGGCGGTAGAGATCGTTGAGGTCGCTGGTGGCGAAACGGCCGCCGTCCAGTGGCACCAGGGGGCGCAGGTCCGGCGGCAGCACCGGCAGGCAATCCAGGATCATCCACTCGGGCTTGTTGTTGCTGGTGCGGAAGGCGTCGATGATCTTCAGGCGCTTCAGGACCGCCTTCTTGCGCTGCACGGAGGTCTCGGTCTTGACCTGGGCCCGCAGCTCGTGATCCAGCTCGTCCAGGTCGAGGTTGCGCAGCAGGGTGCGCACGGCCTCGGCGCCCATCTCCATGGTGCACTCCCAGTCGGGGTGCTCCTCCTTCAGCTCCCACCACTCCTCGTCGCTGATCACGTCGCCGACCTGCAACTCGGTGTTGCCCGGCTCCAGCACGACGCTGGACTCGTAGTAGAGGATCCTCTCGAGGTCCTTGACCTTCATGGCCAGCAACTGGCCCATGCGGCTGGGCAGGCCCTTGAAGAACCAGATGTGCACGATGGGCACGGCCAGCTCGATGTGGCCCAGGCGCTCGCGCCGCACCTTGCTCTGGGTGACCTCCACGCCGCACTTGTCGCAGACCATGCCGCGGAAACGGATGCGCTTGTACTTGCCGCAGTTGCACTCCCAGTCCTTCACGGGACCGAAGATGCGCTCGCAGAACAGGCCGTCCTTTTCCGGCTTGAAGGTCCGGTAGTTGATGGTCTCGGGCTTGGTAACCTCGCCAAAGCTCCACTCCCGGATCTTGTCCGGGGATGCGAGCTGGATCATGATGGCGTTGCAGTCCGAGGACTTCCTGGCTTCATCACGAATAGTGTGGCCGAGCATGTATTCTCCATTCTCGCGCGCGCCCGCCGAGCGGGCGCCCCTGATCGAAACGATGCGATCTAATCGGCGTTTTCCAGGGTCACGTCCAGGCACAGGCTCTGGAGCTCCCTCATCAGCACGTTGAAGGACTCGGGAATGCCGGGTTCCGGCGGGTTCTCGCCCTTGACGATGGCCTCGTAGATGCGGGAGCGTCCCGTCACGTCGTCCGACTTGACCGTCAGCATCTCCTGCAGGCAGTTGGCGGCCCCGTAGGCCTCCAGGGCCCAGACCTCCATCTCGCCGAAGCGCTGGCCGCCGAACTGGGCCTTGCCGCCCAGCGGCTGCTGGGTGACCAGGCTGTAGGGCCCGATGGAACGGGCGTGGATCTTCTCCTCCACGAGGTGGTGCAGCTTCAGCACGTAGATCACCCCGACGGTGACCTCCTTGTCGAAGCGCGAACCCGTGCGGCCGTCGTACAGGACGCTCTTGCCGCTGGGATCGATGCCCTGCTCCGTGAGGGCCTCCTTGATCTCGGTGATGGCCGCGCCGTCGAACACCGGGGTCATGGTCTTGACCCCCGCCTTGGCCGCGGCATAACCCAGGTGGGTCTCCAGGATCTGGCCCAGGTTCATACGGCTGGGCACGCCCAGGGGGTTCAGGACGATGTCCACCGGAGTGCCGTCCTCCAGGTAGGGCATGTCCTCCTCGGCCATGATCTTCGAGACCACGCCCTTGTTGCCGTGGCGGCCGGCCATCTTGTCTCCCACGCTCAGCTTGCGGCGCCGGGCGATGTAGACCTTGACCAGCTTGACGACGCCCGGCGGCAGCTCGTCGCCGCGCAGGGCCCGTTCGCAGTTCTTCTCGTAGACGACCTCGATGCGCTCCCTTTCACGGGCCGCGGCCTCGAACACCGAGCGGATCCTGGCGTCCTGCTTCTCGTCCTTGACCAGGGGCAGACCCCAGTGGATGGCGTTGAAGTCCAGGTTCTCTAGGACGGACTTGGTGAACTTGCGTCCCGACTTGAGCAGCACCTCGCCCGTGTTGGCGTCGATGACGTGATGGGCGAGCTGGTCGGCGAAAAGCTCGGCCAGCCGCTCGGCGGCCAGGGCGCCGACCTTGTTGAGGTCCCGGTCGCGGCGACGGCGCAGGGCGTCCAGCTGCCGCTTCTCCTCCTTGCGGGAACGCGTGGTGCGATCCTGGCGGGAGAAGACCTTCACGTCCACCACGATGCCGTCCATGCCCGGAGGCGCCTTCAGGGAGGCGTCCTTCACGTCGCCGGCCTTCTCGCCGAAGATCGCCCGCAGGAGCTTCTCCTCGGGGCTCAGCTCGGTCTCGCCCTTGGGCGTGACCTTGCCGACCATGATGTCGCCGGCCTTGACGTGGGCGCCGATGTAGATGACCCCGTCCTCGTCCAGGTTCTTGAGGGCCTCCTCGCCCACGTTGGGGATCTCGCGGGTGATCTCCTCCACCCCGCGCTTGGTGTCGCGGACCTGCAGCTCGAATTCCTCGATGTGCAGGGAGGTGAAGGTATCCTCCTTGACGGCCTTCTCGCTGATGAGGATGGCATCCTCGTAGTTGTAGCCGCCCCAGGGCATGAAGGCCACCAGCAGGTTGCGGCCCAGGGCCAGCTCCCCGTTCTCGGTGCAGGGTCCGTCGGCGATGGGCATGCCGGACTTGACCCGGTCGCCGGGCATCACCAGGGGCCGCTGGTTGTAGCAGGTGTCCTGGTTGGAGCGCTTGAACTTGCGCAGGTTGTACTCCACCAGGCCGCCCTGGTCGAAGAAGCTGTTCTGGACGACCTTGTCGGGATCGTCGTAGCGGATGACGATGGAGTCGGCGGTGGCCGACTCGACCACCCCGTTGCCCTCGGCCACGATCACCGCGCCCGAGTCGATGGCGACCTTCTTCTCCATCCCCGTCCCGACCACGGGCGACTGGTTGCGCAGCAGGGGCACCGCCTGGCGCTGCATGTTGCAGCCCATGAGCGCCCGGTTGGCGTCGTCGTGCTCGAGGAAGGGGATCAGGGACGCCGCCGCCGAGACGATCTGCTTGGGCGAGACGTCCATGTAGTCGATTTCCTCGGGCTTGGCCATGGGGTACTCGCCGCGATACCGCGTCAGCACCCGCTTCTCCTTGAACTTGCCCGCGTCGTTCAGCGGTGCGTTGGCCTGGGCGATGGTCACCGCGTCTTCCTGGTCGGCGGTCAGGTAGTCGGTGCGGTTGCTGACCACGCCCTTGACCACCCGCCGGTACGGGGACTCGATGAACCCGAAGTTGTTGATCCGGGCATGGGTGGCCAGACTGGCGATCAGCCCGATGTTGGGGCCTTCAGGGGTCTCGATGGGACACATGCGCCCGTAGTGGGTGTAGTGGACGTCCCGGACCTCGAACCCCGCCCGATCACGGTGCAGACCGCCCGGACCCAGGGCGCTCAGGCGCCTCTTGTGCGTCAGCTCGCTCAGGGGGTTGGTCTGGTCCATGAACTGGCTCAGCTGGCTGCTGCCGAAGAAGGACTGGATCACCGCCGAGACCGTACGCGCGTTGACCAGGTCCGCGGGGCTCAGGGGTTTCTCCTTGTCCGCCAGGTTCATGCGTTCCTTGATGATCCGCGCCATGCGGCTCAGCCCCACGGAGAACTGGTTGGCCAGCAGCTCGCCGACCGACCGGATGCGGCGGTTGCCGAAGTGGTCGATGTCGTCGATCTCGCTGTGGCCCAGGAACAGGCTGATCATCTCGTGGATGATGGCCAGGAAGTCCGCCGGGGTCAGGGTCGTGGTCTTGGGGTTGACGTCCAGGCCCAGGCGCCGATTCATCTTGTAGCGACCCACCTCGGCCAGGTCGTAGCGCTTGTCGTTGAAGAACAGACGCTCGAACAGGGCGCGGGCGACCTCCTCGTTGGGGGGATCGCCGGGGCGCAGCAGGCTGTACAGCCGGCGCAGGCCCTCGTCCTGGTTGGTCGTGGGGTCCTTGCGCAAGGTGTTGAGGATGAGGCTGGGCTCGTTGAGGGAGACCTCGCCCTCGGCCACCAGCTTCAGCTCCTTGATGCCGCTGCCCAGGATGCTCTCGCGCAACAGGGCGTCGATGATGGCCCCGGCTCGGGCCAGGGGCTCCTCCTCGTCCGGCCGGTAGACGTCGGCGGCGAGGATCCGACCCTCGAGGTTCTCCTCCAGGGCGGCGAACTTCTTCGTGCCCGGCTTGGGGATCTTGACGGCATCGACCTTGTGGAAGAGCTCGATGATCTCCTCGTTGGTCTGGAAACCCAGGGCCCTCAGCAGGATGGTGGCCGGCTGCTTGCGCTTGCGGTCGATGTGCACGTACAGGATGTTGTTGATGTCGGTGGTGAACTCGACCCAGGAGCCGCGGTAGGGGATGATGCGGCTGCGGAACAGCCGGCGGCCGTTGGGGTGGATCTCGTCGCTGAAGAACACGCCCGGCGAACGGTGCAGCTGCGAGACGATCACCCGCTCGGCGCCGTTGATCAGGAACGTGCCCTTGGAGGTGATCATGGGCAGCTCGCCCAGGTAGACCTCCTGCTCCTGGATGTCCCTGATGATCATCTCGTCCGAGTCCTCGGACGCTTCCTTGACCACCAGCCGCAACTTCACCTTCAAGGGTACGCTGAAGGTCAAACCGCGGTCGCTGCACTCCTCGATCCCGTACTTGGGCTCGCCCGTCTTGTAACTCATGTATTCCATGACGAGGTTGCCGCGGGTCGATTCGATGGGGAAGATCGTGCGGAAAACCGCTTCGATCCCCTGTTCCTTGCGCTGCTCGGGCTTCTTGCCCGTCTGCAGGAAGTTATGATAGGAATCCAGCTGGATGGCCAGAAGGTTGGGCATCTTCTCTTCGCGCTGGATCTTGGAAAAATTGACGCGTCCGGTGAACTTGTCGATGGGAATATTCTTCACAGGACCACTTCCTCGGAAGAAGGGACGGGCCGACCCTGCCGGCGGCCGTAAAGGCATGACTGACGACGACTGGACCGGGGCGAAGGATCGCTAACGGATCCTCCGCCCCGCAGGTCCGAGGGCTACTTCACATCGACGATGGCGCCGACTTCCTCCAGCTTGCCCTTGACTTCCTCGGCCTCATCCTTCGACACGCCTTCCTTGACGGCCACGGGAGCGCTCTCGACCAGCTCCTTGGCCTCCTTCAGGCCCAGGCCGCTGATGGCGCGCACGACCTTGATCACCTGGATCTTCTTGTCGCCCACACCGGTCAGCATGACGTCGAATTCGGTCTTGGCCTCCTCGGCGACCTCGCCGCCGGCGGCCACGGCGGCCACGGCCACCGGAGCGGCTGCGCTCACACCGAACTTCTCTTCCATGGCCTTGACCAGGTCGGCGGCCTCCAGCAGGCTCATGCCCTCGATCATATCGAGCACCTTGGCGGCGTTTTCGGTCAGGTTGATCTCGCTCATTGCTCTATCTCTCCTTCAGGTCCGGACGGTTCATCCGGGGGTTGTCTGGTTCGAGGCCGGACGGTTCATACGGCCGCCGGCTCCTCCTGCAAGAAATCACTCTCAGCCGGCGGCTCCCGCCTGTTGCTTGGCGACGGCCTCGATGGTCCTCGCCAGGCCGGCGATGACATCGTTGAGGACGTAAGCCAGGCCGCGAGCCGGCGAGTTGATGCTGCCCATCATCTTGGCGATCAACTCGTCCCTGCTCGGGGTCTTGGACAGGGCCACGACTTGTTCCGGTCCGAGGTACTGGCCGTCGACGAACCCGCCCTTGATCTCCATCGCCTCGTTCTCCTTGGCGAATTCGACCACGAGCTTGGCGGGATCGACCTGGCTTTCCGGGCCGAAGATGATGGCGGTGGGACCCTTGAGGTGGTCCTTCATCACCGGCATCTCGGCATTGTCGGCGGCGATGCGGGCCAGGCGGTTCTTGACCACCCGGCATTCCACCTCGCTCTGCCGGCAGTTGCGCCGGAAATTGGTCATCTGCTCCACCGTCAAACCCGAGAAGTCGGCCAGAATCATGCTCTGGGCGCTCTGGATCCGTTCGGCGATCGCCTTGACCTCGGCTACTTTTTCTGGACGTGCCATCAGGCAACTCTCCTTGATCTATGCACAGGCTTCCCAGCGGCGCCCGTGTCGGCTTCCCGTGCCGTCTCAGCCGAGGCTGGGGACGGCGAGGCGAATGGACGGGGTCATGGTACCGGAGATGAACGCCGACTTGACGTACGTCCCCTTGACCGCCACCGGCCTGACCCGCACGAGTTCCCGGTACAGGGTCCGGATGTTCTCCTCGACGCTGGCGGTCGGAAAGGACCGCTTGCCGACGGGGGCGTGGATGATACCGGACTTGTCGACCCGGTACTCGATCCGGCCCGCCTTGGCTTCGGTCACGGCCTTGGCGATATCCATGGTCACGGTCCCGACCTTGGGGTTGGGCATCAGGCCGCGGGGACCGAGGATCCGGCCCAGCCTGCCGAGCTCACCCATCATGTCGGGTGTGGCGATGATCACGTCGACGTCCGTCCAGCCGTCCTTGATCTTGGGCAGGTACTCGTCGGCCCCGACCATGTCGGCACCGGCATCGAGGGCTTCCTGCTCCTTGGGACCGCGGGTGATCACCAGCACGCGCACCGACTTGCCGGTGCCGTGAGGCAGGACCACCGTGCCGCGGACCATCTGATCGGCGTGCTTCGGATTGACGTTCAACCTGACCGCCATTTCCACGGTCTCGTCGAACTTCGCCTTGGGAAACTTGTCGAGAATCTCCACGGCCTCGACCAGGTCGTATTCCTGGTGCCTGTCGTAGAGTTCCCGGGCGCTGTTGTATGTCTTCCCGTGTTTCATTGGTTTGCTCTCCGGTTGACTGTGATTTGCGACGAGGCTCGGCGGGAGGATTCCACGCCACCTCTCTCCGGCACCCGACGGTCGCATGACCCGGCGCCGTGTGTTCGCAGTCGCACCGGCCTAGACGACATCCAAACCCATGCTCCTGGCGGTGCCGGCGATGATCTTCATCGCCGCCTCCGGGGAGCCCGCATTGAGATCCACCATCTTGGTCTCGGCGATCTCCCGCAACTTGGCGCGGGAGATGGTGCCGGCGGATACCCTGCCGGGTTCGGAGCTGCCGGACTCCAGACCAGCTGCCTTCTTGATCAGGACCGAGGCAGGGGGCGTCTTCGTGATGAAGCTGAAGCTTCGATCCTGGAAGACGGTGATGACCACAGGGATCACCAGACCCATCTGCTCCTTGGTCCTCTCATTGAAGGCGTTGCAGAACTCCATGATGTTCAGACCATGCTGGCCGAGGGCGGGACCCACCGGAGGGGCGGGATTGGCCTGCCCGGCCTTGATCTGCAACTTGATCTGCGTCATGACTTTCTTTGCCATGTCGACGGTTCTCCTTCAATTGTGAACCTGACCTGCGCCGGTGACGTTCGACGCCTGCGGGGAGTCCAGACCCGCTGCGCCGGCCGCCGTCGGCTCGGCCTCATCTATGGAACACCCACGCCGCGTTGAGAGGAACGCGCGTGGAAGCGGCCACCGGGCCCAGACATGCCCGCCGGCCGCAGGGACAACGGGGAATCAGACTGGCTTGACCTGCAAGAAGTCCAGTTCCACCGGGGTCTCCGAACCGAAAATCGAGATCATGACCTTGAGCTTGCCCTTGTCGCGGTTGATCTCGTTGATCACGCCGACCCATTCGGTGAACGGGCCGTCCATGACCTGTACGCTGTCCCCCACCTCGTAGGGGATCTCCAGGGTCGAACCGGCCTCTTCAGGCGCCGAGATGCGGCCCAGGATCCTGTCCACTTCCTCGCGGGTGATGGGCTGCGGATTCAGGGGCGTGCCCCCGATGAACCGCGTCACCCCGGGAATGCTGTTGATGAAGTGCTGGGTCTCCTTGTTCATGATCATCTCGACCAGGATGTAGCTGGGGAAGAACTTGCGCTTCACGGTGGAGCGCTTGCCGTTCTTCATCTCGGTCACTTCCTGGGTGGCCACCAGCACCTCGCCGAAATACTCCTCCATGTGGTTCGACTTGATGGCCATCTCGATGTTGCGCTTGACCTTGTTCTCGTGGCCCGTGTTGGCGTGGATCACGAACCACTTCATGCGGCTGCGCCGCTCGATCTCGGCCTGTTCCTCGGGGCTCAGCTCGATCTCGACCGCGGCCAACAGCTCGTCTTCCTCGCTCACCGGCTGGCCGGAATCCCCGGCCTCCTCCCCTGCCTCGGGCGCGGGGGCCCCGGCGGCCTGGTCCGCTTCCTGGTCGGGCAGGTCGGTGAACAGGGAATCGGCATCGTCTTCGGTCCCGGTTTCCCTGGCCAGCTCCTCGGCCTTCTCCTCGAAACCGTCGAACACGTCCTTCTTGGACGCGCCCCCGGATTCCCCGTTATGATCTCCGTCAGATTGAAACACGGCCGGCTCCTGCTGCTACAGAACCAGAAAAGGACACAGACACACCGCTGAAACCGGACCCTCGGCCCCTTCGGCGGCACGCCTGAATTTCGAGCTTCGCACAGGCCAAGATCAGCCGAGCGCGATCAGTTGCTGGATTCCCAGATCCAGAACCTTGTCGGCGGCGAACAGGAGCACGGTGATCACGAACACCGTCACCATCACCACCACGGTGGATTCCTTGAGCTCGGCGACGGTGGGCCACGAAACCCGCTTCATCTCCTGCCCGGTCTCCCGGAAATAATTCATCAATCGGGCAAACATTACCTGATCCTTTGCCTGAGGCCCGGACCCCTACGATCGATCCGGCGCTGGTAACTGGCAGGGGCGGCAGGGCTCGAACCCGCGACCCTCGGTTTTGGAGACCGATGCTCTACCAACTGAGCTACACCCCTGCCTGGCCACCTTTTCGCTGCGGGCCCGCGCCCTCAGCGAGCCTCTTTGTGATCGGTGTGCTTGTTGCACCGGGGGCAGTACTTCTTGTACTGCACGCGATCCGGGTGAAGGCGCTTGTTCTTCTTGGTCGTGTAGTTCCTCATCTTGCACTGCGTGCAAGCGAGGGTGATGATGTCCCGCATGAGACTCCGCTCCCGATTCGGCCGCCCCGCAGGCGGCCTCATCCATTGACTGCCTGTCTATTCGATGATCTTGGAAACCACGCCGGCGCCCACGGTACGGCCGCCCTCGCGGATGGCGAAGCGCAGACCCTCCTCCATGGCGATGGGCGTGATCAACTCCACGTTCACCTTGATGTTGTCGCCGGGCATCACCATCTCCACGCCCTCGGGCAGCGTCGCGTTGCCCGTCACGTCCGTCGTCCGGAAGTAGAACTGGGGACGGTAACCCGTGAAGAACGGCGTGTGACGACCGCCCTCCTCCTTCGTCAGGATGTAGACCTCGCCCTCGAACTTCGTGTGAGGAGTCACCGAACCGGGCTTGCAGATCACCATGCCGCGCTCCACGTCTTCCTTCTTCATCCCGCGCAGCAGCAGACCCACGTTGTCGCCCGCACGACCCTCGTCAAGGATCTTGCGGAACATCTCCACGCCCGTGCACACCGTCGTCTGCGTATCGCGGATACCCACGATCTCGACCTTCTCGCCCGTCTTGACGATGCCGCGCTCGATACGACCGGTGGCCACCGTGCCGCGACCGGAGATCGAGAAAATGTCCTCCACCGGCATCAGGAACGGCTTGTCCAGGTCGCGCTCAGGCAACGGAATGTAGCTGTCCATGGCCTCCAGAAGCTCGAAGATGCACTTGGCGTCCTCGCTGTCCGGATCCCCGCTCTCCAGGGCCTTCAACGCGCTGCCGCGGATGATCGGCGTGTCGTCGCCGGGGAACTCGTACTGGTCCAAAAGCTCGCGAACTTCCATCTCCACCAGGTCCAGCAGCTCCTCGTCGTCCACCATGTCCGTCTTGTTCAGGAACACGATGATGTAGGGCACGCCCACCTGGCGGGCCAGGAGGATGTGCTCGCGGGTCTGGGGCATGGGACCGTCGGCCGCGCTGACCACCAGGATCGCGCCGTCCATCTGGGCCGCGCCCGTGATCATGTTCTTCACGTAGTCCGCGTGACCCGGACAGTCCACGTGGGCGTAGTGGCGCGTCTCGCTCTGGTACTCCACATGAGCGGTCGCGATGGTGATGCCGCGCTCGCGCTCCTCGGGGGCCTTGTCGATCTGGTCGAAGGGCGTGTAGTCGGCCAGGCCCTTCTTCGACAGAATCTCCGTGATCGCGGCCGTCAAAGTCGTCTTGCCGTGGTCCACGTGACCGATCGTACCGACATTCACGTGATCCTTTGTCCGT
>Ga0164318_10002186_pt1 | contig 17977 bp, 19 predicted proteins | sample GuaBasSedimGuay9_FD_113734 | JGI IMG/M metagenome (GOLD analysis project Ga0164318, IMG submission 113734) | Subseafloor sediment microbial communities from Guaymas Basin, Gulf of California, Mexico - Guay9, Core 4571-4, 0-3 cm | ecosystem: Environmental > Aquatic > Marine > Hydrothermal vents... | reverse complement strand
GCGTACTTGCCGAATACCCGTGTTTGGCAGCTATGAAGTACTATTTCTGAGCCATAATATCCATCGGGGCGACTTCCGGATTGCGGTATCTGAAATTGTTGTTTTTTGCATTTGTCAACTGATAGAGCTGACTGAGGGCAATTGTGGATGCAGGCATAGCACTGCCAGCAGATACTCATCCATACCGGTTTGTCATCTTTTATAACGATGTGTGTCCGGACACGAGACGCCGGCTGGTCAGAAAAAGCCAGCCTCCAACAAGTTCAATGTTCTTCTGAAAATTAGCGGCGTTCTCTTTAACAATCGCTTCTTCTGCATGTAACTCCATTATCACAGCAGTCTGTCCTGCCTGATCTTTGAGCTGCAAAACATCCGGTGATCCGTATTTGTCATAGATGACCGCCTTCATGGTTTCCTTTCTGTGTATTTCGCCGGTACTCCACCGGGCAGAAACGAACCCGGGATCTTCTGAATTTACTGTTCCTCCAGGCATTCCTCAGGGAATTGCGGCAGTGTGTGCTTCCGCGCTTGCAGTTTGCTGGCTTTCCGGAGCAGAGAGTATATATTTCTGCAATCGTTTCACATCAGACCGCTCAGGCATTTTCTGTAAACCGGAAGATACTTCCCGTCAGGCTTACGCTGGAGTATTGGCGGTCCTCCTCAGTGTTGACGGTGAACCCGATAAACGAAGGACGAAACCATGAGCACAGAGAAGATCACATCAAAACAGGCCATCGATCTGGAGTACCATTACGGTGCCCACAACTACCATCCGCTCCCGGTGGTTCTAGCCAGGGGTGAGGGTGTGTTTGTGTGGGATGTTGAGGGAAAAAAGTACTACGACTTTCTTTCAGCGTACTCAGCAGTTAACCAGGGACACTGCCATCCGAAGATTGTTGAAGCTCTTACTGAACAGGCAGGCAAGCTGGCACTTACAAGTAGGGCTTTCCACAACGATGTTCTTGGAGAGTTTGAGAAGTTCGCCACAGAGTATTTCGGTTACGACAAGGTTCTTCCCATGAACACCGGTGCAGAGGCAGTGGAAACTGCAATAAAACTTTGCCGTAAGTGGGCCTACCTCGTTAAGAACATAGAAGAGGACAAGGCAAAGATAGTTGTGTGTGAGAATAATTTCCACGGGAGAACAACAACGATTGTTTCTTTCTCAAGTGATCCTGAAGCTTACGCGGAGTACGGTCCCTTTACCCCGGGATTTGTAAGGATTCCATACAACGATCTCGATGCACTGGAGACTGCTCTGAAAGACCCGGATGTTGCCGGTTTTCTTGTTGAGCCCATACAGGGTGAGGCCGGCGTTTATGTACCTTCCGACGGTTACCTTAAAGGTGCCGAAGAACTCTGCAGAAAGAACAATGTTCTGTTTATCGCCGACGAGGTGCAGACGGGAATAGCAAGAACCGGAAAACTCCTTGCATGTGATTACGAAGATGTAAAACCCGACATACTTATTCTTGGCAAAGCCATCAGTGGAGGCATGTACCCTGTTTCCGCAGTCTTCGCAAACGATGAAATCATGCTTCTGATCAAACCTGGTCAGCACGGTTCCACTTTCGGAGGAAACCCTGTGGGAGCAAAAGTTGCAGTAGCGGCTCTGGAAGTGATCCGGGACGAAAAACTTGCAGAGAAGGCACACCACCTGGGTGAGATTCTTAGAAGAGAACTTGAATCTATCGATTCAGACATGATAACCCTGGTCCGGGGAAGAGGTCTTCTCAACGCGATAATAATCAAACCCAAAGGCGATATTGAGGCCTGGGATGTGTGCCTGAAGATGGCGGAGAACGGTCTTCTGGCAAAGCCGACCCACGGGGACATAATCCGTTTTGCTCCTCCCCTTGTGATTACAGAGGAACAGCTCATGGAGTGTGTTGGAATCATTAAGAAGTCCATAGGATCATTTGAGTAGAACGGTAATTAATGCAGCCGCTGTGTTGATGCAGCGGCTGTTGTGATCTTCAGATGAATTGACGGACAACCCCTGTATCTGCATACTTACAGCAGGGTTTTAGAAGAGGTTCAGCTGTGGATGGTACACAATGAGAAGCGTAGAGGAACAGTGTAGAATACTTAAGGCGATTGGTCATCCGTACAGGATGGAAATAATACTGGGTCTTAAGAAAGACGGCTGCAGTGTTACCGCAATTCAAAAGAAGCTTGGTATTCCCCAGCCCACCATCTCCCACCATCTCATGGTACTCAAGAATCTGGGGATACTCAGGAATCGCAGAGTGGGTAAAAAGATCTGCTACTGCGTGGAGATGGAAGAAATCAAGGAAATACTGAAATTACTTGCAGGTGACTGATCCTTCGGAAGCTGCATCGTTAGATGGAACAGGCCGCAGGAATTACCCTGCGGCCTGTTTGCTTTGCTGTTTCAGAATACCTCAGCCATGGATTTATCAAGGATACCCATAGCTTTTTCAACCTCTTGTTCCGTGATGTTCATGGGAGGACGGAATCTTACGGTTACATAACCGCAGGGAAGGATAATTGCACCGTTCTCGAAGATTTTGGAAAGCAGAGTTGTTCTAATCTCCGTGCTTTCCACATCGAACGCGATCATCAGACCACGACCTCGGATGTTCGTTACCTTGCCTGGATACTTTGCCGCGAGGGCATTCAGACCCTCAATAACCTGGTCATGACGGGCACGGACATTTTCAAGGATGTTTTCCTCGACCATGATTTCGAGATATTTGGTGCATCTCACCATATCTACAAGATTACCGCCCCATGTTGAATTGATACGGCTTGATTCGTGGAACACATTGTTTTCAACTTCATCAACTCTTGTGCTGCAGGCGATACCGCAGACCTGTGCTTTTTTACCAAAACAGAAGATATCAGGAGCTACTCCAAGAGTCTGCCAGGCCCACCATTCACCGGTCATTCCCATACCGCTTTGAACCTCATCGAAGATAAGAAGGAATTCGTGCTTGTCGGCTCTTTCTCTAAGTGCCTGGAGGTATTCGGGACGGAAGTGGTTGTCGCCGCCTTCACCCTGAATAGGCTCAATAATGAGACAGGCTATGTCATGACCGTGCTCTTTTATGGCGTCGTCAATCTGCTTCAGGCTGGCTTCCTCGGCGGCCTTGATGGCATCAATATTCTCTTCAGCAGGGAAGATCATGGCTGGCGGGTCTACCCTGGGCCAGTCAAACAGAGGGAAGTACATGTATTTTCTGGGGTCGGCAGTGTTGGTAAGGCTGAGAGTGTATCCGGTTCTTCCGTGAAATGCTTTTTTGAAGTGAATGACTTTTTTGCCCAGTTCGTCTCCGCGGCCTGCGGCAATGTTCTTTCTTACTTTCCAGTCGAAAGCTGTTTTGAGAGCGTTCTCAACTGCGAGAGCTCCACCGGAAACGAAAAACAGGTAGGGATGGCTGTCTGGAACAACAGTGTTGGCGAAGGTATCTACAAAAACAGCCATTTCTTCAGTGTAGAAGTCGCTGTTTGACGGTTTGTTGATGGCAACTTCGGCGATGTAATTCTTCCACTCCGGGGTGGTCATTGAAGGATGGTTGAATCCCAGAGGAGCACTTGCAAAGAAGCTGAAAAGATCGAGGTAGTCTTTACCTGTTGCAGCATCGTGAATAGTTCGACCCTGGCTTTTGCGCAGGTCAAGTGCAATGTCGTAGCCGTCGGCAAGCATGTGCTTTCCGATGGTCGATTTGATTTCTGTAGCTGGTATGTGCCTCATATGGGGCCTCCGTGTGGGTTAGGAGTGAATGCATCTCTGTTTGAGATTGATGGCTCAAATCTGAAAGGGATTGAGGCGTTTGTCAACTCACAGGTAATGTGGCATCAGAAATAGCCTTTACCTATATTTCTGCACGGTATGCACACCGGCGGTATACAACGGGATTGCATTGTTTATAGTTCGTACATTAACAATAGAATGAAGGAGAAAAATGGAGCCGATTCGTAGTCTTGAACAGCTGAAAAAGCACGCAAAAGATCTCCCTTCAAGTGTAGTGTCCGTTGTTCGGGCCGACGAGGTGGAAACCCTCACCGCTGTCAAAGAAGCGGTAGAGGGCGGCATGATCGAATGTATCCTCATAGGTCCTGAAGATGGAATCCGTAAAGCTGCCCGGGAGGCTGACTTTGACATCAGCAACATCAGAATAGTGAATGCCGCAGACGACAAGGATAGTGCTGCTATTGGAGTTGAACTCGTCCGTTCCGGTGAGGCTCATGTTCTGATGAAAGGTCTGGTCGCCACCAGCACTTTCTTGAAGGCTGTTTTAAACAAAGAACACGGCCTTCGGGGAAAGGGTCTTCTCAGCCATGTTGCTGCTTTTGATGTTCCTTCCTATCCCAAGCTTCTTGTGATCACCGACGCAGCGATGAACATCGCGCCGACAACTGAGCAGAAGAAGGAAATGCTTGAAAACGCCATTATCGTTTCAAGGGCACTGGGTATCGAGGTTCCAAAGTGCACTTTTGTCTGTGCAAAGGAAGTGCCCTACGAGAAAATGCCCTGCACCATGGAAGCTGCTGAGATGCAGAAAATGGCTGACGCAGGCGAATTCGGTAATATCCTGTTTGACGGTCCCCTCGCTCTTGACCTTGCGGTTTCTCCTGTTGCAGTCAAAATAAAGAAAATTGAGAGCAAGGTTGCGGGAGATGCGGATGTTGTTCTTCTTCCCGATATTGAAGCTGCAAATGTTCTGTACAAGGGGCTTATCTTCCTTGCCGGCTCTGAACTGGGTGCGGTGGTAATGGGAGCCAAAAATCCAATAGTTCTCACAAGCCGCGCAGACAGTGCAGAAAGCAAACTCTGCAGTCTTGTTCTCAGTGGTGTTGTGGCGGCTTACCAGGGAAGGTAACGCAAAATGAAACTAGTGCTGGCCAGTGATCACGCCGGGTTTCGTCTTAAGGAACAACTGGTCAGCCGACTGGAATCGGAGGGGCATCAGGTTCTTGATCTGGGTGCCTTTTCCACAGAGTCGGTTGATTACACAGACTACGCCCAGGCTCTGTGCCGGGCTGTTCTTGAGGGAAAAGCCGAGAGAGGCATCCTCATCTGTAATTCAGGGGTTGGTATGAGTATAGCAGCCAACAGATTCATAGGAATAAGAGCTGCTCTGTGTCTTTTCCCCAGAATGGCATACTATGCCAGACGGCACAACAACGCGAATGTTCTTGCCATGGGGGGTGGAACCACCGGATTCTTTACTGCTTCCGAGATAGTGGATGTATTTCTTTCTGAAGAATTTGAAGGCGGAAGGCACAAGAGAAGAACTGACAAATTCGACTCTGCGGCAGTGAACTGATGATCGATCTTATCTGTGGAGCCAGACCGAACTTTATGAAGGTTGATCCCATCATCAGGAGTTTGTCTGAAGAGGTCAGACTTGTTCATACCGGGCAGCACTACGACTACGCGATGTCCGGAAGTTTTTTTGACCAGCTGGGCCTGCCTAAACCAGACATCAATCTAGGTGCAGGCAGTTCTACAATAACCGTTCAGACTGCAGATATTATGAAGGCTTACGAGCCGGTGTTTGTTCAGGGAAAACCGGATGCTGTTGTTGTTGTTGGGGATGTAAACTCCACCCTTGCGTGTGTGCTTACTGCGGTAAGGTATGGAACCCCTACAGTTCATGTTGAAGCTGGTCTCAGAAGTTTTGACAGAACAATGCCTGAGGAGATAAACAGGCTGCTCACAGACCAGATAAGCGACCTTCTTCTTATCACCAGCAGTGAAGCGAGAGAGAATCTGCTCCGGGAAGGAAGGCCGGATGATGCCATAGTTATGGTGGGCAATCCCATGATAGATACTCTGTTTCGCCTTCTTCCGGAAGCTGAAGGAATACAGGTTCCGGGGGAGAAGTTCGGTCTTGTAACACTTCACCGACCGGGCAATGTAGACAACAGAGAGCTTCTCGGAAGCATTCTAGATTCTTTTGGCGCGCTTGCCCCGCTGAAGCTGGTATTTCCTGCTCATCCCCGTACGCTCAAGAACATCAGGAACTGGGATCTTCAGAACAGGGTACCATCGAATCTTGAGATGGTAAAACCCATGGAATATCTCAGTTTCATCAGGCATCAGCAGGAGGCTGAAGTGGTGATAACCGATTCCGGGGGAGTGCAGGAGGAGACATCTGTAATGGGAGTTCCATGCGTAACAGTGCGGCCAAACACAGAGCGGCCGGTAACCTGTACCGCGGGAACAAATGTTCTTTGTCCTGATCCTCTGGAAATACCGGAAGCAGTAAGAATACAGATACAAAAAAGACCGGATACTCCACCTGTTATTCCCATGTGGGATGGTAAGGCGGGGGCAAGGATAGCTTTGGAAATAGAGAGGATACTGAAATGAAAATACTGAGAGGATATCTGCCGGCACTTACTGTTGTTCTAGCTGTAGCCGGTTGCAGCACCGGTTCCGCAGAGCAGGAGATACACGAGTCTTTCGCCACTGCCGACCATCAGAAATTCGCGGTTTCACTTCAGGGTGAAGATGTAGGCTACATGACCATACAGACAGAGGCAATCGGTGATTCTCTTTTCATAACCCAGAACATGGAGTGGCATCTGCTGCTTATGGGAACCACAAGAACCGTTTCCATGGATATTGAAGCCAGAACAGGTACAGACCTGGATCTGGGCTATCTGACCATGACCATGTCTGACGGCACATCAGCCATAGAAACAACAGCCAGACGCAGTGGAAACACAGTTGAAACAACAGTTACAACATCAGGCAGGGATATTGTAAACAGCAGTGACTTTGAAGGTGATTACCTTCCCTCTTTTGTTGACCTTGCTGCTGCCACAATGGAGTGGGAGGTGGGGGACGAAAAGATCTTTCCAACCTTTGACCCTTCTACGGGCATAATATTCCAGGCTACAGTGACCTGTGAGGCTTTTGAAGATATGTCTCTCATGGGAGACACCGTTTCCGCGGCCCGTCTTCTAATTGTTCAGCAGGGTATGAGGAACACGGTCTGGGTTCACCAGGGGCAGATCGTGCGCGAGGAAGAAAGCGGTATGGGAATGGTTCTTACCAGGGTTGCCCCTGATACGGAAGACAATGTTGTTGCATCCAGTGATCTATACGAAGCATACGCGGTTACTTCCAGCATAGTACACAACCCCAGAGAAACCGGTGAGAGGTCATGGCTGCTTCTGGGTGATGTGGACTGGAATGAATTTAAACTGGATTACCCTGGAATACAGGTACTGTCCGATGGCCCTGTTGTAACAGTTACATCCAGTGTACCACTGAATCCTCTTCCCTTTCCCATGGAAGGCCCGGGGGAGGAGTTCGCATCGTATCTGGAGGCAGATGCCATGATACAGTGTGAAGATTCAGTGATGATTGCAGTAGCTGACAGTCTAACTGAAGGTGCTGTGGATGCCTGGGATGCTGCTACACGGATATCCAGGTTTGTAGACCGCGGGGTGGAAAATGTACCAACAGTATCTCTTCCCTCTGCAGTGGATGTTCTGGACAACATGCGCGGAGACTGCAACGAACACACAATACTTACAGTTGCTCTTTGCAGAGCTGTTGGAATACCGGCTGTTACCTGTGCCGGTCTTGTTTACGTGGACAACGGCATTTTCGGTTACCACGCATGGCCTGCAGTATGGGTCGGGGAATGGGTCGCGATAGATCCTACTTTCGGGCAGCAGGTGGCGGACTGTACACACATAGTACTGGCTCAGGGAAGTCTTGACGCACAGTATGTGGTGAACGGTGTGCTGGGTCGCCTTTCAATAGAAGAACAATAACAGCTTGTACAGCAAATCTGAACGTTCTGCCATGAGAAGGGCAATGATAATTGCCCTTGGAGGAGGGAAGAAGGTTTTTCCCAACCCGCTGGTCGGGGCGGTTATTCTGTCTCCGGAAGGAGAAACAGTTTCAGAAGGGTTTCACGAATTCTACGGTGGGGTACACGCAGAGCGAAACGCACTGGAGAAGGCCGGTGATGTAACCGGCTGTACCATGGTTGTTACCCTTGAACCCTGCAGCCATCACGGGAAAACGCCGCCGTGTGCAGATGCCATAACCAGTTCTGGTGTGGCAAGGGTTGTGATTGGTATGAAAGATCCAAATCCCCTTGTATCAGGGAAGGGAATTGAGCTTCTTAGAAACAGCGGTATAGATGTTGAAGTTGGTCTTTTCGAAGAAGAGGCAAGAAAACTGAATGAGGTGTACCTTCACTATATCGCCACAGGAAGAAGTTTTGTTCACCTGAAAATGGCTGGAACTCTTGACGGAAAAAGTGCTGCGGCAGATGGCTCAAGCAGATGGATAACCGGTCCGGAGGCACGAAAGAGGGTTCATGAATACAGACGGAATTCACATGCCGTTCTTGTGGGAGGAGGTACGGCAGTTGCCGACGATCCGGAGCTTACAGTAAGGGATGTGCAGTGTTCAGACGAAAACCAGCCGGTGAGGATCGTGTTCTCGGGCAGTGCTCTGCCCGAAAAACTGAAGCTTTTCAGCCTGCCGGGTAGAACGGTGGTGGCAACAGACGGCCAGGAGAATTTCTCCAACGCAGCTGAAGTGTGGAAGGATATACAAACTCCAGGGCAGCTTTTTGTTAAAACAGCAGAACAGGGGCTGGGATTGATTCTCTGCGAGGGTGGAGGATCTCTAGCCGCCCTGTTGCTGAGGGATCATCTGGTTGACAGGCTAAGCATATTCACAGCGCCGGCGCTGCTGGGCAGTACGGGAATTCCCCTTGTGGGGGATCTTGGCATTGAAGGAATTGAACAAATTCTAAGAATGGAAGATGTTACAGTAACAAAAACCGGGAATGATATTCTTACGGAGGGGCGAGTTGTTTACAGGGTTGATTGAAACCATGGGAACGGTCAGAAGCACAGGCAGCAGATTTCAGGTTGAATCCGATACGGATCTAGGCCTTGTGCGCGGTGACAGTCTTGCGGTTAACGGATCTTGTCTCACCGTCACAGGAGTACAGAAAAACAACCTGTTTTTCGATATCTCCCCTGAAACATTTAGGAGAATTGTTGTTCCTGTACCTGGTACCAGAGTTAATCTGGAGAGGTCGATGCCGGCAGAGGGCAGGTTTCACGGTCACATTGTTACCGGGCATGTTGATGAAGCAGGGGTTGTAACAAAGGTAAGAAGAACAGCAGGTTTCAGTGAGTTTTCAATTTCTTTCCAGCAGAAGAGTTCACTGCTGCTGGTTGAGAAGGGGTCGGTGGCTGTCGCCGGGATAAGTCTTACAGTGGTTTCAATAACCCGGAGGGAATTTGTGGTTACTGTTATTCCCGAAACACTGCAGGCAACAACCGCAGGAGAGTGGAAACCAGGTTACAGAGTTAATCTCGAGTTCGATATAATAGGCAAGTATGTTACGCAGGCTGCACAGGCAGCCAGGTCCAGTGAATCACTGAGGGAGTATCTTGAGCAATCTCGCAGGGGCTGAAGAAGCTATTGCCGCCATAAAACGCGGCGAGATGATTGTTGTTGTTGATGATGAGAACAGGGAGAATGAAGGCGATCTTCTTGTAGCAGCAGAGTTCTGTGATGCAGAGCGTATAAATTTTATGGCTACACACGCCAGAGGGCTGATCTGCCTTGCAATGAAGAGAGAGCATCTGGCCAGGCTTGACCTGCACGAGATGGTTCCCAGGAATACGTCGCTGCATAAAACAGCCTTTACCGTGAGTATAGACGCTATTGACGGTGTAACCACAGGTATCAGTGCTGCAGACAGGGCAAAAACTATTTCCGTTGCCATTGACCCCCGCACGGTACCGGAAGATCTTGGAAGACCCGGGCACATATTCCCGCTTGCAGCCAGGGATGGCGGTGTGCTGAGAAGAACAGGGCATACAGAAACCGCAGTTGATATGGCAAGACTTGCCGGGCTCCACCCGTCTGGCGTAATCTGTGAGATAATGAATGCAGACGGAACTATGGCAAGGCTTCCTCAATTGAAGAAGTTTGCGAAACAGCACGGACTGCTGCTTACATCGGTGGAAAATCTGGTTAAGTATCGCCACAAAAATGAAGTACTTGTAGAGTGTGTTGCTGAGGCTTCTTTACCAACTGATTTCGGTGAGTTTCAGGTGAGAGTATACGAGAGCCTTATAGACAGAGAGGCACATGTTGCTCTGTACAAAGGTGATATCACTAAAAAAGATGAGAGTATTCTGGTAAGGGTGCATTCTCAGTGCCTTACAGGTGATGTATTCGGCAGCAGAAGATGCGACTGTGGAAGCCAGCTTCACGCTGCCATGAGAAGAGTAAACGACGAGGGCTGCGGTGTGATACTGTATATGGCACAGGAGGGCAGAGGAATAGGGCTGGCTAATAAGATCAAGGCGTATCATCTTCAGGACAACGGTCTGGATACTGTTGACGCAAACATAAAGCTGGGGTTTCCTCCTGATCTCAGGGATTACGGTATTGGAGCCCAGATTCTCAGTGATATGGGCCTGACCTCAATCAGACTTATGACAAACAATCCGAAGAAAATAATAGGGCTGTCCGGTTACGGTCTCCGTGTTACGGAGCGTGTGGGAATTGAAGTTAGTCCCACCGAAGAAAACCGTTTCTATCTCAGAACCAAGAGAGACAGAATGGGACACCTGCTGAAGGGAGTTGATGAAGATGGCCTGGATTCATGAAGGACAACTTGAAGGTAATGGGCTGAAAGCCGCTATCGTTGTGTCCCGGTTCAACAGTTTTATTACCGGCAGGCTTCTCGACGGAGCGCAGGATTGCCTTATTCGTCACGGAGTGGAGGAAGAGGATGTTGATGTTTTCTGGGTGCCCGGTTCCTGGGAAATTCCAGCAGTTGCGGCAAAACTGGCTTCAAGCAGGTCCTTTGATGCAGTTATCTGCCTGGGTGCAATAATCCGCGGGGAAACTCCGCACTTTGATTTCGTTGCATCAGAGAACGCAAAGGGCATAGCACTTGCCGGAATGAATTCTCCGGTTCCGGTGGTGTACGGCATGATTACAGCTGATACTGTTGATCAGGCAGTGGACAGAGCCGGTACAAAGAATGGAAACAAGGGTTTTGATGCTGCAATGACTGCCCTTGAACTGGCCAGCCTTTACGGGCAGATCAATGGTTTTACAGAAGATGTACCTGAAGGTGTGGAGGAGTAGTTTGGGTCTTCGCACCAGGGGCAGAAAGTTTCTTCTGCAATGCAGGTATGCAGCCGATGCAAACGGACAGACGGTTTCCGAGAACATGGAACTAATGAGTATGAGCACCAGAATACCTGATGCAGAAACCAGAGTATGGGTGAAACAACTGGCAGTGGCGGTTGGAGATAACAGGGAAGAGTTAGATGCGCTTATCGCTGATTCTCTCGTGAACTGGTCTCTGGATCGGCTGACGCCGATTACAAAACTGATTCTTGAGCAGGCAGCAGCCGAGAAAAACTACCTTTCAATTCCTGCACCGGTAGCTATAAAAGAGGCTGTTCGTCTGGCTGTAGAATTTGAGGGAGCGAAAACAGGATCCTTTGTAAACGGAGTTCTGGACAGGATACTGATCAAAGGCTAAAGACTTTCCATAAGCCTGCTGTAGTGTTCTTTGAGTACTCTTTTGTCATCGTGGCTGATTCGCTTCAGCCCTTTTTGAAATGCTTCCATGGCTGTTTCAGGCTGGTGCATTTTGTTTATGGCGAGATCCATTATCCGTATATAGATTTCCAGCCGCTTCGGGTCCTGAGACACCATATCCTGGAGCAGCCTGAGAGCCTCGTTGTACTTCCCCTCCATGATTCTGGACTCTGGTATACTGAACATCAGGTTAACCTGATGTCTGCCTTTTCCCGGGAAAAAGATCGATCCTGTGGATCTGGTGATAACACTGAGTACTGGTGGCATCAGCAGCAGGGCACCGACAAGAAGAAACAGAATTCCAAGTACAGATTGTGAGGAATGAAGTTTTATCAGAACCACACCGGCTGCCAGAAACGGAAGAGAAATCAGAATTCTGACTGCTGCACCTGTCTGATCATTTCTGCTGTGACTCACAGTATACTCCCGCCTGCTAATTCAGACTCAATCAGTAGGTATTACACTTCCCCTGGTGTTTTTGTTCCCTTGCATATTCAGTGCAAGTGCATGGATAAAGGCAATTATGAGTGTTTGCGAAAGGGCAGCCGTGCCTTTTTTGCTGATATCTCTTATAATGTGTTCGTCGGGTTTTCTGTAAAACAGATCGTCAGGAGTGACTATGATTATCAGGGTGCTCAGCGATATACACGGTAATCTGGCTGCCCTGAAGGCAGTTCTCTCTGACTCTGCCGGGGCACTTGCTGACAGTACAGTTTGTCTGGGAGATATTGTCGGCTACGGTTCTCACCCTGTTGAGTGTATAAATGTAATCAGAAAAGAATGCCATGTGGTTGTTGCCGGAAATCACGACCAGGGAGCAGCAGGGCTTATAGGGGTTTCAAATTTTAACAGGGACGGGCAGACTGCCATAGAATGGACCCGCACTCAAATCAGCCTTGAGCAGGTTGACTGGATCAGTGCTCTCCCGCTTCACACTTTCTATTACGGTATCAGCTTCAGCCATGCCTCTATGAAAGATCCCCAATCCTGGATCTACATTCTTAACCGGCAGTCTGCGGTTGACGCTGTTCTTGCGACAGGAGAGTATCTCTCTGTATACGGACATACTCACGTACCAATGCAGTGGGACAGACTGGGCAGTTGCTCGGACAAACCAGCAGGAACATTCAGCGATTACAGTCTGGTTAACTGCGGCAGTGTCGGGCAACCCAGAGACGGCGACCCGAGAGCAGCCTATCTGCTTATCAATACCGAGGAGAGAACCTTCCGTCATGTCAGAGTTGAGTACAATGTTCAATCGGCAGCAAATGCAATTCTTGAGGCAGGGCTTCCTGAAAACCTTGCCAAACGTCTTCACCTTGGAAAGTAGAATTTCAAACACATTACCAGAGGAGAAACAATAATGGCTGCGTCTGTTCTAAAACTGTTTTTGCTGACTGTTCTGACTGTGGTATTTGTAAGCTGCGAGTCTGCTCCCTCAGATGGTGAGATTGATACGGAGTCATCAACTCAAGTGGATTCCCTGATTCCCATCGATTCCATTGGTGTTCTCATGGGAGACAGCAGTTACATGCTTGGGTCCATAGCCGATTTTACAATGTTTCCGGATGGTGAACCTGCAATACTGGATCGTGTTAAAGGTACAGTATCCGTTTTTGACAGTAACGGAGTGTTTCTCAACAGCTTTGGAAGACTTGGCGAGGGGCCGGGTGAGTTTCAGTATCCTTTTGCGATGACACGGCTTTCTTCAGGGCTTGTGGTCGTCGCGGAACTCATGGGAAAAATGACGGTGTTTGACGGAAATGGTGATTATGTAAGCAGCTGGACCATGGAGGGGCTGGGCGGGCTTCCTCTGCAGCTTACGCCATTCGACGACTCCACATTAGTCGCCTACTGGTTCACAATGAAGATGAACGACGATGGCTTTGGTATAAATTACTCGCTCAACAGGTACAACGCAGTTACTGGCGAGGAGGTAACCGAGTATTTCAACTGGTTTGGTGAGTCAAATTCGTCAACTGATTTTACTCCTGCTTACCTTGTTACAGCATCAGATGGCGAGGGAACGCTGTACCTCAGCAGAGTTCAATCTGAGAGCTGGATGGTTGAGGTGTACGGAGAAGAGGCTCAACCGCTGGATACTATCTCTGTGTTTCCGCAGAGACAAAGGGAAGTCGCTCCGGATTCTACGCCGGTTCCCGGAGTAGTGCCTGTTTCATATATGGTTTCTGATGGCGAGGGTAATACGGAACAGTCGATGGTTAATATGCCGGAGTTCCATCCGTTCATAAGTGCTCTGGGTGTTGACGGTGAAGGGAACATCTGGTGCTGCAGAGGCGGGCTTCCAGGAAACATCTGGGATGTCGTGTCTCCTGAAGGTTATCTGGTGAAAGAGGTGGCAGTTTCTCTTCCGGATTCTGCATATTACATCGACACGGATATAAGTCCATACGGTGTTCTGGCGTGCGATATCTATACAGAAGACTTTCAGAAACTCTACATAATGGGTAACTGAGAAGCGAAAGCGGTTTATGGCCATCAAGATGTATGACGGAAAGAACTGCCCGTGCCCGGCGGATTGTGTTCGTCACGGTAATTGCAAGTTGTGTATAGAGTTTCATCATTCGAAGAGTGAAGTTACTTACTGTGAACATCTTGCCGGGAAGCTGGATGACAATCCAGGACACACTCAACCGGAGCGGGCAATTCCTTCCGGCAAAGAGATAAGGTTGCTTGATTACGCACCCTGTGCCGGTTGAGCCGGCAAACTGAAGCCTGCCAGGCTGGCAGGCATAATAGAGCAGCTGCCTAAATATGATTCTCCCAATCTTCTTGTGGGGATGGAGAACATGGATGATGCCGGTGTTTACAGAATCACTGACGATATTGCTCTGGTGCAGACTGTGGATTTCTTCTTTCCAGTGGTTGATGATCCGAGAATGAACGGGATGATTGCCGCGGCTAATTCTTTGTCAGATGTCTGGGCAATGGGTGCGAAGGCACACACGGCAATGAATGTGCTGGCTTATCCCCCTGGTCTGATACACGCTGAGGCCATTGGTGAGATGCTTGCCGGTGGCAGCGAAAAACTTGTTGAAGCAGAGGTTGCTCTTGTAGGCGGCCACACAATGGAGCAGGAAGATGTTCTCTACGGTCTCAGTGTTACTGGAACTGTACATCCGAACAAAATAATGACCAACACAAATGCGAGACTCAACGATCTTGTTATTCTTACCAAACCTCTGGGTACCGGTGTGTATGCCAACGGTATGATAAAAGAGGGAATTACCAATGTACAGTACAAAGAGGTAACAGCATCCATGAGCCGGCTCAACATGTATGCCACCGACATTTTGATGAAATTCAGGGTCAGTGCAATGACCGATGTAACAGGTTTTGGCCTTCTGGGGCATGCCCTGCCCATAATGAGGAGCAGCAATCTTATGATTCAGATAAGCCAGAATTCTGTCCCCCTGCTGAGTCATATCGATACCCTGCTGCTGAAGTATTCTACCAAAGGCGTTTGCAAAGTAAGCGAGTATGTGGAAGGCTTCCTGGATGTTGAGGATGGTGTTCAGCCCAAGAAGCTCAGTCTTTTCCAGGAGGCCGAAACCTCCGGGGGAATACTTGCCTTTATACATCCTGACGATGCAGAACAGGCGTTGAAGATGCTCCGTGAGAACGGAGACGAAAAATCCGCAGTTATCGGCTCAGTTCAAAAACTGGAAACCTATAACAAGTTCCTTAAGGTAACGAAGTAAGGCCGGATCAAACAGGGAATGCTATTTTCAGCATATATGAAGAGCCCGGAATTGTTACTCTCCGGGCTCTTTAAATCAGGGGGAAGATTTACTCTGGGAAGGCATCCTCTTCTGTGATGCTTCCGGCAATAGACACAAACCATCCGCCTGGAATGAAGTAATCTGCCGCAGCTTCCCTTAAATCGTCAGGAGTAAGTTCAAGCACTTTGCCGAGGAAAAGAAGATTGTAGTCAAGAGGTTTCCCCTCTGCCTGCAGTGATGTCAGTTTACCTGCAAGGCTGCCGTAACTCATGCTTGACAGAGCCTGTCTGCCCACCGAATTAGCCTGTGCAAGGCGAAGTTCAATGTCCTGTACATTCTCAGTGGAGATCTTTTCCATTTCAGTTATTACAGACACAGTTGCCTGGGGTACATAGTCGGTAAGGGTTGCAAGATATGCCATGAAAACACCGGTACTGTCCATTGGCATTGTCCAGCTGCCAACGCCATAGGCCAGACCCTGTTCATCTCTTACGCTGTGTCCCAGTCTTGAACCTATACCGCTGCCGAGTATGGTGTTCATAACCTGAAATGCCGGGTAGTCCGGCATGTTACGGCCAGGTGCTTGTGTTGCGATCATCACAGTGCTCTGTGTTCTGCCTTCCATGAATGTAACAACCGTATCACCTCTGGAGGTTGTAAAAGCAGGGATCTGAAGTTCAGGCAGTGGTTCTTCAGGGTTGTTCCAGTCGGCGAAGTAGTTTTCTGTCATATTGAATACTGCCTCAGGATCAACATCTCCTACCACGGTAATAACCGTGCCTTCAGGTCTGCAGCACAGATCGTAGTATTCAGTTACCTTCTCAATGGTAATTCTGTCGAGGGATTCTGTGGATGGATTCCGGTAGTCGGCCGGGGAACCTGCGGTGATGAACATCAGGCTGTCATAAGCCACGCTGCCGGTTCTTTCAGCGGAAGCTGCAAGGTCTGTGTAATTCTCGGTCATCACTCTATCGAAGTCCGACTGTCTGAAAGCGGGATCAAGAAGAAGGTCTGCCACAGCGGTGAAAGCTGTTTCAATATCCTCGGAGAGAACAGTAACAGCTCCTGAGGAGGATTTAACTCCACTGTAAAATCGCAGTGAAGATCCTTCATTCTCCAGCCTCTTGTGAAACTCTGTGTATTCAAGCTCCGGTGTACCGTGCAGCATGGTTTCCACGGTGATTGAACCAAGTCCGTTGAATTCAGAATTGTACATCAATCTTCCCATTGGTACAGAAAAGCTGACAGAAGCAACGGGAAATGTGTGGTCTTCCTTTACCAGCAGAACAAGACCGTTTGCAAGCTCAAAGGTTTCAACTCCCCGGGCAATGGAAGTTGAAGGCAGAGCCATGAAGTCGTCGGGAATTTCAAGGCCGTCATAGTTTACAGATGAAGGTTCGGTGACATCAGTTGGCAGAGCCTGGTCTCCTGCGTTTCCCATACTTCTGCCGCCTGTAGGGATGAGAGTCGCTACTGTCACACCGTTCCTGCGGAAACAGTCTGCTGCGGATTTTATGTCTTCAGGTGTAAGCTGTTCTATAAGCTCCAGTTGCTCGGTACTGTGCATGGGGTCGCTGAACATGGTAGTGGAAAGGCTGTAGTTCATCGCAAGACCAACCGGGCTGGCGTCGCGTAATACATCCTGAGCTCTGTATCTGTTTTTAAGCTGTTCAAGATCTGCCTGCGAAATACCGTTTTCCGCGAGGTTTTCAAGCTCGTTCCACACCATTTCCTGAATTTCCTCAATGGCAGGACCGCCATCTTCAGGCGGGTTCATGGTAACATCAATACTGAACAGGCCCGGATCTATGCCGCCATCATTCCAGGCTTCCGCACCGTAAACAAGGCCGGTTTCAACAAGAAGCTGGTCGAATCTGCCGGTTCTTCCGCCGGACAGGTATGACGATATTATTTCCATCGCCGGATTTGCGGGATCGGAGCCGCTGCAGGCGTGGAATGACATGATAAATCTTGGCAGGTTGGAAGCATGCTCAACTTCCACCAGCCTTGCTTCTGTCTGTTCTGGCTCAGTGGGAATATGCTCTTCCGGTACGTTGCCTGCAGGGATGTCGCCGAAGTATTCCTGTATCTGCCCCAGCAGTTCCTGCGTATCAAAATCGCCAACCACAGAAAGCACGGCGTTGGAAGGGCAGTAGTAGGTTTCATAGTAGGCTCGGGTATTTGTGTGGTTGTATGCAAGAATGTTTTCATCGTAGCCTATAACAGGTCTGCCGTAGGGGTGCCGTGTGTAGGCGGTTTCAAGCAGAGCTTCCATAAGAGCGCCATCCGGGTCATCTGCAGTGCGCATTCTTCTTTCCTCGTGTACAACATTCCGTTCGGAAACGATTCCTGATGAATCCAGCAGACAGTTTACCATTCTGTCACTTTCTATTGAAAGAGCATCTTCAAGCCTGCCTGAAGGCAGTATCAGATAGAAGCAGGTGATGTCTTCCGTTGTAAAGGCATTGGCACTGCCTCCGTCTCTCTGAACGATCTGCCAGAAACGACCCTCGGGCATGTCAGGCGTTCCCTTGAACATTTGATGTTCCATGAAGTGGCTCAATCCTATGTCGTTTCCTGTTTCATTTCTGCCGCCAACTCTGTATGAAATTACAGATGCAACCACAGGGGCGTAGTGCAGTTCCTG
>Ga0164318_10002184_pt1 | contig 17995 bp, 20 predicted proteins | sample GuaBasSedimGuay9_FD_113734 | JGI IMG/M metagenome (GOLD analysis project Ga0164318, IMG submission 113734) | Subseafloor sediment microbial communities from Guaymas Basin, Gulf of California, Mexico - Guay9, Core 4571-4, 0-3 cm | ecosystem: Environmental > Aquatic > Marine > Hydrothermal vents... | reverse complement strand
CCAAGTTATTCCTACGAGTATTCAACAAGAAACAGAATGGGTCTTTCCATCAAGACCGTTGATCACATACACCATGTGGGAATAAGAAGTGCTATTGCGGTTATGGGAGGAACTCTGAATGCGAATATCACCAGAACATTCTACAGCAGTGCTTCCAGAGACAGCTACTGGAAAGCCACTGTAGGTTTCAGTGTAAGGATGTGAGGAAACAATGCGGAAACATGCTGTGATACCTGCAATTGGCATCCTTGTTTTGTCTTCATGCAGTCTGTTTGAACCCAGGATACCGCAGGATCCCTCCAATGCAGGGGTAGTCTGGCAGGATCCCACCAGCCCGGATATCGTTGTGGAGAACATGCAGTCCGCGCTTAACGGAAGATCTCTGCTTTACCTTGACTGTCTTTCTGATTCATTCGAGTTCTTTGCGGATACAAACGACATAAATGATTATCCCACATACAATTTCAACGACTGGACAAAAGATGATGAAGCTCTCACGGTTACTGCGCTGTTTGCCGTGGTGCCCGGAGACAGTTCTATAACTTCAGAGTTCAATATGGATATCAGCCATCCTGATCCCGCCGCCCCTGCAGACAGTGCAACAATTTACAGAGAGTACAGCATAACTGTGCCTCAATCATTTCACTGTGGAACTGGAACCCCGGCTGTCGGGATAGCAGAGCTTGTTTTGACAGAAGACAGCGAAGGGTTCTGGTCCATTCTTGAGTGGCACGATGTCAGGCATGAAGAGACAAACTGGGTTACATGGGCTGTGGCGAAAGCGTACTACCGCTGACCGGCGTTTCCGGCAGGGAAATAACAACAGATACTCTTCTCCTGGCGGAGCTTGCCGGTGATGTGCCCTGCAGGGTCTGTTTTGATCTTGGAACTGGTACCGGTGAAGTTCTGAAAAATGCCGGTCTGCACGATAACTTTTCTGTCGGGATTGATATTTCTTTTGAGGCCCTGAAGGTGTTTGACAAAGCATTCGGTCAGCCGGTGAACTGTCCTGTGGAAATGGTATCGTCGATTTTTTCCGCAGGTTGTGCAGACCTTGTTCTGGCAAACCCGCCCTACAACACTGCAGATAACGGAAGAACCTCTCCTGATCCCATGCGGCGTGAGGCCAGAGAGGGAGATTCACTTCTACTGTACAGGTTTATTTTTGCTGGCGCTCACCTTCTTGAACCAGGTGGCTGTATGATAATTACCGGTAAACCGGCTACCCTGTCAAAAACAGAGACCGGGATGCTGGCTGCAGGATTTTACAGGCTTGAAAGGTTTGAAAAACAAGGTGTTTCCGCGGTAAAGGCTTTTCTACTGCGAAAGCCTTGATCTAGCAAAAGTTGCAGCGGCGTAGTAGGCAGTATCCGAGTAGGCGCCTTCAAGCAGTTCCATCTGCAGATGCCATGTACCTGTTTCAATAGAGTCAGGCATTATTGCAAGCGTGGTATGATCGCTGATGTCCCCTCTGGGTGTTTCTCCCAGTGGATTGGTAAGCCAGAAATCCACATAGTTGAACGCGGAATCAGTCCAGATAATAAACTGGTAGCTGTTGGCGGCACTGACCTGAAGATCTACTGTAACCGTGTCGCCGACAATCAGCATACCGCTTACCGGTTGTCCTGCCATCTCTTCACCGATTGAAACGAGCATGTCAGTTGTGAGAGACAGCCTTTCAACAGCCTTTTCTTCTCCGCTGCTGGCTAGAGACAATGAGTATATCAGCATAATCAACAGAAATTTTGACACAACACCCCCATACTGAGATATTCCCCCTGCCACAATATAGCTTACAGAAAGGAAGTAGTCATCTGTCAGTTGTAGACCTTCATTCGCATATAGTTCCAGGAGTTGATGACGGAGCAAGAACAGTTTCCGAGGCTGTTGAAATGATCAGCAGCATGAGAGACAGGCTCGAATCAGACTCTACAGTTGTGTTCACGCCGCACTACACTTCTTTCATGGGTGACATGGTGATGGTGGGGAAACGGCGGATTTCCATACAGTTTCAGAAGCAGATGGAGGAGAAATTCAAAGAAGAAATCAGTTTTCTCTCTGCTGGGGAACTTCTGTTAAGAGGTTCTTCTCTTAAACACATGGAGGAAGTCCGTTATCCCGGGACAGGCTGGGTTCTTGTTGAGTTTGATACAACAGTGAGCTGGATTGAAAGTCTTATCCAACTTAAAAGGATTCTCAGAAAAGGCTACTATCCTCTGATTGCACACCCAGAGCGTTACAGATGGTGCAGACAGAACAGGAACAGGCTTGTCAAATTGTCCCGTATGGGTTGCGGAGCGGTGGTCAGTGCCAGATCCCTCCGGTTTAAAAAGTATGCTGCTGCTGCGAGGGGCTTGTTGACTGACGGCTTCTGCCACTGCCTGTGCAGTGACGCTCATTCTCCCCAAGACCTTATTCTGGATAACAGTTTGAAAGACATAATTCAGGGATTTTCCACGGTGCCGTGGTCTGTGCTTACCGGAGAGCTTCCTGAATTGATTCTTAACGATATGAAGCTGCCGGAGCTTCCGCTTGTCACACACAGGAAGTCAAGATGAAAGCAATGGTTGTCGGCTCCTCAGGAATGCTGGGCTTAGAGTTATTGAAGCTTCTCGGAGACAGCGGGTCAGGTTACGACCTTCCCGATTTTGATGTAACAGACAGGAAATGTGTTTCTGACGCAGTTGCGGCATTGCGTCCGGATGTGATTCTGAATACTTCCGCACTCACCGATGTGGATTACTGCGAAGAGAATCCAGATGAAGCGGAAAAGGTGCATCACAAAGGGGTACTGAACCTGGCAGACACCGGAGTCAGATTGATTACAGTATCGACCGATCAGGTGTTTACCCGTTCAGTGGGAAACAGGTACATTCTGGAGTCAGACCCTGCTGAACCGGTTAATGTTTACGCTGCCAGCAAACTCAGAGGAGAGAAAGCAGCTCTTGAGATTTCTGGAAACACAGTTGTAAGAACGTCATGGCTGTTCGGTGATCGTGGATTGCTTCCCTGGATCATCAGCAGTCTTGTGAATAAAGGAGTAGTTACTGCGGTAACAGACCAGACGTCGTGCATTACCTCCGCTGGTTCTCTCGCCGAAATCCTTGTAGGTATGGCCAGTGATGAAAGCAGCTCTGGTTTGTTTCACTGCGTGAACCATGGAGCTGTAACGCCTTACGAACTGGCGTGCACTGTAAGAGACAGAATTAAAACTGGTGTGGTAAAGGCAACCAGCTGGGGAAAGCTTGCCCTTGCTGCTCCCAGGCCTGTCTGGTCAGCCCTTGGCACAGAAAGGGACACAGAATTACCACCATTGGAAGAGGTATTGGATCAATGTCTGCAGAAAATGCTGTAAAAAACTATATCCGGGAAGCGGTGACTTCCATTGACAACATTAATGTAAACTCTGTTGTTGAGATAACTGAAGTGTTCAGCCGGTGTCTTCGCAGCGGTGGTAAGATCCTGCTGTGCGGTAATGGTGGAAGTGCGTCTGATGCTTCACACTTTGCGGGAGAACTGGTTGGCAGATTCAGAACAGAGAGAACGGCCATGGCCGCAGTAGCTCTTACCACAGATATGGCTGTTATTACAGCACTTGCAAACGACTACGGGTACGAGAGTGTTTTTTCCCGTCAGGTGGAAGCCATAGGGCAGAAAGGTGATATTCTTGTTGCCATATCCACAAGCGGAACCAGCGGGAATGTGATCAGTGCCGCCGAAACGGCGAAACAGCTTGGTCTGTCTGTTGTCGCATTTACTTCAAAACTGAGGGAAAGACCCGGGTGGGCTGACTTTCACTGGGAATCCGATTCCATAGAAACGAGTTTCACCCAGGAACAGATGCTGATCGCCTTCCACGCCATCTGTTCCGGTCTGGAGGAAATACTTGTCGGAAAAGAGTAGCAGTACTGTCAAACTGGCTATTGGAACCGCTGTTGCGGCACTGACCATCTGGCTGACTTTCAGAAACACAAGCTGGTCTGAAATGAGTGCAGCTTTCAGTGGTACACAGTGGGGCTTTGTTCTGCTGGTTCTTCCAGCTCTTGCTGCCAGCTATGTGTTCAGAGTGTACAGATGGGTTACCCTTCTCGCGCCGGTGAAAAAAGTGAACAAATCCATGGCAACGCCGCCCCTTCTAACGGGTTTCATGCTGAACAGCGTTCTGCCTGGCCGACTGGGTGAGTTTGCCCGATCCGCTATTCTTTCCAGAAAAGCAGGTATACCTTTTGCCTCCTCCTTTGCCACAGTTGTTGTTGCCAGACTGTTGGACGGTCTTGCGCTAACGGGGCTGACTCTTGTGGTGATGGCGGCAATGTGGAACTCTCTTTCTCATTCAATCCGTACAGGGCTTATAGCGGCTGGCGGTGGATACATCGCGGTTCTGTTTGTTCTTGTCGCCCTTCGAAGATGGCATGAATCCACCGCAGCAGTTCTTGTTTATCCCTTTAGAAAACTGCATTTTGACAGGCTTGCAGAAAAAGCAGAGAAACTGCTACTGGAATTTGCCACCGGCCTGGACATACTGCAGAACCCGGGTGAACTGATGCGGGTGGCCGCTCTTACTGCAGGAGTATGGCTGTCTCTGGCTGTTTCTGTCGTTCCGGTTTTTTACGCTCTTGAAATGCAGTGGAGCTGGTTTTACCCGCCTCTGATTCTTGTTCTGGCAGGTTTCGGGATGCTTATACCCACTCCGGCGGGAACCGGAACCATTCACTACGCGATAGGGGTTCTGTTTCCTGCGATTACAGGAATACCGGAACCACAGGCAAAGGCACTTGCAATCGTGTTCCACGCAACTCAGTTCATCCCTGTAATTGTTGCCGGTCTTGCCGTTTCAAAAGGGAATCTGAAAACAGACACAGACTGAGGAACTTCAGAGGTTGCCTGGTGTATTATAATTCCAGCTATTGCGATGACAGAAAGAGGAGGAGATGCCTACATACGATTATATCTGCGACGACTGCGGGAACAGGTACGAAAAATTCCAGAGCATGTCTGCAGAACCGGATACCGTGTGCCCAAAGTGTGGCGGAAAAGTAAGAAGGCTTATAGGATCAGGTGCCGGTATTATTTTTAAGGGACACGGATTTTACCAGACAGATTACAAGAAGTCACTAAAACCATCCGACAGCTCTTCGGGTTCAACAGAATCGATAGACAAGAGCTGAGGTCTACTCTGGAAACCTGTCGATTAACCATCTGTCGTCTGCCTGCACGAGCTCAAACACCTGTATCTCGCCGTCAGTGGTTACCTGTACCGTGGCCGTTGAGCCAGTTATTACAGCATCTTCCACCACTATGCTTTCAAAACCGGTTAACTCCGAGGAAACAAGAGGACTGCCCAGAGCTGCTGCAATAAACGATTGTTCCGTCATATCTTCCATCTCATCAGCGGTAACGCCTGTTCCCATTGAAGCCAGCAGAGACACACCGTTTTCGGGATTCGTTTTCAGGTCGGTGAAATCAGCTTCTTCACACAGCTGTGACACCAGTTCCGGTGAAAGACAATCCACAGCTGCTTCTCCATCATTATGTTCAACTGCGTCAAAGAACACTTCAACAACCTGCCCGGGCTGATCTGAAGGCAGAACTCCGCATCCCGTCAGAGCAACAAGCACTGCAGTAGTTAAAACTGCGGTTTTTTTCATTCGACACTTCCTTTCAGTCTGCTAAAAAAATCCCATCCCGCTGGTTGTGATTTTCCACCGCTGGTTTTCGAACACCAGCTCCAAATCCCGCTGGCCATTGTCCGTGGTTACCGGGACAATTGCTTTGTCTCCGTAGACAAGCGCGTGGCCAATTTCAGTATCTGAAAAGTTCGGCAGCTGTTCTGAATAGGCTTCACTGTTGAACAGTGTGGTAACAAAATCTCCGGCGGTTATATCCTCCAGTTCTTCAGCGGAGAGGTTTATACCGATTGAATTCAGGTATACGGAGCTCTCCTCCGGTGTTTCCCTGAGCCGTTCTATGTACAGGTTTATCTCGGTCAGGGCATCTGCGGACATACAGTCGGCAAGAGCACAGCCGTCACCATTTTCGTAAGCTTCGAAAAAGTTCATAACGACCTGTTCAGGAGTTTCAATGGCTTCGGTAGAGCAGGCAGAAAACAAAACGAGGGCAGCAGCTGCGTAAGCAGACAATTTCACAGGATCACCTTTCTGAAGCAGTGTTATCAGAAATATACACGCTGGAAGCTGTCATATGGTGTAAAAAAAGGCGCTCCGAAGAGCGCCTGAAACAACAGATCCTTACATGAAGTCCATGCCTTCACTGCCGATTTTCCAACTGCCGTCCTCAAGAACGAGTTCGATATCGTCTGTTTCACCGTCAAGGGTTACAGGAACTGTTGCTGTTTCACCATCGATAACAGCCTCACCGATCTCAACTTCGCTGAAATCGGGCATTTCGGCCGTGAGCATTTCAGAGCTGAGGAGAATGGTGATAACTTTGGCTGCATCGAGGTCTGCAACTTCGTCGGCGGTAATTTCAACACCGAACATTACTGCCATAGCGGCAGTTTCCTCAGGCTCGGCCTTCAACTGGTCAACAAATTCATCAATTCCCGTAAGGGCTTCAGAGGAAAGGCAACTGAGAACAACATCACCGTCACCGTTCTGAACGCCTTCAAAAAGTCTGTGAACAACCTGGTCCGGTGTTCCGCCGCCGCCACAGGCAATGGCAAGAACAAAAACTGCTGCAAGAGCAAGAGCAAACTTCTTCATCCGAAAATCCCTCCGATTGACGCTGCCCAGCGCAGGATGACGGCCGTCATCCGAACCGAAACAACCATTACATGGTAACAAACCCGTATGTGGCGATTATAGCCATTTGTAATGATTTTGCAAAACCGAATACCAGCAGGCAGTCTGCACAGTTTGTTTTACAGAAAAAGGAGCACCTGAAAGGTGCTCCTTTATAAGTTAACTGTGTGCAGTTAAGGAGTTTCGCTGATCTTCCAGTTCCCATCTTCAAGAATGAGTTCAAGCTCTTCTTCGTCACCATCGGCAATAACAACTACTGTTGCATTTTGACCGTCTTCAGAGATGGTTGCTTCACCAATTTCAACATTGGAGAGATCCGGCATACTGGAAGCTGCTTCCTCGTTGCTGAGCATAGCGGTAAGGAACTGAGCTACTGTAAGATTCTCAACTTCTTCGGGTGTAAACTCGATACCCAGTGTAGCGAGCTGCGTCACTGAAGTTTCCGGATCTGCCTTGAGAATTTCAATGTATCCGTCAAGTTGTGCAATACCATCTGATGACATGCAACTTACGACACCGTCGCCGTCGCCGCTGTTCCAGGCATCCAGAAATTTCTGAACAACCTGGTCCGGTGTTCCGCCGCCGCCACACGCGATAGCGAGCACAAAAATTGCTGCAAGAGCAAGAGCAAACTTTTTCATCAATACCCTCCTGATTGGCACTGCCCGGGACGGTGTAAAACATTTCACACACCCGGAGCAATATTTTTTCCGCAGTTATACTGCCCCGGGATTATAGCCATTTGCTTCTGTTGTGCAAAGATGTGTGTTCGCGTACAGGCGTTCTGCGAAAACTCTGTTTTTGCCTGCTATTCTCTGGCCTGTGTCCGGTCTTATATTACGTGTTAACTTCCGGCTTACTCATTCAGTCAAGGAGGCGGTTCTGAAGTACCAGGTTGTTGCTCTGGCGGTTGTTGTGTTTCTGGTTGCCGCCTGCTCCGGAAACACTGATCCTGACGGACCGGTACAGGTGGTGTTCTGGCACGCAATGGGTGGCCCGCTTGGTGATGTACTCGAAGACTCCCTTATCGCCGAATTTAATGCAACCCATGAAGACATAGAGATTCTGCCTGTGTGTATGGGCAACTACAGTGCTTTGAGTCAGAAAATAATGGCTGGAGTTATGGCCGGTTCTCCTCCGGGGATGGCACAGGCCTACGAAACATGGACCGCACAGCTTATCAGAGGGGGCGCTCTGGTGCCTCTGGATTCTCTTATGGATACCGATTCTTCCTACACGGATGAGATGTGGAATGACTTCTTTCCGGTATTTCAGGCTAACAACACCTTCGATGGAAGGGTTTACAGTTTTCCCTTTAACAAGAGCGTACCCCTCGTTTACTACAATGTAGACCTTTTTGACAGTCTGGGCGTTGTTCCCGCGACTACCTGGGACGAACAGAGGGAGCTGCTGAGGATTCTTACCCTGGACGGAAACGGCGACGGAGACTATCTGGACGCGGAAGACAGACGGGGAACGGCTTTCGGAACTTCCGTGTGGACCTTTGAGTGTCTTCTTGCCCAGGCTGGCGGTTCCCTGCTGAATGAGGATTCAACTGAGACGGCGTTTAATTCTCCAGAAGGAATACAGGCTCTTAACTACCTGACCACTCTTCTCTACGAGGATTCCACCGCCTATCTGACAACGGGTTATGATCACCAGAAGGGTTTTGCAGAGGGCCGCGTGGGGCAGGTTCAGGGTTCAGTAACAAGCCTTGCATTCATGATCCGCGATATGCAGAGAAGGAGTGAAAGCGGTCTGTCCACTTTCACAATAGGAACTGCTCCTCTTCCTGCCGGTCGGGAGCAGGCTGTTTACATTTCCGGAACCAATGTTATCCTTTTCCAGAACGATGACCCCAGGGTGGTTGAAGCCGGGTGGGAGTTTATCAAATGGTTTACACGCCCGGATATACAGGCAAGGTGGTTTGCCGGGAGCGGCTATCTGCCTGCAAAAATATCAAGCCTTGAAGAACCGGAAGTTCTCGCAAAGATCGAAGAGTACCCGGGGCTTGAGGCCGTTCTTGAACAGCTGCACTGCGCGGTGTTTGAACCTCAGATTACGGCATGGTACGATGGAAGAACCTTTCTTTCTGAATCAATAGAAATTGTGCTTTACGGTAGAATGTCGCCGGAGGAGGCCCTGTCGAGGGCTGCCGATCTGGCGGATGCTGAAATTAGAACAGGTCGCTAGTGTCACGCAGGAACAGGTAACCACGCCGTTTGTGTTTGAATGATGCCGGCACCGGATTGGGAGGAATGATGATCAAGGTTCTGTTGCCTGTGATGGTGTTGTGCAGTTTCTGCAGTTCTGCAGGTGCTCAGGTTATCACCATAGCGGAAGCCAGGATGGACAGCGACGGAGACGGCATCCCCGACCTGCTAGGTGAAACCGTTACCATAAGTGGAATTGTAACCTGCGAAACAACACTGTTTTCCACCAGCGGGTACAGTTTTTACATGCAGGATGCCACAGCCGGTATCAATGTGTATGCCTACGAGGCTCCTGGAAACATGAGTCCGGGAGAGGAATGGGAGCTTACAGGAGAGATAAAAGCCTACAATGGCCTCACCGAAATTTCCCCGGCTTCCGTTGACGACTACAGTTATGTGGGAAACCCCGGTATTCCGGCGCCGATCCAGCTTGTGAGAAATCAGCCGATTTCCGAGGCTCTTGAAGGAATGCTTGTTGCCGCAGGTGACCAGGGTCTTACCCAGTGGGTGACCGTTGCCACCGATCCTTCCAGTGCCGGTGGCGGATACAATTTCGATGTCTGGAACGGCCAGACGGTTATTCCTGTAAGGGTAAACGAAACAACGGGAATTGATGTTTCCCAGGTCTCTTCAGGTACCAGAATGTTTATGGTTGGAATTGGCGGGCAGTACGATTCCACAGAGCCGTACGATTCAGGTTACCAGCTGCTTCCCAGGTATCAGAGTGATCTTATTATCTTCAACCCTTCTGTTGGAGACTACTTTCATCTCGATGTTTCCGGAAATCCTTTTGCTCCGGCCAGGGGTGAGACAATGCAGATAGAATACGGCGGACCCCAGGGTGTTCACTTCAATCTGACTGTTTACGACCGCGCCGGAAGAGACCTTGCGCATCTGGCTGTTAATTCTCCTGCCGGGGATATTTTCAACTGGGATGGAAGGGATGACTGGAATGAATTTCTTCCCATGGGACAGTACATTCTTATGCTGGAAGGTATGTCTTCAGAAGGAGACAGACTTACAACAACAGAGACCGTGGTAATCGCGGCACCGCTGGAATAGGAGGGATTACATGAAAACAATACTGACAGCAGCCCTTCTGTTTCTTGCACTGCCTGTTTATGCCTCTTTTGAAGAGATTGAAATGGGTATTCCAGCCATGGCAATGGGTGGAACAGGAGTGGTTTTAGACGGGCTTGAAGGTGTAATGTGGAATCCGGCATCAGTGGCTTCCCTGGGTTCCGCCGGTGTTACAGTTTCCGGTAAAATGCCTTACTCCTCATTTGATTTCACCACTGCAGGCCTTGATGGCGGCGCCCCGATCACACAGAACTGGAGTCTTGCCGGGAGTGCAAGATGGTTCGGCGGCGATCTCTACAACGAACAGGTTCTTGCCGCGACAATTGCCGGGAAACTCACCAGGGATTTTGCTTTCGGCTTGCAGCCTGTTGTTTCCAGGGTAAATATCAGTGACGGTGTAAGCAGTTATGGAAGCTCAATGGCATTTTCAGTGAATGCGGGATTCCGGGTAACCATGTACGACAGATGGGCGTTTGCGGCATCTGTGAAGAATCCTCTCGAATCCAGAATCGGTGATTCGGAAGAGTATATGCATCGGCAGATGGATGCTGGAATTGCCTACGAGCCGGCCACCGGTCTTCTTACCGCATTTGCTCTTTCCAGAGACTTCAGAGGCACGAGGGTTCGAGTCGGAGGTGCTCTGCCCCTGGGACCTCTTACAGTTTATGCCGGAGCCATGAGCGGCCCGGCAGTATTTACCGGAGGTTTCTCCGCAGTGGTGAAGGGTGTTGAGGCCGTTTATTCTGTTCAGACACATCCCGAGTTGAACCTTTCCCATGCAATCGGGGTGACCTATGCTTTTTAGCCTGCTGCTTGCTTCGATGCTGGCCGCGGTGCCCCCGGGGCTGGACATTAACTCCGCCTCTTACGAGGAACTGGTTGATCTTGAAGGACTGACTTCGGAACAGGCAGTCGTTCTATACAACTACATACAGGGCGTCGGAGGCCTGGAAAACATATACGAGGTGGTGGATCTCCCAGGGTTCACACCGGTTACTCTGGAATGGCTTAAACAAAATGTGCTGGTTCTTCCGGCACCACAGCCGGAGATTTCGCCGCGAATTCTTGACGTAATGGAAAGACTTGCTCAGGAGGACGGCCCAGGTGATGCCGCAGTTGAGTACTGGGAGGATCTTCTCCTGAGACCCATGCCTGTAAACAGGGTTTCATGGTGGGACCTCCGCAGTCTCGACCGGGTGAGTTTCATAGATGCGGCATCGGTGGACAGCAGGCTCAGAACTCTCGGTCCTGTGTCTTCAGTTTCATCTCTCAGAAGCACAGAGAACCTTCGCTACTACGGTTACCGCAACATGAGAGATTACGTGTCTACCCGTGAGCCAGACTATTCCTCCACAGATTTCTTCGGCAGCTACCGCTTCATATACGACGATACAGAGGGCCGGGCGGGGACAGATGACGGGCTGGACGGTCACATTTCGGAAATGAAATCCGCCATATCAGACATTATTGACGGCGGCAGGGAATTGTCTTCCACTTCAATAGACAGCCTTGAACTGATAACCAGGCTTCAGTCCGAATACGCGCAGCTTCTTGAGGCGCGTGATGTAAGCGGTTTCAGCCACAGAATAAGAGTTGGTGCCGGCGACAGATACAGAGGCGGGGTGAGGCTTGCCAGGGGGACTAATTCCCTTGCAGGAAGCGAACTTGTTGCAGGTCTTGAAACTCCTGCAAACAGCCGATTTGACCTTGGTAAAGCCTACTTCTCTTTCCAGGACGATGGTTTTGTAAGGCAGGTTGTTGCCGGTAACTACAGGCTTTCACTTGCCCAGGGCCTCCTTATAGACAACTCCGATGAACTGATGTACAGAAACACATACAGAACATGGGGTCTGACCCCCGACCTCACCTCGTCGAGACAGAATGCTCTTATGGGAGCTGCGGCACAGCTTGAGGCCGGGCCGGTTCTGGGTTACGCCTTCGGCTCGTTTACACCAAGAGATGCCATCACCAATCTGGATGGAACACCAAACGCTCTTTACCAGGGTGAGTTCAGGCCTGAAGAATACAGTGGTGTTCTCACAGAGACCACCTACGGGGGATATGCCTTCTACGATATGGGTGATTTTCTGCCGGTGGGTTCTGCAATTGGAATCGGAGCCCTTGAGATACAGTACAGCGACTCTCTGAATCCTGCAGTTGCCGGTCTGGATATACCCAACGACACATACTCATGGGACTGTCCCGAGTACATGGGTATGCCCTCAGGAGACCGGCAGACCTACTTCGCAGGTGCTGCTCAGACAGTCTACAGAAACATGAGTGCAGAGGTAGAGGCTGTGAGACAGGACAACGGTGCCTGGGCAAGTATTACCACAGCAAGCTGGCAGAACAACTGGTTCAACCTGACCGGTTCGTACAGAAACTATGCTCTGGACTTCATGAACCCCTACAACCGGGCATTTGCAGAGCAGCACAGGTTTGACGACACGGTTTTTGAAAAGCCGTACAGGCTTAACGATCCGCTGGCTTCCCAGCTGGCTGACCTTCCCGTTCCCAAACCGGAGGAGGGCCTTTACCTTGAAACCCGTTTTCAGGTGAGCCGTCAGGTGACCTTTACCAAAGTGTATCTCGATACCTGGAGGAATCTGGCGTACAACACGGAGAATCTCAGATTCCAGGGCGAGGTGGAGTACCGGCCGGTGTGGCCTGTGAGGTTCAGACTCAAGTACAAGTTCCAGGATAAGTTCAATCACAAAGACATAGTCCCAAGCAATTCCCGGACACAGGAGTTCACTCTGAGAACGTTCTCCCTGCCATTCGGCCATGACTACTTCAGCCTGGAGCTGCGGTACGGGAATGTGGAACTTACTCCCAACCCACTCTACGGAGATGACAGGAACATGTGCGGTGGATTCCTGGCAACACGGTGGGAACACCAGTTCACACCTGAACTCTCTGTTCTTGGAGGAAGTACATTCTGGACTACAAACGGAATGAGCCAGTGGGAGTTTGAAGACACAGGAATAGATTTCCTTGATGGTGATGGAACCAAGTTTTACGTTACCATGAAGAACACTCTTTCCGACAACCTTCAGCTTCGGTTCAAGTTTTTGAGAAAGGATACTTTCTTTCCTCACAACGGATTTTACAGGCCGGACCCTGACGATCAGTATCACTATCAGGGGGATCCGGACGAAACAGTAACAGATTTCGGTGACCACATCACCGATTACGGTATTCGCTGCCAGCTCGATATTCGCTGGTAGGCAGGAGGACAAATGGGTATTACAGCAGGCGGAATGATTATCCTTCTGGCCCTTTCCGGCGGCCTGCCGGAGGTAATGTGGCTGGGAGATGAGGGAGTTCTGGGTTCAGCAGGAGCAGCTGGTATGGGTAACACCGTATACGCGGATATTTCTCCCCAGGCGGTTCTGCAGAATCCCGCCATGGCGTCAAAACTTCCAGAGGGATTCAGTGTGGGAATCACCGGAACGGTGGCGCTTGATATAGAAAAAAGAACCAGAAGGGTTTACGACAGTTTTGGCGGAGTTGTAGGCGAATCGGAATACAGCTTCAACCAGAACTTTCATCCGCTTCCAGGCGGAGCTGCCATTTCCTGGAAAACAGGCGATCTTGCCTTTTCCGCTGGATGGAGAGCTGTCTCCACCTTCGGATATTCATACAGCAGGATTATGAACGACGATAACTATGTCAAGGTTGGAGAGGAAACCCTGGAGACAAGCGGAATTCTCAATGACTTTGGTTTTTCCTCTGCGTGGAGACAGGGAGAATTGTTTTCCATCGGTGCTGGCGGCAGTTTTGTAACCGGAACAAGGTCTCTTGAACAGAGAATGCAATATGTAGATCCCACCGCTTCCAGTTATGAAATTGAGCTGGACACGGAGATTTCCGGAATGGTTGTTCGAGGGTCAGCCCTTGTGAACCTGAACAGGGTATCCATTTCCGGTGGGGTGGAACAGCCAGTGGGCTGGACAACAAGCGAGGGTTCGTCCGAAGCAGATATTTCTCTTCCCATGGTTCTAAGAGCCGGACTCAGGTACCTGCCGGGCAACAGACTTATGAGCCTGTTCGTCGCTGATTTCTGGTGGTCGGGTACACAGGCAGTGGAGGTAGCTGATGCCGATGCCGGTATGAAGAATTCATGGGGTTTCGGTGCTGGAGTGGAAAACACCCTTCCAGGCGGCACAATAGGAAGAGCAGGTTTTGAATACGACAGTTCTCCGGTAGCGTCAGCTCTCGATAGAATGAAGTTCACAACAGGTCTGGGATGGGTTCTGGACGACATTACAGTGGATGCAGGGGTGAGTTTCTCGCCTGTGAGATGGGATCAGTATCAGGCGGATGGCCTGCCAACTTTTACCCCCGGGGACTCACTGGTGGTAGAGTCAAGCAGAACCGCCTTTACCCTCGGCATAGAGAAGACATTCTAGGAAGGACGGTATGATGCTTAAAAAAACTGCACTGGTACTGTTCCTGCTGGCTTCAACGCTTAGCGCTGAGGTAATCTATCTGAACATCCTTCACACCAACGATATACACGGGGGGATCGCTCCCAGAGAAGCCTCGTTTATGAATCCTGATTTTCCACCTGGTATCGGTGGAGGTGCGTGGATTGCATCCTATGTAAACAAGGTGAGAGAAGAGTGCGCAGAGAGCGGCGAGTACTGCCTTCTTATCGATGCAGGAGACATCTGGCAGGGAACCCCTGTTGGTAACTACAACTCAGGTGAGTTCATGATGGAGTGGATGAATTCCATGGACTACGACATGATGACCCTGGGTAACCATGATTTTGATCACGGCGCTGAAAACGCCATAGAGAAATCTTTTATGGCTGATTTTCCCGTGATCTGCACGAATTTCACAACAACTGAAGGTGAAATTCCATTGCCGATAGTGCCTTACATCTTTATGGATATAGGTGGAATAAATGTTGCCTTTGTGGGAGTTACAACCTCCGACACCTACGGTCTTGTCGACCCTGAGCTGCTTGAAGGCTACCTGATTACACCGGAGCTTGAAGCTGTTCAGAATGCGCTTAACGAGGTGTACGATCAGGGAGCAGATGTGGTGGTTCTGGTTTCTCACCTGGGGCAGCCGCCGGATCCGGAGAGATACACAGCCAGAGTTTACCAGGCCTGGGAAAACGGGGAGGACTACACCAAGGATTTTGCATACAACAGCGCTGAACTTACATGCATGGTTCCAGGTATAGACTTCATCGTAAGCGGTCACACACATGTCGGCCTTCCAGAGCCGTGGGTTAATCCCATTACACACACCATAATTGTTCAGGGATATGCGAACGGAACCGGTATCGGGCACATCAGACTCGCACTGGATACCGAAAGTCGTTCTCTTGTGGGGTACGACCTGCCTGACGGCGAGGAGTACATAAGTCTGATGCACGACAGGTTCTGGCCCGACATGGAGCAGTACGACCTTATCAACGGTTTCAGGGAAATAGCCGAGGCTGGAATGGACGAGGTGATCGGAGAGGCTGTTACCGAGATACCCAGAGGCGGTGCCGAGCATCCTCTTGGCAGAATGATGAGCGATGCGATCTGTGCTGCCACAGATGCAGACGTAGGTCTTCTGAACAGAGGAGGGATAAGAGCAGCCATTCCCAGGGGACCCATAACCCCCAGAATAATATTTACATCCATTCCTTTTGAAGAGGATCTTTACACTCTGGAGGTTACCGGAGCCGAGCTGCTTGAAATACTGGAAACGGGAATGCAGGGCAGAAGACGAGACATGGAGATCTCCGGTTTTACCTGCAACCGTAATCAGGCTGCGGAAGATGGCAGCAAGATAGAAGAGCCCATGGTTAACGGCCAGCCGCTGGACCTGGATGCAGTCTATATCCTGGCAACTACAGGTTACCTGGCCCAGGGAAATGTGGGTTACGATATTATGCTTCAGCACGACGCGAACTATGCCGGAGTTACCCTTCTCCAGGCAGTTACCAACTACATTTCTTCGGCGTCACCCATAGAGCCGGACAACACAACCAGAATTATCTGGATTGAAGAGGAAAGGTAACCGGTTGAAGATTGCAGTTTTTGGTGCCGGGCTGGCAGGTCTCAGCGCTGCTGAGGAGCTGGCCCGGCACGGACACGAGGTTGTTGTTCTGGAGAGAGAGCCCTCTGTGGGAGGGCTTGCGTCAACTGTAAAAAGAGATGGTTTTAAGTACGACCTTGGCCCCCACAGGTTCCACACAACCAGCGATGAGATACTGAACTTTGTCCGCTCACTTCCCGATGTAAAATTCAGTGAATTGAACAGGGTCAGCAGGATAAGACTTCTTGACAGGTATTTCGACTATCCACTTGCTTTAAGCAATGTGCTCACAACCATGCCTATTCACATGGGGCTGGGAATGATGCTGAGTTTCCTGGGAGAGAAGATCAGGGGAGTATTTGCCCCCAGGGAACAGAAGAGCTTTGAAGGGTGGGTGCTCAGTCGTTTTGGCCGAGGTCTCTACGAGCTGTATCTGGCGCCCTACAACAGGAAACTCTGGGGCATAGAGCCTTCAACTCTCAGTGCCGACTGGGCAAGCCAGCGGATCACAGTACCAAGTCTGGCCGGTCTGATCAGAGAAACTGTTTTTCCCTCGAAGGAAACGGTAAGAAGCCTGGTGAGCACTTTTCATTACCCAGACGGTGGAATTGGAAATATCAGTCTCGCTCTTGCATCCAGGATAACTGAAATGGGTGGCTCCATTCTTGTCTCCACAGAGCCGACAGGTATACAAAGAACAGACACAGGCTGGGGTATAAACCTTAAAAACGGCCACCTGGAGTGTGAGAAGATCGTTAACACAATACCGGTAAATGACTATACGAAACTTCTGGGAAGCATCCTTCCCGGGGAAGTGCATGAAGCAGCATCTTCTTTAAAATTCAGAGCTCTTGTTTTCCTCACAGTTCTTTTAAACGGAGAGATTGAGCCTTCAGACCACTGGATTTACACATCGGAGGATCGGTACCTCTTCAACAGACTTTCAATTCCCCGTAATTTTGATAAGGATGCACCCTCTCAGGTGGTGTTTGAATACAGTTGTCAGGTGGGAGACAGAATCTGGAACATGACAACAGATGAACTGTTTGAGAGCAGTGTTCCAGGGGCAGAGCACCTGGGGCTTTTCACCGCCGACATGGTAAAAGGTGTCGATGTGAAAAGGATATCACACGCATACCCCATATACGATCTCGGCTATGCAGAGAAAACGGCAGTTGTTCTGGATGCCCTGGAAAACCTTTCAGGAAGTGTAACCTGTGGCAGGCAGGGGCTGTTCCGCTACAACAACATGGACCATTCTATTGAAATGGGAAAGTACGCAGCTCTTGAGATCATGGGAAAAGCCTCTGTAAAGAACCATTTCAACTGGGACGGAAGCACCTGGGCTGATGGTTAACCTCAGAAAAGCCGGTTCCGGTCTGCTCATCACAATTGGTGCCATTTTTGTCTTCGGAGCCTTTGTCAATCCGCCCTTTATCAGACCTCTTCTGGCACTTACATGCCACAGGCTTCCAAGCCGCTCGTTTTCGTGGGCTCCCGGTCTGTGTGCCAGATGCACATTTTTCTGGATCGGAATACTGTTCTCTTCCACTCTGATGCTCTTCAAAAAACTACCTGGATCAGTTCTTACAGGGCTGCTGCTTATTCTGCCCATGGCGCTGGATGGATCACTTCAGTTCATAGGTCTGTACGAGAGTACCAATATCATGCGGCTGCTCACCGGTTTTCTCGGAGGAGCCGGGCTGTGCGTTCTTCTTGAGGGCAGAAGCTGAACCAGATTTATGCACCTTGTTCTATGAACCCCAGTTAAGCTTAAGCTTCCGATTGTGTTGAACACAATCCCTGAGATAAAGGTTAATTAAATTCTGGTAAGGAATTCCGGTATCCTTTGACATGGTCTTGAAGTATTCCACTACATCAACACTGAGCCTGATT
>Ga0164318_10002183_pt1 | contig 17995 bp, 18 predicted proteins | sample GuaBasSedimGuay9_FD_113734 | JGI IMG/M metagenome (GOLD analysis project Ga0164318, IMG submission 113734) | Subseafloor sediment microbial communities from Guaymas Basin, Gulf of California, Mexico - Guay9, Core 4571-4, 0-3 cm | ecosystem: Environmental > Aquatic > Marine > Hydrothermal vents... | reverse complement strand
GGCGTTCTGGGAAGTTTTCTTAAATCCGATGGCTTTTTAATTATCCCTTCGAACAGGGAGGGAATTAAAAAAGGGGAGAGCGGATATTTTCTACCCTATGATTTAATTCTATAAAAACAGGCTTGAATGATGAAAAACTTTGGCGGGAGAATCGATAGAAATATATATCTTAACCTCAAAAGTATAGATGAAGCGATGGCCATAATAGAAAGCCTTTCAATCCCTGAGCTTGGAGCTGTTGAAATTGACTCCTCAGAGGCTATTGGCCGAATAGCTTCAGAGGATATATATGCAAGGTTTTCTGTTCCCCATTACAATGCTGCGGCAATGGACGGAATCGCAACAAAGGCTGAATACACCTTTGATGCTAGCGAAACGGAACCGATAACTCTTACGTGTAATAAATACACTCAAATTGATACAGGCCAACCCATACCAGAAGGCTATGACGTAGTTATTCCAGAAGAGGAGATCAGCTATGATAATAATCGTAATGTAACGGTTATAAAATCTTTTCATCCATGGCAAAACGTAAGAATAATCGGTGAAGATATAGTTAAAGGTGAGCTTTTAATTCCGGCAAACAGCGTAATCCAGGAAAATGCTGTGCCCCTCCTTCTGGCAGGAGGGATCTGGAAAATAATGGTGAAGAAGAAACCTAGAGGGTTAATAATACCAACAGGTAATGAGATTGCTCAACCACCGGTAGAAATACTCAAAGATGGCCAGATAATCGACTATGATTCAAATCTCATTGGAAAACTACTCGAAAAATGGGGTTGTGAATATGAAGTAACAGGTGTCATCCCTGATAGCATAGAATCCCTCAAAAACAGAATACTAAGCAGTTTGGAAAGTTTCGATTTTATCTGCATAATCGCTGGTTCATCAGCCGGTAGAAAAGATTACACCACAAAAACTTTGAGTGAAATAGGTAAAATCCTTTTTCATGGTGTTAAAATGATGCCGGGAAAGCCTTTTAGCCTTGCTGTTGTTTCAGGAAAGGCTGTGTTTGGGATTCCTGGCTTTCCAGCAAGTGCCTACTTTTCCGCTCAACTATTTCTGAGAAGATATATCGAGAGGATTACATCAAGACCAATCATTATTCATTCTCTATCATGCTCCCTTTCCCAGAATGTCCCATCAAAGCTTGGTTACAGCGAAATTATCAGGGCAACAGTTTCGGATCTCTACAACAAAATAAAAGCTATACCGTTAAAGAGAGGAGCAAGTGTATTTAAAAGCATATATGAATCTTCTCGTTACTAGATAATTCCCGAAAATAGTGAGGGTTATCCGACGGGCAAAGAGATCGATGTTTATCTAATTAATGAGGATATTGATTATAAAAAAAATATTATTTTTATCGGAAGCAATGACCTTTCAATTGACTTTATAAAATCACTGCTCAAGTTGTATTATCCTGATTTTAACCTTGTCTCACTTAACAGGGGAAGCATGGGTGGGCTTGTTTCTCTTAAAAATCAAGAAACCCATTTTGCACCAACGCATCTTTTTGATCCAGAAAGTAACGATTATAACATCCCCTACATAAAGAAGATATTCGGAGATCAAAGAATTTTTTTATTGGGAGTGGCAAAACGAAATCAGGGAATAATTGTAAAAAAAGGGAACCCATCCAATATTAAAGGTATAGAGGATATACAGAATGTTCGCTTTATAAACAGACAAAAGGGAAGCGGTACTCGAATTCTTTTAGATTATCTTATTGATAGAAAATCTATTGATAGAAGTCGTATAAAAGGTTATGATTTTGAGCTATACACCCATATGGCTGTATGCAACTTTATTCAAAAAGGATATGCAGATTGTGGGATAGGGATTAAAACAGCAGCGGATGCCTTTGATCTAGATTTTATACCGATTGGATATGAGGAGTATGAACTGGCCTTTTATGAATCCTTTTTAAATGATAAAAGATATGATATAATTTATAAACTAATACAAAGCCAGAACTTCAAGGATAAACTAAAAAATTACGGTGGATACGATACGAGTATTACCGGAAGAATAAGAAAGGTTTAAAATGTTAAAAGATGGATTCGGCCGTACAATAGAAACCTTAAGAGTTTCAATTACAGATAGATGTAATTTAAAATGTCTTTACTGCACAATAAATCAGGATACTGTTTTTTTGCCAAAACATAGAATTATGACCTATGAAGAAATTATGAAGATTTCCAGAATTCTTCTGGATCTTGGGCTCAGCAGAATAAAACTCACCGGTGGAGAACCGCTTATAAGAAAGGATCTGCCAAAGCTTATCGAAAAACTTGCAAGTTTAAATGAAGTAAAGGATCTTTCCTTAACTACAAATGGCACCATGTTAACCTCTTTCATGGCAAAAATACTTAAGGAAGCAGGCCTTCATAGGTTAAATATCAGTCTCGATTCATTAAACCCCTATACCTATAGAAGAATTACCGGCGGAAAACTTAACGATGTGCTTAGAGGAATTGACAATGCGATTGAAAGCGGATTCAACCCGGTAAAGATAAATACGGTCCTTCTGAAAAATATAAATGATTCTGAAATATTTGATATTTTAAATTTTGCTGTTGAAAAATCATTAACCATCAGGTTTATTGAAGAGATGCCATTTTCAAAAACACCCTACTCCGGGGTTTCAAACGATACAGTATTTTCAATGCTTAAACCCTATCTTGAGACTGACAAGGTTGTAAAGGATGACAAATCACCCGGGCCAGCTGTTACCTTTAAAGTTAAAGGGAGTAATGCTAAAATAGGATTCATAAGCCCATTTTCAAGGCCTTTTTGTATGAAATGTAACAGGATAAGGCTTTCAACGGATGGTAAAATCCTCCCCTGTATTGCTACAAATAAGGGTGTTGATATTTTATCGATGATAAGAAATCATTCTCCGGATCAGATTATAATAGATAAAATAAAAGAATCTTTAATGGGTAAAAAACTTATGCATGATGGTTTCAAAAACCCATTAAAGATGAACCTCCTTGGAGGTTAAATTGTAGGCTAAATATCTGAGAATAAGAATAGACAGGTAGACTTTGGTTAATGATAAAAAACTTATTTTGTATATTCGTTTTATATTTATAGAAAATTAGAATTAAGTATCCATAAGTATTATGTAGACTGAATCCTTCACACTGGACACCCAGTTAGTTATATTAACTGACAAGACGACCAGAGGAGGTCCTGTCTTATGAGAAATAGACGATCATTTAGTAAATAATTTAAAAGAAATCTGGTAGAACAAATAATCAGTGGTGGTACCACAACTGCCACCGCGAACAGAAAAGGTGGTACAGAATACCTTAAAAGTTAAAATAAATTTAATTATTTTTGATACTTGTTGAATTATCAATAATAAAACCATAACTATCAAATATAGTTTTTTGTTACCCAAAATATACCTGTATATATTTGAGGAGTTATAAAATTGGGGAAAAATGGTAAAACTATAAAATCCTCCCATCTCGATAAGATGGGCAACGCTAAAATGGTCAACGTTAAATCCAAAGATGAAACAGAGAGATTTGCAAAGGCCTATGGCAAAGTTTCTATGAACAGCGAAGCATACGAGCTATTAAAGTCTGGTTACAGTAAAAAGGGAGATATTTTCAGTGTGGCCCGGATCGCTGGAATTATGTCGGTAAAAAAGACTCATGAGTTAATCCCTCTTTGCCATAATCTCAGAATAAGTTCTGTGAAGATTGATTTTCGATTAGTTGATACCAATAAATCATGTGAAATTGTATCCGAGGTTGAAGGAATAGATAGAACCGGCTTTGAAATGGAAGCACTTACTGCTGTTTCTGTTTCAGCCCTTACGATTTACGATATGTTAAAGTCCGTTGATAGAGGAATAACAATTAGCAAAATATACTTATTAGAAAAATCCGGTGGGAAAAGCGGTCATTATATAAACAAAAATTATTAGGAAATAATTTTTTTCAGGAAAGCTGTCGTATGAAAATTGAATGTGCCATCATTACAGTTAGTGATAGGGGATTTTCTGGCGAGAGAATTGATAAAACTGGTAAAGCTGTCGAAAATATACTAAGGGCTAAAGGTTTTGATATCAAAAAATACAGTATCGTACCCGATGATGAGAAGATGATAGAGAAAGAAATAAAAGAAGCTGTTGACCATTTAAACTGTGATATTGTACTTACCAATGGGGGTACGGGACTTTCTCCAAAGGATATAACACCAGACGTTACAAAAAACCTAATCGACTACGAGATCCCGGGGATATCAGAAGCTATGAGGTTTGAGGGCTACAAAAAAACAGTCAGGGCAGTACTTTCAAGGGCTGTTTCCGGAGTAAGGGGTAGAAGTATAGTCATAAATCTACCCGGGAGTGTAAAAGGGGCAACTGAATCACTCGAGGCGGTAGTAGATGCGTTACCCCATGCTGTTGAGAAGCTTCATGGAAGCACAAAAGACTGCGGAAATGAATAGTATAGGGGAGTTATATGTATAAAGGTTTCCATTTATAGAATCATAAAAGAGGATTTTTAAAAATGAAAAACAAGGGGTATCTGTTACTTTTTATTTTTTCATATATATTCTTTATAATCATCATTTTTGTGAATATAGGACTTTCTCAGGATGATGCTGCCGGTGAAATTGCCAGTTACATACAGAATGAAAGTGGAAATAAAGTAACGGTCTATATAGCACCCAACAGCAAAACAAAAAAAGGCGATATATACATAAAAGTCATAACGCCAAAATCTCCATCTAAAGATAAAACAATACTATCCATTGTTTATACTATCGGTAAATTGATGGAAGAAAGTATCGCATACAGAATATACTTTGATACTGTAATGATTGAAATAAACGATAGATTATATGCAATAGGAACAATAGGTTGCAGAGCTGTATTTAATGCAAAATCAAGAGAAGAACAGGGCAAAATTGTGCAGAAGAGCTTAAAAACCCTAAAATAAAAATTTTATTGAATTATCTGATCAAAAAACTTATATTATTAACATCCGGGGGTGGTGTAATGCCTGAGATTATACCCCTTGAACCTGATCCGGGTAATGCCGGCGGAGGGAGGAGCAAATGCATAACTTCACACCTCAAAATCAACAAAATCCATTTAATAGTTATATTCAAGATCCTATTCATTCCCTTTTGATTCTTCCTTCGCATTTCATGTTTTGTTCAATAAAAGGATCAGAGCTTTTTGGGGCAGGTTTTACTATGCTTAAATATGGAGACATTTTTGCAATCAAAATCGGCATTACTCTATAAAAAGTCTTTAAGGCTTTCTCATAATGCACACCCCCAAAATTTAATCAAAGAGGAGATTTAAAATGGGTAACAGCAATTTGATGAAGTGGAAACTCAAAGAAATCACCCTTGTTTCTGTAGTATCAATTGCCCTTGGTGTTATCTGGTGGGGTTGGACATTTGTCTATAATCTTTTAGACCCAGCCTTGAGACCCTTTGGCTTGAACTATCTTGTAGTGGGCTTCTGGTTTATCGGAGGTACTTTGCTCCCCTATATTATAAGAAAACCAGGTGCTGCATTTTTTGCTGAAACCCTTGCTGCTGTGGTTGAAGGATTTATTACCCAGTGGGGGATAACAACAATCTTTTGGGGAATGGCTCAGGGCGCTCTATCAGAACTGGTTTTTGCCGTTTTCAGATATAAGAAGTACAACCTTATGGTAATGATACTGTCCGGTATAGCTGCGTCAATTGGCTCCTATATCCTTGACTTTTTTTACAACAAATACTACACACTCGGAACTGGAATTATTATAGTCCAGATAATTGCAATTTTAATTAGCGGGGCCTTTTTAGGAGGTTTTCTTGCGAAGGTAATTGGAGATGCATTACAGAAAACAGGAATTTTAGATCAATTCTTGATTGCTCAAGATTCTTATAAAGAATAAAACTATAAAACAAGAAAACTCAAATACGGAAAAACTTAAAGTGAAAAACAACAGTACGGCGATTTTTACAATAAAAGACTTTTCATTTTCCTATCCCTTAAGCCAGCTTAATAAAAAAACTATTAGGATAAATGGACAAATTGATATCAAAAAGGGTGAAAGGGTGCTAATTAAAGGGCCTTCAGGGTCAGGCAAAAGCACCCTGCTTTTAGCCCTATCAGGGATTATCCCCTATGAGATAACAGGAAAACTGGGGGGGAAAATACTATTTAAAGGTCAAAATATAGACAGTATCCCTCCCGAAAACCTTCACAGAAACATAGGTATAGTATTTCAAAATCCCTATTCACAGAAAGTCACCTACTCAGTTGAAGATGAACTGGTGTTTTATCTTGAAAATCTCGGTTATAGCCCTGGAGAAATAAACAGAAGGTTGAATAAGCTGTATAAATCCTTTAATTTTTCAGCTTATATGCATAGGTCTACAAATAATCTCTCAGGCGGGGAATTACAAAAGATAATTCTATCTTCCGTCCTGATTGCAGAGCCAGAGGTTATCCTTTTTGATGAACCTACATCTTACCTCGATATAAAATCTGAGATTTCATTCTACAAATATTTGAAAGATAATTTAAAAGACCAAACAATCATAATCGTTGACCATAAATTAAACCACAACATATCGTTTATCAAAAGGATAATAGAGCTCGATTCTAAAGGTAATATAATCTTTGATGGCCATATTAAAGAGTATAAAAAATTGTTTATTTCAGGAAAATTATCTAGAGAAAAAAAGAGCTGGAATATAGAAAAGTTTGTTACATTATCAAAAAGCACACATGAAAAAACGTTAAAACTTGAGTTGAGTAATCTTTATTTTTCTTATGGAGGAAATAGAGGGGATAAGCCAATATTAAATAATATCAACCTAACAATCGAAACTGGCAGAGTAGTTTCGATCTTTGGTCTGAACGGCAGCGGAAAAACGACGCTGATCAAGGTCACTTCTCGATTAATAAAATTAAAAAAAAGAAAGTCCAGCGGAAAAATTCGAATGTTCGAAGATAGTGGCAGAACCATTAAAAAAAGGGAGTTTTTTGATAACCTCGGCGTTGTATTCCAAAACCCGGAAACTCATTTTTTATACCTCACAGTAGGAAAAGAGATTACAAATGGCAGATATATTGAAAATGTGGATAAAATAGCGAAAGCATTTAATATAACAGATTCTCCCAGGCAAAACCCTTTTACACTAAGCGAGGGCCAAAAACGAAGGCTGAACTTAGCTAATACATTCTTTTTGAGCAAACGAATAGTCCTGATGGACGAACCAACATTTGGTCAGGATGAAAACGGAATATTAAATCTAATAAAAACAATAAATATTCTTAAAAGAACCGGAATGGGCTTTTTGATAGTTTCTCATGATACAAAGTTTATAAAGTCCATATCGGATAAGGTCTACTACCTCAAAAATGGTAAATTGAAGGAGTTAAAAACCATTAAAAAGGCCTTTGGGGAAAACAGTGAGAATAATTAAAAAGATTCACCCTCTTGCAAAGTTTTTTATATCCCTTTCCTTACTTATACCGATATTTATATCAACAAATCCGTATCCATCACTCGTTTTTTTGTTTCTATCTACAATAATCGTCCTACTCTCTAAAAGTGCAAAACTCTACAAACTTCTGCTTGTTTTCCTTGTCCTTCTTCCTTTCAGCATATCTATATTCCTCTTAAATGCTCTCTATGGTAAATACACAGATGGGGAAACTATAAACTTTCTCTCATTTACATTTTATAAAAGAAACTTATACAACGGACTGGCTTTAGGTATTAGAAGTTTTACACTCGGTGTTATTTCCATTAGCTGGGCTATGACAATTGATTTTTCTGTAATGGTAAAAGGGATGATGCAGAGTTTTAAACTAAATCCGAAAATTGGATATTCCCTATTTGTTGGGATTAATGCAATACCTCATATAGCAGAGGAGTTTAAAAGAATACAGGATGTAAAAAAAATAAGAGGATTAAGAAGACCTATGCCTTTTGCTGTTACATTAAATATCCTTATCCAAGCTGTCAGATTCTCAGAGCAGGCATCTCTATCGATGACTGCAAGGAATCTTGGTTCTGAAAGAAGCTATTACAGGGACAATAGATTAACCAATTTTGATTATAGAATGATCCTTTTTTTCTACATACTTAATTTGATGATATCGATATTGCTAGCCATAAATGGATTATTTAAAGTGGGAATATGAAACTAAAAATTTAGGAGGATAGACTATGGCTGTTGCAGATATAGCTGTAATTCCAGAAGGGGTCACTGATGTATATGATGCTGTTGATAGAGCAATCCAAGTTATAAAAGAATCCGGTCTAAAATACGAGGTTGATGCAATGAGTACGGCAGTTGAAGGAAGCCTTGACGAAATTTTAGAGCTTATAAAAGAGATACATAAGGCAATGTTTGATTATGGAGCAAAGGGGGTGCTTACAAATCTCAGGGTACAGGAAAGTAAAATATATCCCACTTCCATTAATGAAAAAACCGGGAAGCATAGAAAATAGCTTTTCCAATTTTAATGAGTAAGTACAACAGTACTGAAGAATATAACCTTTGGAGACTTATATAATATTAACCTATTTTCAACGTCCATAATATAAATCGATACCTCTAAGAAATCATCCTTAATAGAAAGATTTCACTTTATTAATCCTATTTTATTATCTATACTCCCTTTCTCCAAACTGTGATATGGATGAAAAAAATAAGTATTTATTTCAGCTAGTCACAGGCAAATTCAGCACTAAAATCGGAATCTACCATTGTTTATACATGTCGGTTTACACACGTCACTTCAGCATTCTACATCTGAGAATGCATGTTTCACTTTCCCATAATTTCCTTAATTTTTCCAGCAACAGTCTCGCCAAACTTTTCATGCTCCTCCTTCTCCCAGTGAATTCCATCCACAGTGCTTGATTTAACAATATCACCTGCATCGAGAAAATAGATTTTATTAACCTTGGCAACTTCCGCATAATATCCAGACAAATCGTGCGATTTCTTTACTGACTGTTCATCAAAACATAGAAATATTGATTTTAAAATTGGTGGAGGTGAAACGAGGATTATTTCAGGGGCATTCCCACCAACCCCTGCATCACTTTTTTTAACAAGCTTAACCAACCTCTCAGCCCCCTGTGCTATCTCATAGGCATTCAATCCAAACCTGCTCTTTAGATCATTAGTACCCAACATAATTAAAATTAAATCAATAGGCTTATGTGATTCAAGTATGGTAACAAGGTGCGTGAGGCCACATTTATCTCCTTCAACAGGATCCTCAAATACAGTGGTTCTGCCATTTAAACCCTCGGGTATTACAAAAAACTCATTTCCCAACTTTTCCTGCAAAACAGATGTCCATCTATTTTTAAAGGGATACCTCCCCTCACCCGAAGGCATATATCCCCATGTATTTGAATCACCAAAACAAACTACAGTTTTCATAATGGTTCCCCCTCTTGATTTTCTAAACGATTTTCTATATAAAACTTCCTTTTCCTTATCAAAAGATTATCCCACTTATTCTGAAGCTAAGCTATTATTTCATACTCTTCCAGATAATCCTTAGCAAAACTTTCAACATAGCGGGTAAAACTCTCAAACAGATCTTTCAATTCTTTTATATTATAATTGATATTAACATCTCCTGGTATAGCAAATTTCGGGTTGAACATTATTACCCTTAATTTTCTCGCTACATTTTCACTGATATTACTATTTAAAATAGAAAATATATTGCTATCTTTAATTTTAAGATACTTCATCAAATCTTCAGTTAGATTAATAAGCATATACGAATTAATCAGATTTGAAACTCCCTTTAATTGAAGGTAGCCTATATTTTTATATTCAATGAAATTTCTAGTTAAATAATAAACTACCTCGGAAACAAGAACAGAACCGGGCCCAGCTTTAGATTCAATACGGGAAGTAATATTAACATTATCTCTGAACACATCATTATCTTTACAAACAACAGATCTCATATGTATACCAATACGGGTGTTAAACTTTTCATTTAAAGGAACAAAATCATTATAATCTCTGGTCTTCTCCTGAATTATTAATCCACCGACAACAGAATTTAAAGGATGGTTAAAAACTGCAAGTATACCATCCCCCATTTTTTTATGGTTCTTCCATTAAAATCCTCAATAGCAGTAATTACGATTTTTTCAAAATTATCAACAATTTTCATAACTCCTGTGATGCTCAGCTTCGAGGATAGTGTAGTGTAGTTAGCAATATCAATAATGAAAACTGCAACTTCCTTCATTTTCTCGTACTGGATCTTAAACTCCACCTTCGGACTTTCAACCAATTAAACACTCTCCGTTTCATCCCTCAACGTATCTGAGACCTTGATTGTTTTATATCACAACTGTAAATCATATTCCTTTTTTTCTTTACAAGGAAGGTAAAATTTTATAAATTTCTATTGCCAGAAAAACGGGATGTAGCGCAGTTTGGTAGCGCACATGGCTTGGGACCATGGGGTCGCCAGTTCGAATCTGGCCATCCCGATTTGCGTCTGTAGCTCAGCTGGATAGAGCAACAGCCTTCTAAGTTGTGGGTCGCAGGTTCGAGTCCTGCCAGACGCGAACGTGGTGAGCGTAGTTCAATTGGTAGAGCGCAAGACTGTGGATCTTGTTGTTGTGGGTTCGAGTCCCATCGCTCACCCATTTTTTATATGCGTCCGTAGCTCAGGTGGATAGAGCAGTGGACTTCGAATCCAAAGGTCGCAGGTTCGAATCCTGCCGGGCGTGATAATCGTACCGGAAAGTTCATTTATATAGATTCATACTAAAATTTTGTTTTTTCTACATTATTCAATGATTTGAGCTGGACTTTCTGGTTTATATTTATATAAATTCTGGACTGTAGCTTGATTTTTGCGGGCCGTTAGCTCAGCTGGTAGAGCAGCAGACTCTTAATCTGCGGGTCGAAGGTTCGATCCCTTCACGGCTCACATGCGAGAGTGGTGGAACTGGCAGACACGCTAGACTTAGGATCTAGTGCCTCTGGGCATGTGGGTTCGAGTCCCACCTCTCGCAAAAAGAAAAATTCTTGAAAACTCTAAAGATTTTTATTAAAATTGTATTACAAAACACTCAGGCTTAATTAGCGGGAATAGCTCAGTGGTAGAGCGCCACCTTGCCAAGGTGGATGTCGCGGGTTCAAGTCCCGTTTCCCGCTCATTTTTTTGCCCTTCCAATATTTGTTTATTTTTTACTTCAATTTGGTTATCTTTACTACTGAGTACATTTATAATACCCTTAAAATCTAAAAATCAGAAAGGAAAACAATGCAGTTAGAGAAAGATGTTAAAAAAGATGCTAATTCCAAAATAAAAATAGAAGTAACAGTTAATAAGGATGAGATTACAAAAATAAGGGAGAAGGTCATACATGATATTGAAAAAAATGCGAAACTCCCTGGATTTAGAAAGGGTAAGGTCCCAAGAAAGATAATTCTCACCAGATTTTCAGATCAGATAAAAAATGAAACAATTAGTAATATACTCTATGAATCAATAGACCAGGTAATTAAAGAAGGAGAATTTAAGCCAATTTCTGAGCCTGTAGTTACGGATCTTGATGACCTATCCCCGGATAAGAACTTTACATTCAAAGCCGAATTTGACGTTATGCCTGAGGTTACCCTGAAGGAGTATAAAGGATTATCTGCCACAAAGTATGAGTATGAAGTACCTGAAAAACTTGTAGATGATGAGTTAGAAACCCTGAGGGAGAGATTCTCTACGCTGGTAAGTGTTGATGAGCCGGCAAAAGAGGGATATTATCTTGTAATAGACTATATTGAGTACGACCAGAATGGCAAAGAAAAATATAGAAAGAATGATCAAACTTTCCTACTGGATGACAAGGAAGACCCCTTCGCTAAAGAGCTTTTGGGGATAAAGAAAGGTGAAGAGAAGGATGTAACAATCACTCTGGAGAACAAATTAGAGGATGGTAAAGACAATCCTGTAAAAATTAAGGTGCATGTTAAGGTAAAGGATATAAAAAAGAAGGAACTGCCCGAACTGGATGATGATTTTGCACAGGATATAAGCGATGTATCTTCTTTAGCAGAATTAAAAGAAAAAATAAAAAAAGATTTAGAAGAAGAGGCAAAAAAAAGAGCCAAGACAAAAACAATGGAAAAACTTATTGATATTTTAATTGAAAAGAACGATTTCAATCTTCCTGAATCAATGATAAACTACGAAATTGACAGGATCATCTCTGAAATTGCAGCTGCTTACAGGTTGGACATTGAAAAGTTAAAGAGTAATAAAGAGCAGTATGAAGAATATAGAAAAAACATCAGAGATAGAGCGATTAAAAATCTCAAACAGGAGCTCATCCTTGCAGAGATAGCAAAAGCTGAGAAATTAGAAGCTTCAGACAGCGAATTGGAAGAAGAAATAAAGAAATATGCAGAAGAAAACAAAAAAGATTTTAATGAATTAAAAGAAAATATGAAAAAAAATAAGACATTGGAGAGTCTAAGATATCAAATTAATCTCAGAAAAGCTCTCGATTTTGTACATGAGAATGCAAAATTTGACAAAACTGAAAAGGTAATTTTAAATAGTGAAGGGGAAGGAGAGAAATAATGCCACTAGTTCCTATGGTTGTTGAACAATCAAACAGAGGTGAAAGGGCCTACGACATATACTCAAGACTTTTAAAAGACCGTATAATATTTATCGATTCCGAAATTAACGATATAACTGCAAATTTGGTTATAGCTCAGCTTTTATTTCTCGAAGGAGAAGATCCTGATAGAGATATTTTCCTCTATATTAATAGTCCTGGTGGTTTAATAACAGCGGGATTGGCAATATACGACACCATGCAATACGTCAGACCCGATGTATCTACTATCTGCATAGGCCAGGCAGCCAGTATGGCGGCTGTTCTACTGGCGGCCGGTACAAAAGGAAAGCGATACGCTTTACCAAATGCCAGGATTATGATTCATCAGCCCCTTGGTGGAGCACAGGGCCAGGCTACAGATATAGAAATTGCAGCCAAGGAGATAGTGAGAAATAGAGAGATAATAGAAAACATTCTTGTGAAGCATACGGGACAGCCTATGGAAAGGATACATAGAGATGCCGATAGGGATTTTTATATGTCTGCACCGGAAGCAGTCGATTATGGTCTTATAGATGATGTCCTTATCAGACATAAAGATCAAAAGAATAGTTCAAAATAGGCCAGTAAGCTTTATAATTTAAAATATACTTATTTTATTCATTCAAATAGTGGTTTTTTGCATTTGCGTTCTCTGATGCCTTTAATAACAGTATTTAAGCTTTAATTAGGATGTTAAGATATTCAAGGGTACTTAAAAATAATTTTTTGTAGGTATAAAATAAATAGGCAAAGTAGGGCTTTTATCATTAACTAAAGTATACTTGCCTATTTTTATAATTGTAAAATTAGCCGATATTTAATTAGAAGTATCAAAACCATAATTTTTAGAGTTATCTGTTTCAAACAGATTAATTATACGAAAAAATGAAAAGCAAAGGTTATAAGCTATGATAAAGTATCCTGATATGGATAAGAAGGTATGTTCTTTCTGCGGAAAAGACCAGAGCCAGGTTAGAAAAATGGTAGCGGGACCCGGTGGTGTTTATATTTGCGATGAATGTGTAGAGCTATGCAGTGAAATTATGTTTGGTGATGATAAATCTGAGGTAATGATTGATTTTGATACACTTCCAACCCCTGTGGATATAAAGGACTTTTTAGACCAGTATGTGATTGGGCAGGAATATGCAAAAAAGATTCTATCGGTTGCTGTTTACAATCATTATAAAAGAATAACATACCTGGCAAAAAATACCAGTGATAACGACGTTGAACTTGAAAAGAGTAATGTGCTGTTAATAGGCCCTACAGGAAGCGGCAAAACCCTTCTTGCCCAAACACTTGCAAAAAAGCTAAATGTTCCTTTTACCATAGCCGATGCCACAACACTTACAGAAGCTGGATATGTCGGTGAAGATGTAGAAAATATTTTGTTAAAACTCATACAAAATGCAGGCGATGATATAAAAAAGGCTGAACTTGGAATCATATATATAGATGAAATTGATAAGATTTCAAGAAAAAGCGAAAATCCCTCAATTACAAGGGATGTTTCAGGTGAAGGTGTTCAGCAAGCCCTTTTAAAGATCATAGAGGGAACAATTGCTTCAGTTCCACCCCAGGGGGGCAGAAAACATCCTCATCAGGAAACGATTAAAATCGATACAAGAAACATTCTCTTTATTTGTGGGGGCGCCTTTGTGGGTCTTGAAAAGATAGTGGAGAGAAGAATCTCAAACAAGACGATAGGTTTCGGTGCTGATATTAAAAAATCAGAAGAAAAAAAGCTTGATGAGATTCTGAAGCATGTACACCCCGATGACCTTATAAAGTTTGGTTTGATACCTGAGTTTGTGGGCAGACTCCCTGTAGTTGCCCCACTACATGAACTTGGGAAGGAGGAATTAAAAAGAATCCTTGTTGAACCAAAAAATGCCCTAACAAAACAGTATAAAAAAACCTTTGAATTAGAGGGTGTAAATCTTGAGTTTACACCTGATGCAATAGAAGAAATAGCAACAGAGGCTATCAAGCGTCATACCGGAGCCAGAGGACTAAAATCAATTCTAGAGGGCATTATGATAGACCTCATGTACGATATCCCATCAAAAAAAGAGATATCAAAGGTTGTAGTAACAGCTGATGTAATTAAAAAGAAAGCAGAACCCTTAATACTTACAAAAAAAGATATTGAAGAAGAAGAAAAATCTGCCTGAAGCTATTTGAATATAATTTAAGAACAGATACAAATCCAATTATTTACATATTTTATCGTTTTTTTCCGTGTTTATGAAACTACAACCCATAATTATATAGCCAACGAAACCTTAACCTGTTATTTTTTTTGAATAGTTAAAAATTAGATTTCTTTTTATCCCAATTGTTTGTATAATGTAGTATCTTTTACTGCTAAATACTTTAATTAACAGTAATTTTAAGGAGTGTTAATATGAAAACAGGTGTAAAGGTGTTAATTTTTATTGGTATCCTATTGTTCATTATAATAGGAATATTTGTAGGCGCAAAAATATGGCTGAACTATACATGGTTTGGTAAGCTTGGCTATTTAAATGTATTTACAAAAATCCTCTGGACTAAGATAGGCCTCTGGTTTATCTTTTTCTTTCTTTTCCTCATTTTTTCAGGCCTCAACGTATTTTATGCCTTCAAAAAGGGCAACATCCAGAAGATCAAGTTTCAACAGCAGGGAATGCCTATAGAACTAAGCAGGAAGATTGGTGTTATTATATCCCTGGTGGCTCTGCTAATACTGGGCATAATAATGGCTAAAAATGGAAGTAGTAGATGGGAGATAATACTCAAGTATTTCAACAAAACCTCATTCAATACTCAAGACCCCTTGTTTCACAGAGATATATCATTCTATGTTTTTACACTACCTGTTTTTATTTTCTTAAAGTCCTGGAGCCTTGGAACTATTATCCTGACCCTGCTTGCTGTTACCTTCCTATACATGGTTTCTGGTAATATTTCAATGGAGTATAATAAACTACAGATAAGTGATCAGGCCAAAAAACATGTTCTATTTCTGGTATCCCTTATTGGCATAATAATAGCATGGAACTACTGGTTAAAAACATACGACCTACTCTTTTCGAAAAGAGGTTTAATTTTTGGTGCAGGTTATACAGATGTTAAAGTAACAAGGCCCGGATATTTAATTATGATCGCAGTTTCACTTTTTGCAACCGTATTTACGCTGATTGGAGCTAAAAAGGGCATGTTTAAACATGCACTGATTGGTTTTGGCTCTTTGATTGGTGCTGCAATTCTTCTTACTGGTATTATACCCGCTATTGTACAGGGAATATCGGTAAAACCAAATGAACTTGTAAAGGAACTGCCTTATATCAAAAACAACATAGAGTTAACCCGTATTGCTTATAATTTAAATTCCATTACTACAAAACCATTCCCTGTAAGGGATGATCTTACAGCGGATGATTTTAGCGATTCAAAAGGAATTAAAAAACATATAAGGCTATGGGACCATAGACCACTTAGATCAACATTTTCTCAGCTACAGGAATTCAGACTCTACTACGATTTTTACGATGTTGATGTTGACCGATACCATCTTGGTAATGAATACCGCCAGGTTATGCTATCTGCAAGGGAGATTAATTACAATGAACTACCGCAGGAGGCTAAAACCTGGGTTAACGAGAGATTACAATTTACTCATGGTTATGGTGTTGTAATGTCACCTGTTAATGAGATCGGTGAAGAAGGACTTCCGGTATTTTTTATAAAGGATATTCCTCCAAAGATCTCCGTGCCACTAAAACTCGACAGACCAGAAATATACTATGGTGAAGAAACAATTCCATATATCCTTGTTAATACAAAACTCGAGGAGTTTGATTATCCGAAAGGCAACAAGAACGTAACAACAAGGTATAAAGGATCTGGCGGAATAGAAATTAAAAATGGATTCAGAAGGTTGCTCTTAGCCCTACAGCTTAAGAGTGCCGAGATTATATTTACTAACTATATTAATCCAGATAGTAGGTTAATGATTTATAGAAGCATACAGGAAAGAGTTCCAAAAATTGCACCATTCTTGAAATACGATTCTAATCCTTACATTGTAGTGTATAATGGTAAACTCTACTGGATGCTAGATGCATATACAATATCAGATATGTTCCCGTACTCACACCCCTTTAAAGATGGATATAACTATATAAGAAACTCTGTAAAAATTACAGTGGATGCATATAATGGAGATGTAACATTTTATGTAATTGATAAAAAGGACCCTATAATAAGTACTTACATGAAGATATTTCCCAATATGTTCAAAGATATCTCAGAAATGCCAAAGGGGCTTCTTGCCCACGTCAGATATCCGCTGTATATGTTTGATGTTCAGGCTAATCTCTATTCAACATACCATATGACAGACCCTCAGGTCTTTTACAACAAAGAGGATAAATGGACAATTCCTCATGAAATTTATGAAGAATCTGAAATTGAGATGACTCCATACTACACAATTGTAAAATTTCCTGATTCAAGATTTGATTCTGAAGAGTTTGTACTGATGCTGCCATTTACTCCTACAAATAAAAACAACATGGTAGCATGGGTTGCCGCTATGTGTGATCCTCAAAACTACGGCCAGATGATTGAATACAAATTCCCCAAAGAGAAATTGATATTTGGCCCGCTTCAAATTGAATCAAGAATAGACCAGAATTCCGAAATATCAAAACTCTTTACGTTATGGGGGCAAAAAGGTTCAAAGGTTATAAGGGGGAACCTCCTTGTGATACCAGTAAAAGATTCTCTCATTTATATCGAACCTATTTATCTGAGGGCTGAACAGAGTGAACTTCCTGAACTTAAGAGGGTAATAGTAGGATATCAGGATAGAATAGGAGTAGGCCTCAGACTAGAGGATGCTTTATTTGAAATATTTGGAGCCGGTACACCGCTTGCAGCCGAGGCAGGAGCAAAAAAAATAACAAAAGCCCAGGCAGGAGAGCTAAACCTCGGAGATCTGATAGATAAAGCTGTTTCATACTTCCAGGAAGCTCAAAACAGGTTAAAACAGGGCGATTTTAGCGGATATGGAGAGTATATTAAACAGCTTCAGAATGTTCTCATACAGTTAAAGGAAAATTCAGAGAAATAGAAAAGGTAATAGAATTTAGTCCACGATAAATAAAGCCCCTCTTTAAAAGAGGGGCTTTTTAATTTTTGTTTACCTATAAATTATTAAAATCTCGATAGCTATTAGCCTACGTGTGTTTATGGATTTTAAAAATCAATCGAGATAATCTTCCCTTAAAGGTGAAAATACTTCAATCACCTCGCTGTCTTCGATAATTTTGGCAGAGTGCAAAACATTGGATTCTATACTCCAG